>Ga0116230_10006534_pt1 | contig 11492 bp, 5 predicted proteins | sample S1TSphfallax_3_FD_88678 | JGI IMG/M metagenome (GOLD analysis project Ga0116230, IMG submission 88678) | Host-associated microbial communities from peat moss isolated from Minnesota, USA - S1T2_Fd - Sphagnum fallax MG | ecosystem: Host-associated > Plants > Peat moss > Unclassified | place: USA...
AAAACTAGCTATCCGATCATTCACAGCAAGTTGGCTACCGATCGAGGCTTGCTGATCTGCTAGATGGCACTTGTGGATAGAAACAACCGCTGCTGCTGCTGGAAAATTATTTTCACGAACTGAAGTGAACTGAAATGAACTGAAATTTGTCGTGACTCCCTGGGCTTTGTGGATAGAAACTGCTGCTGCTGAGAGATCTCTTGCCCCTTTTCACACTCTCTCCAAAAATGCATCCAACCTGTCTTGTTGTTTGTATGTGCCCCGCTTCTTTTTTAACTTCTGCCAGTTGGAACATTTAATACTAGGACAGGTCACTCAATAGGTAGCTAGGTGGCTAGGTAGGTAGATAATATCAGCAATTGGTAGTGTGAAAAAGGTAAAGCATATGTAAAGCATCAACTAGTTCCACCTTGTATCATAGGTACATAGGTGTAATTTTGTGAATCTGAAAAATAATTTGGAATTTTTTTGGGATTGTTTTTTTTATGAAACCCTGCCAAACTTTATAGAAAGAAAGCACCCAAGCAAGTGAGAGAAAAAGAAACAAGGGGGCATGGACCAAAGTCCAAGCAAACAAACAACCCAAAAGAGGTAGGCCACCATGAGGGGAGGAAAGGGAACCACTAAAAACCGAACCTTCCACTAGTTGCACAAAGCATATCAACTAAAGAAAGGGTTCATAAATGGGATAAAACTCCAAGCCTAGAAGAACTCTCCCTTATAGTGATAGCTTGTTTCGAAATAGTGGTAGCATGTGTTCTTTGTAATGTTATCAATACTCTCGATTTATAAAAGGAATACAACACTAATAAAGGAGGGCATGCATGTAGTATCCTTTGTCGACCACACCATGTTAGCACATTGATAAAGAAAGTTGTCGGCTTGTTGGTGAAGGCACCTGAAAATCTCTATGGCAAGAAGGAGAAACACATCCGCAAGGTAACAATTGTGATAGTCTTTCCTTTACTTTAAGAACCATTGAAAGACATGATCACCCCATGAGAAAAAGCCGGCCATGATACCAAGTTTGCTTGAGTGGGGTTGGCAATAATGACATCAGCCAATGTGCAAATGTCATCAACTAACAAAATAATGTTGACACATGAACAAAAATATTGAAAGGAAGATGATGGGAGAATGTGAGTTTGCTTTCGTAAAACATGAAACTCAACATCTCTCACAATGGACACAAAAATATCCTAAATGACATCATGAGATGCAATCCTTTCCCCACCATGGGCACAACAAAGGAAGTAAATCCTTATGGGGTCTAACAATTCGCCATAAATGCAATGTGACAATCCAACACCTAGAGGATGGGGGATGCCTAATCTAGTTTGCAATGTAGAGGGAAAAACATCTAAAGGCAAATGGAAGCTTACGATAACAAAACAAGCAAACTCCACACTTAATCACAAACCCGATGTTAGGGTTGCAACAATAATATATCCAACTATACCACTTAAAATACACAAAATAGACATTTGTATATTCATAAGGTTTCAACTAAATTGGTCACATTTATGACTAATGGAACATAAGTTGTTTTCTACGATGAAAAATAAATTAAATGTGGTTCACATGGAAGGATGAAAACCATTATAGTCATAAATTAATTACAGTGTGATCACAAATATGACTCACACAAGAAATAATTACAAAAATGTCCAAATGTAATTTCAAATAAAGTGCTACATTTTGGCCAATTTCTATTAGTGCCTCTTTATTTGGAAAAATATGATTTGAAGTCAAAATGGGTAAATTAACCTTTGTAGCTACAAGTTTTGAAAAGGTGATTGAAGGGTTGAAATGAATGAAGATTCACATTTGACATTTTTTTTTCATGAAACACTCCAACATCTTCCATATCCCAAGTAAAAAATTCAAAAACTCTTTCCATTAATCATAAATAAACACAAAAGCCTAATAAGAAAATAAGACAATGGAGAAAGATGAAATATAAAAGGAGAAGATAAGGGGTTTGGTTTAAGGTTTAATTTGATCCTATGGTGTGGATTTTATCAAAACAATAATATTTTATTGTTATAACATTGGTCCCAAGAGTTGCAAATTGGCCTCCCAAATTTATAAGTATCATTCTTCAATCTTTGGGCCAATACAAGGCCATAAAATGGTAGCTTAAAAAAAATGTTTTATGTTTCAACTTTGACTTTTAGTGTAAAACCCTTAGGGTTAATTTTAATGAATGCACCAATAGGAATGTTCAATTTAAGTTGAACTTTGACCTTGATTCCTAGTGTAAAGTGGGCCCAATACCAACTATTATCATTGCATCCAGGAAGTCAATGCAAAATCAAACAATAAAAAAGACTTTACATGACCTTTCATCTCTCATTCCATTTTTTCTTCACACAAATATATTTCCTCCCCTCCTTTAGTCTCTTATGTCTTTCCTTAAACCTCACAAGGAACAACATACATGAGAATAAAATGAAAGGAAAAAAAGAATAAAATGAACATGAAGAAAAGTCAAGGAATAAAGGAAGGAACTCAAAAGGTCTCACCTTATAAGTCACACACACACTTCATCTCCTCCTACATTCAAAACTTCTATCAAAATCTCCATATCTCTTAATTGATTAGCAAACTCAGGTCAATCACCTCATACCATTCAATTTGAATAAATTTTTATTGGAATTATATTCTAGTGTCAACTTCTAATTATTTATACTATTGTCAAATAACATTTCCATTCCAAAATTAACATTTGATTATTTTTCCCTATGATGATAATTACCATCAATTATGCTCCAAACGCATTTGGTGTTAGTTAAGGAAACACAATTACCTCTAGCATTAAGGTTTACGTCACTTAACCATTAACAATTATCAAAATTTTAATTTTACATTGTGATATTGACACTTATCCACGCCTAAAGATAAATGAGGTCTAATTTTAGTGTACCTAACTTAACTTTTTTAGCACACAATTGTGTTTAGACCTAAACTTAAAGTTCCGCCCAAAGTTTTGAATCCCATCATTGTGTAACAGTGTTCACCGACCATGTGCCGCTTCATTTGCACTTGAAAGTTTCACTAATCTTCATTTTACAGCTTTTGTTGTTTTTTCTCTTCACTCACAAGTTTTGCTCATTGTTTTTCATCCTCAGACTCTCTTCATTGCATTGCTTTCTTCTTTCATTTTCCTTCTTTGAATTGTTGCAGTTCAATGGATTTCAAACATGTGATTTCTATAACATTTATTATGTTTTTGAAAAAGTTGTTGCAAGGGATCTTGTTGCCATTAGATGTAGCTTTCCAACAACATGTGTTTGTAGCACCAAACTTTGACTTTATGTTGACATCTATGTGTTTGCATTAGCATTGGCTTGCCTATAACATGGGATTATTTTAAACAAAGCTTGGACATTGGGTGAAACCAAGGTCAACGACATGGTTTTCAATCTTCTTCTTCACAAAGTATGATGACAAACATTGGCTCCAAATTTTTCGTATGAAGAAGTAAAATTTGTTTGACATTGTTGCCTAAAGCCTTTGATTCAAAAGTAAAACACACAATACAAATTCACAATTCCAATTGAAGTTCAAGTGGCATGTGCATTATATAATTTTTTTCAAGGTTGCAACCTATTGATTTGTAATTAATAGTTTGTTGCTGGTTAATTGACAATATCAGTTGCCCTTAGAAAATTCATTATTGGGATCAACATTGTTTTCAAAAAAAAAATTTCTTAGCCTATTGGAAACAAGATGCAAGCAGTAATGCAAGGTTTCAAGAGCTTTTGTGGTTTGCCAAACATTCAAGGGGCCACAGATGGTATGCATTTTTCAATTTCAAAGTTTGTTGGATCTTTTAATGAAAATTATTTTTATCACATAATAGCTAATGATAACACTGTGTGCCAAGCTATTTGTACATGACAAAAAATTGTTTACTGATTTGTTTGTTGGATTTTTCAAAAGTGTCAATGACTCAAGGTTCCTTAGAAAATTTGGGCTCTATGTTAATGCTCAACAACAAGGACTATTTAGTGCAGATAAAAGTCAAGATGGTTTTGCTCCTTACTTGTTGGGAAATAAGGGGTATCCTTTATTATCTTGGTTGATGATGTTGCATAGAGACAGATAAACAAACATTCTTGAAATGTTTTACAACAAAAAACATAGATGAAGATGATTAGTTATAAAAAATGCATTCAACATTTTCAAAAAGACCTTTCATGAGCTACAAGGGAAGATATAATTACATCTTTTGTTATTCCAAATTTGGTTTGTTGTTGTTTGTTGCATAACCTTCTGATAGGGCATCATGAAATTAATGTGAAACAAATCTTGAATCTACTACAAGAATATTCTCTTGTGCAAGACTATAGATGGAGTCATCAAGCAAAAAACCATGAATAAAACATTGAAGGACAAGAAATTTCTAATGAACATTGATGTGCTGAGCTAGAGATCTACTTGAGGTGACAAAAGAACTTAGTTTGAAATTGTCAATCAAGATTCAAATGAGCATGAACAAGTACACAAATTTGAGCACATTGTCTTTTTCACAAATTTTGGCACAGTTTTATGTAGTACATGTATATGTAAATGGCTAAAATTTGTAATATGTATATATTCTACATATGTAATTGAAATATGATCTATAGTTGAAATTTACAATTGAAATGTGTAACTGAAATCTAAAAAATGTTATAACATGATATAATCTTCAAACCATTTGTTTGTCCCCCCTGTTTTGTAGGCTCATGATCTTCTACAACATGATCAAAATTGATATTTTGGTTCCTTTTTGTGTACATCATTCCCATGATTTGAGTTAGCCCGAAAATTGCCTATAAAATGATTTTTTGTGTATGGTTGATTTGAACATCTTTAAGTTTGAAGTATTTGATTTGTTGGCTTTGAAATTTTTCTAACCTTTCTAATGAAGCTCTTCAACTTTTGAACTAGTAAGACAATTGCTTTCGATTGATTTCTTTATTGACTTCATTGGCATCTTGGTGTTCTTTTTTGTTGCTTCTACCATGTTGTTGCTTGCCATAAAATATTTTCATTTCATGCCTATGTTTCCAAACATTCCTTGACCAACAATAGGAGGAGGTTTGAAAATTCTTGCTAATGCATTAAAGTCTTTGTTGGTGAATTGCCTTCATGCATGGCATCATTCAAGGAATCTTGAAATTCTTCCATGCGTATTGGATTTTCACTAGTGCTTAATGTTAGAGGAATGTGTGTTGGAGGCGTATGTATTAGAATATGTATTGTTTGTGTGTTTGGAATTGGTTTGGTAGGTGTTGGTTGTGTACATGACACCATATCATTTTTCCTAGGTGAAATATAAGGAAAACTCAATAACATAGTTGGTTTTGCATCAAAATATGGTTGCAATAGCACATTTTTGTTCGGAGCCATGAAATCGTGCACATGCGGATGGCGTAATATTGGCCAAACCCCCATGAATACATTAATCATCTAATAAATGACCTTGTTGTAATGTTGAAAGACATTTTGATTTGTTTTCTCTTGTGGTGCAAAACCCTAATATGATGTGTTTTTTTTGTCAAGGACATGTAATAAAAAATGTACTTGAAATTTCCATAAAGTGCACCCCACTTGTTTTTGCATGTAGTAGTGTTCTGAAATAAAGGTGAATGTCCACTTGCATTCACCGCATTTGCAATCTTGTGCCATTTGGAGGTTGTGATCTTGAACCAATCCCTTGGGATTACCACGTTTAATCCTACTGTAGGTTCATTTTTTTTTTTGCTAAAACTAATGTGATGACATCCCGTTATGCCCAATTTGGTTGTTAAAGCTTCTTCATTTGCATCTCACAACTTCATTTGCATGTGGAATCCAATGTTGGTTCAACAACAACCTCCTTCGTGTGTCTCTGGATTTTGCCTCCTCTAATTCCCCTTTGTGATGCACAACCTTTTATTGAATTTTGTGATCCATGACCTTTTATTACAATTGTTTTCAATACTTGAATCTCAAGATCTTTCCACAAATTCCATGTCAACAAGTTGAATTCATTTTGAAATTTGTGTTTTCCATATAAATTGATGAATCAACAAGTGCATGTATGTACCTTGGTTCTCATTGTTTATGTGTTGTTGGATTTCAAGAGGAAGCTATTGGTGCCTTCTTGTTAAAACATGTCGAACACATTGTTGCAAAATTTTGTAATGTGTGGTGTTGTGAAGGTCATGGAGTTCATAAAAAATCATAGTGTTGTGAAGTTCTCCAATACATGATGTCATGAAACTTTGTTAAAGGTGTTGTGAAACTATTGTAGCAAAAATGTTTCTTGAAATTTTGTACTTGTGAAGCACCAAAGAGTTTTGTAAGAAGGTGCGTGAAATAACATGGGATCTATTTTTGGAAATTTCAGTTAACACAAAATTATTTGGTTGATTTTCAACAAGGCAAATTAACAATTCATTTTCAATGTATTTCAAAAAAAAATTCATGGCATTTAAACATTGTTTTTCATTTTACCATTTTTGTAATATTGTTTTAAAAATGGTTGCCACGTTAAAGCTACATCAGCACCATGTCAAATTTGGTGTTATCAATAACACTAGGTGTGGATGGCTATATCCTACCATTTTTCAAACATTGGTTCACCATTGCTTTAGCTTTAGGTGTGGATAGACCATTTATAAAAAAACTAAAGGTTGACAATGATTAAGTAAATCACCTTCAACAAATTTTCCATTTTCAAATTAACCTTTTTTTTTAAAAAAATTTATCCATGTTGATGTTGTAGGGTTGTCTATTTACTATTTTTTTATGGAGTTTAAAAATATTTTTGCAACTTATCAACATCTTTCATTGATTTCAAAACCAACAAATACATAATTAGCAATTAATTAAAAAGATTCCTTGATGCATAATCGTCTTTACAAGTAAAAATTTGAGAATTCATATGCATATCATTCAACAACAAATAAATAAAAAGTATGCCCTATTCATATTCAAGGGAGAAGACCTAAACACTATAATTGGCCAACATTGGTTTTAACCCAATGTGACCAAAACCGAGACCAATCACACAAAAATGCTCATTGAATTCACACCCTATAACCTAAGTCACAATTTACAATTTGAAATCAACCCATAGATTCATTGCAATCTTGGTCCAATGGATTCCAAATTGGTTGTTCAAATTACATGGGTTCATTTTTTAGTCAAAACTTAGGATACCAACTCCTTGTTGCAAAAATAGCTTCCATCTTTAAGCAAGTCCACCAAAAACAATATAATGGCCTTTAAGTAGTAATTTGAATGAAGTTCACACTCTAAATAATGTGAAACTAAATTTGAACTTGTAAATATATTGTGCAAGATGGAATTATTTCCAAAGGGTTAGTAAAGAATTATGATTGACTTTGATTAGCCAAGCACAATTATTATGATTAAGCCATGTGGTGGCATGTAATTGATTCTCACATTACATTCCATGTCCAAGATTTCATGTTTATGAATGGGGTTGGGGAAATAACTTGCACATTATTCTAATGGATGTGATAGACACTTCTAGTAGAGACCCACATATTGGGTATGGGTGAATTTGTTCTTAACACGTAGTTGATTTTCATTATTCTAGTATTTACATGTAATCTAAAGTGGTATTAAATTCAACACAACAAAGAAAGTAGCAATCAATGACTTGGGTGTCTTGTGGGTTTTGTATACATGTTGTGTACAAAGACATAAATCAATTGCATTGTTTTTCTTTGGGTCTTGATCACCAATCTAAGCACCTCCAAAAGTTATTGAGGTGACCAAAGAAATAATTGCATCAACAAACTGGAAGAATGAAGTTCAAGGGGTTGCAATACTAACTAATGTGTTTCCTAGTCCATTTTGCATGTCTTGGAAAAGAGGTGAAATACCTTGGCCTTCAATTTTCTAAAATCCTTTGACATTCTAGCCAATGGAAACCTTTTAAAAACTCAATCCATCCACTAAAACTATAGTGGAAAATTGAGAACATCATAAGGCCATAGTGGAACAAAATTCAACTATTGCACCAAACTAGTCATCGATGGTTGTGGCTTTTGAGTCATCAATTGTGAAAAGTTGGGCTGATGGTTGCATGCCATTGCCACAATTGGAAAATGTCCCACTCGTGTGAAGTAGGTGATAAACCTAAAGTTAAATAAACATTTAATCAGTAATGTTTAACATACTTGTTGTCACATTTAATGATTTTCCAATTCAAAAAAATGTTAAGATAGAATTGTCAATTTAAATGGCCTTAATCACAATCAGGGAACCCAAAAGGAATTTCACATTATAAATATTCAATTCAAAAAATTCAACTATGGATTATGTTATACTTTGTTGATTATGGCCAAATTGTCCAAGTGACACCAATGGAATCAACTATTAACTAGAAATTCCAAAAATATTGTCTTAATGAAAACTTGATAAAAATCAATTTTGATACATGTCAAACATTTGCATAATAGTTCCCTTTAATAAACAAGACTGCTTCTTGGATTATTTATGACATGAATGTGTGAATAATGTGCCCCAAAACTCAAATAAGTTCCACCACCAGGCACTAAACAATTCAATTATAGATTCAAAATTGCCTTTAAAGAAAGGACCCATGTGCCAATTAATAATATACATAGATCCCCTTCTTAGAAGAACCTTCCTTCATGTAGTTCAAGGATAAAAGTCTCAATTACAAATTCCATGCCAAGTCATGGTAACATTCATTATGAAGGCTTCTTAATTTATTTTGATACACAAAGCACATGGTAGGGTAAAATATCATTAGACTACAATTGGAATTTGGGTTTTAAACATCTCCTAGTTAGCGGTGCATATTTAATTGTTTTTTTGGATTTAGATTTTCCCATATATGTGTGAACAAACAATTGAACACACTTTACATAGTGATTCAAACATTGCAGGAAAACACATTACATTATTACCACTAGTCAAAAATGTCAACAAGTATATATACTCTTGACTTATAATCACATGTATTTCCAAGGAGTTTTGTGCAAGGAACTCTACAACTCAATATTCACTACATGAAACTACATGTGACATGATAATTCAATAGTTTAAAGGTGCATAGTCCTTAGAAGCTATAAACAAAAGACCCATTATGTTCAACCAACAAAAAATCAATGTCATTGAAAGGTTGTGATCAACACAAACAATCCAAAAGTTATTGCATTACACTTGAACATGCATCGCATTTACTTCTCTCCAAGGAAACATTTAGTTTATTAGACATTGTTGTGAAAAACATACTGGCCCCAAATCTAAAATTTTGCAATTCCTTGGCAATATGACAAAAACTCACATATCTTGCAACTTCGTTACAAACAAGTGCCAAGAAGTAACTTTACCCAATCTAGTATTGGGGTCTAGATAAGGCATTTAATACTTTGGTTTGAAAATTTTGTGTAGGATCACACAATGTAACCAACTTGTAAACAAAACCTATAACATATTTATTTGTTGTAAAAAATTATGCCATTGTGATAAGCACTTGTTTCAAAGGTTGTAACTTCTTACATCATGTAGGTCAATTTGATCCCGTAAGATACTAAACTACTACAATATCTAGGATAGCTAAAAAACAAAGCATTAGACAATGAAAAGGAGCTAAAAAACACCTACCTTACATGGCACAAGTAAGCCCCTCAAATTGGCCCATTGCATATGCCAATTACACATAATATCCACATATCATCATCTAAACACTTTTTTTCATCACATCATAAAGTAACAACAATACTTAGAAGACTCAATGTTTAGATAAATGGATTGACCTTAGCAAAGACCTATGCAAAACACACATAGAATGAAAAACAAATCTTCAATAATCATATCTTGAAATAGTACTGAGAACTACTCCACATGTATGATTCAAGTCAACATGAACAAAATTGAAGCACGACTCAATTTAATACATTTAAAGATATTTCAAATCTACCAACATACCAATGACTAGATTGCTTGAGTAAGAAGGTCGAAGTCTAGGATTCATATCACCACATTTATAATAGACATTTGAATATAATAAAAACTAAGTGAAGGATTGGGATTTTTTACTGAAAAATCACTGCATTGAGAGCCCCCAAAATAATCTACCAAACTAGTCAAAGCTTTGAGAAGTTCCATGTATGTTCACATAAAATGTAACATTTTGACCACACCAATGTTGAAAGATAGAAAAAAGAGAAAGAGACAGAGATGGGAAAGAATTTTGAGGGAGGACAACTAGAAGCCCAACATGACATAAACTTTGGCTCTTGTTGTTTTCAATGATAGCACAAGTTCAATTAAAAACTAGAAGTATAAACTTGACTCTATTCTTGATTGTTCAACTTGTGGGTGTCAATGAGGGTGAGCTCAATAGTGTAGGTTGTCAATTTTGTGACATTAAAATAATGAGGTTTTTTTTATTATGAATCATCCTACCTTACAAAAAGAACTTCCTTATCAATTATTCATATTTGAACTTGAATGATCTATATATTTTGCAAGGGTTTATCCCCAAAAACTAATGACCCAAAATTCAGAAACTTTTTTACCTTTGTTATCCAAATTTCATATGCTAAAACAAATTACACACCTCCTGAGAATTCAAAAAATTGTTCAACAACGTTCAAATGTGTAAATTCACAATATTGCTCATGGTTTTGTCAAACCTTCTTGTGTGCATCTTGCCATTAAAACATAGTTTTTTTTTTTTGGATTTCAACTTTATAGCCATCTACAACCACATGTATCACATCACATTAAGGTTTAGTATTTCCATAGTTATCTAAACACAATTAACTATTAAAATTAAATAACAAGTTTTTAAATAATAATTCAATTTGCATGTTATCATCAATATTGTTAAATTTCATGTTTATCAATATGTTGATCCATGACCCAACATGATTGAAGGTTAGATTTTTTTGTATTTCTATCATGTGATTGAACCCTAATCTACAACCCAAATCTTAGTTTCACAAATGCAAGTGACAAAAAAAAACTCTCACAAGAGTTTGAAGGTGCAGTGGCACTAGATGGGCCTAAACCCTAAACCCTATGGGCCACAATCATAAGATAAATATGTTACTTTTTCAAAAGAAAGTTTGTGATCACTTGTTTCAGTGGAAAACACAAATTTCATTGTTGAATAAATTGGATCTAAAATTAGCATATTGTTTAGCACAATAGCATGTCAATTTCATGTCAAATTTAGAAATTGGTAAATCTCCTTTAGAAGAATATGCAGGTCACAAATGAAACCTATGATTATGTATATCTCTATTGTGTTGGAAACTTTGGAAGTATATATGCATCCACCCAAGATTTGCAATTTTTGTCTAATACACAAATTTAAGCAAAAAAAATTGGTACTTACACTACTACCCTTGTTCTTGTGCACTTCTTCCACTCAAACTAACATTATAACTTAGACAAGTAAAATAACATTTCCATTCCCAATTTTTTGCAAGAATTCAAAAGATTGG
>Ga0116230_10006535_pt1 | contig 11491 bp, 9 predicted proteins | sample S1TSphfallax_3_FD_88678 | JGI IMG/M metagenome (GOLD analysis project Ga0116230, IMG submission 88678) | Host-associated microbial communities from peat moss isolated from Minnesota, USA - S1T2_Fd - Sphagnum fallax MG | ecosystem: Host-associated > Plants > Peat moss > Unclassified | place: USA...
AGATGGATCAGATGACCCAGCAAAACGCCGCCATGGTCGAACAGACATCGGCCGCCAGTCAGTCTTTGGCCCACGAAGGCCAGGAACTCGCGCGTCTGATTTCGAGGTTCAAAGTCGGGGCGTCAGTGGATGCCCGAGGCCAAAGCGCAGCACGACGTTCGGTAGGCACGACCCGGCCGACAAGCCCAGCGCCGCCAAAAATAGCTCGCGCCGCGGGCGGTGGCCGTGCCGGGACCGCCGCCGTGGCCGCGTCCGCTCAAGAGCAATGGACGGACTTTTGAGCTAATTCAGCGAGACACACATAAAGCCGACGATAATAGCCTTCTTCTCTACGCCGATGCGCTTTCCGCGAGCCCGCAACTCTACTCTGCGGCGGCCTTATCCGTCGCCGACGGCGCGGCGACGGTGAGCGTTTCAAGCAGGTGCGGACGCTCCGTTACGAAGTCGGCGACCTGCATGCACCGGCCTTGGAAAAAGGCGCCCGCCTCCATGGAAAGCTGCTGATGGGTGATGTCGGCTTCGACATGGGCGCTGGCGGCGATCCGTACACTGATGGCCTGGATCGTGCCGACCACCCGCCCGCGGATATCCACATGTTCGGCCTCAATGGAACCCTCAACAAAGCCGCTCTCGCCCAACGTCAGACGGCCAAGGCGCACCTCGCCGATGACACGGCCATCGACATGGACCTCGCCGGCGCCGGATAAGCGTCCTTCGACCACGAGATCAGGGCCGAGCAGGGACGGGACGCCGCGAGCTTTGCGGGCGCCGCCAGAGAAATCGGACCCAGGGTCCGGTTTAGCCGCCTTGTTGAACACCTTGGCCCGCCTTTAGAAACCGTTCCGGATCTTGTAGACGGCCATCTTGCCAGACTTCGTAGTGCAGGTGAACGCCCGTCGAACGCCCGGTCGATCCCATCGCGCCGATTTGCTGCCCAACGGTGACCGTCTGTCCTGGCCGAACCATGATCGCCGCCAAGTGGGCGTAGCGGGTGCGCAGCCCGTGGCCATGATCCACCTCCACCGTGTTGCCGTAGCCCGTACGCTGGCCGGTAAAGGCGACGACGCCGTTGGCGGTGACATGGATCGGCGTGCGATAAGCGCCGGCGAAGTCTTGGCCGGGATGGAAGGCGGCTCTGCCCGTGAAGGGATCAGTACGAACACCGAAGCTGCTCGTTCGTCTTTCATATGTCACGGGGCGACCGATCGGCACCTTGTTGAGCGCCTGAGACAGGCTGTGAAGGGCGTTCGCGTCCAGTGCCACGTGAGAGATATCCGCAGCGAACGGCTCATCGATGTCGAGGAAGTGCGCCAGGGCGCGCGGGTCCTTGGCGTCAATAAAGGGCCCACCTTCCCCGCGGGTCGAGTCTTTGGCCGAAGTCCGGGTCTCAAAGGCGGCGGGATTGAGGTGGGCGACCTTGAACACACGCTCCAGCCGCGCAAGCCGGCCCCGGATCAGCGTACTGGCCATCCCGATCAAACGCTCCTGATCCTGACGCGCCGCATCAAGCCGCTTCACCGGCGAGGGCTCGGCGCTCAGGGACGCCTCGGGCGACGCCTTCGCCGCGACGGGATCGAGCTTCTTCAACAGAAGATTGAGGGCGGCGTCCCGACGCTCGACCGTATGAAGCAGGTCCTGTATCGCCCGACCGGCTTGAGCCGCAGCCGATGGCGAGCGGGCGACCGTCACCAGCGTCCGGCTGGCTTCGACGTGGGCCGTCTCGGCTTGGCGCATATTGAGCTTAGCGACGGTTGAACCCACCGCGTAGCTCCCGCCCACAAAAACGACGGTCGCCAGGACCAGCGCCGACACTGCCAATCGCGCCTGGGTGCGCGCGTTCAAGACCAGAGTCTGAACCTTGCCGTCGGTATAGACGTAGATTTGCCGATCAACGAAAAGCCGCCGCTGGACGCCGTTCCCAGGCGCGGTAGCATTGTCGCGTCGACGGACGTCCACCATACTGCTTAGCTCCTGTTGATGTGGCTTCGCAGGCACACTATTAACCCGTTGTTCATCAATGTGTTCTTTTGTCGCATCCGCGTCTTGCGCTGATTACGATCGCCGCACGCCTCGTTTCAGAGCGGCGCTGGACGGCCTTTCGCCTACAGTTTTCGCACGCCCATGTCATTGCGGCATGTCGCCAACGTCGATCCGGCCGCCCTATCTGACGCCATCGCTCCAGACGCCAGGTTGGCCGATCTGGTTGGGCCTCTTGGCGAATTTACGGAACCGGCGAGAGGCACAGCAGAGCGCTTGGAAACGGGCGAGCAGGGCCTGATAATCGGCGGTTTAAGACGGGTCATGCGTCTCGATTACCATGGACCCCAGATTTTTCGCCCTCTAAACAGCGGTTTTTGCAGAGACCCCGCCTTGGCTTTGGCCGAGGCGGCGTTTTCCCGAGGACTCGGTTGGAACAGTCGAATTCTGAGCGCGCCCTGGCCCGGGCGCGCAGCGGCCAAGCGGGCTACCTGAGCTTTGTGTTGATCGGGCTCGCAGCCTTGGCCGCGCTTCGGCTGGCCTTCGCTGACCTGATCCCGCTCACCGAGGACGAAGCCTATTACCGGCTGTGGGCGATGCATCCTCAGTTCGGCTATTACGACCACCCGCCCATGGTGGCCTGGTGGCTGGCGCTGGGAACCCGACTTGTGGGCGACACGCCGCTGGGCGCCCGGCTGATCCCGGTCTTGGCGTCCGCCGCTGCGAGTCTCTTGATCTACGACATCTCGAAGTTGACCGGACTATCGCCTCGAACGGCGGCGCGCGCGGTCGCCTGGTACAATGCGGCGCCGCTCGTGGGTTTCGGCGCCATGCTGATCCTGCCCGACGCCGCGACGACGCTGTTCTGGTGCCTGACGCTATGGGCCATTCTGAAGTCCGAGCGGACGGGACAGGGCGGTTGGTGGATCTTGGCTGGGACGGCTGCGGGATGCGCAGCCTTGTCGAAATACTCCGCCCTGTTCTTGGGGCCGGGCGTGCTCTGGTGGCTTTTGCGGTCATCGGACGGGCGGCGCAAGTTACACGGGCCGTGGCCCTGGGTCGCCCTGGCGATCGCCGGCGCCCTCTTCATGATGAATGTGGTCTGGAATGCAGGCCATCACTGGATCACCTTCGCCAAACAATTTGGGCGCGTCGCCCCACACGGGTTCAAGCCCTTAGGCCCCCTTTCGTTTCTGGTCGTGTTGGTGCTCCTCAGCAATCCACTTATGACACCGTTTCTGGCGCGTGCCGTACGCGGCCATCTGCGTTTGGGCCGGGCGAAGGCGAACTCTGACCGCGAGGCCGGCCGCACGCGCCAGATCGATCTGATCCTGATCACCGCCGTCCCCTTCCTCGCCTATCTCGTCTTCCACAGCCTGCATGCCGATGTGGAGGCCCACTGGCCGGCCCCTCTGTATCCCACGCTCGCGATCCTCGCCGCCGCGGGCGCTGACGGGCCTCTCCGTCGGGGCATGCGACGGTTGGCCATGGCGGCGCCCATCGTTGGATTTACGCTATCCACCCTGGCGCTGCTCCATATGGCCCTGCCCCAGACGGACGGCTTGTTGCGGCGCGACCCATCTCATCCTCTACGAGGCTGGACGCCGTTCGTTAGCACGGTGGAGCGCCTGCGTGTCGCCAACGGCGCAGCCTGGATCGGCACGGTCAGCTACGGGACTTACGCTGAGCTGGAGGCCCACCATGCCAGCGCCGAGCCGATGCTGCAGGTGACGGAGCGCCGCCGCTACCTGTTCGCGACGCCGCCATCGGCAAGCGTCCTCGCCCAACCTGGACTGATCGTGGATCTGACCCGCCGCATCACGACGCGGGCGCTCAGCGATTGCTTCGCCGACGTGACGCCCGTAACGACCCTGCCCCGCGGCGCCCCGACGGCCGGGGACATCTATTCGGTGGTCAAGGTGTCCCGGCCCAAACGCGATGTGCGCGACGCGGGCTGCCGCAGCTTCCACAATGGTAAAGCAGACGACTGAGGCCTTATGCTGGGCGGCGTGATGAATCCGTCTTCCATATCGGCCGCCAGGCCCGTGGACCCCAGCGGCCCCATTGGCATGTCCGGCGACGCCGCGTCGACGTCAGCTGGCGGTTACGACCTCACCGTGGTGATCCCAACCTATAGGGAGGCCGCCAATGTCTCGGCCGTGGTGCAGCGGCTAGACGCGGCGCTGGCTGGTCTGAGCTGGCACGTCGTCTTCGTCGACGACAACTCTCCCGACGGCACCGCCGAGGCCGTCAAAACCCTCGCGCGGGTCGATCCCCGCGTCAGCTGCCTGCAGCGGATCGGTCGCCGTGGATTGGCGGGGGCGGTGATGGAGGGGGCGCTCGCCAGCGCCGCGCCGTGGGTGGTCGTCATGGACGCCGATGGCCAGCACGACGAAGGACTGATCCGGCCGATGCTTGAGCGGGCGGAGGTGGGCGACGTCGATGTGGTGGTCGCGAGCCGCTATATCGACGTGGGCTCCGCCGAGGGGGGGCTGTCTCGAGCGCGGCGCCGGGGCAGCCTGCTCGCCACCCGCCTGGCCCGGCTGGCGACGCGGCTGACCCTGTCCGATCCGATGAGCGGCTTCTTCCTGGTGCGACGGACGGCGCTCAACGCGGTGGCGCCCAAGGTCTCGCCCCACGGCTTCAAGGTCCTGTTCGACATTTTGGCCTGCGCCCACCCGCCGATGCGCGCGGCCGAGCTGCCGCTGGTGTTTCGCCCAAGGCTTGAAGGCGAAAGCAAGCTCGATCGCCGGGTCGTGCTCGAATATCTGGCCTTGCTCGGCTCCAAGGTCAGCGGAGACGTGATTTCGCCCCGCGCTCTCGTTTACGCCGTCGTCGGCGCCACGGGTCTGGCGGTTCACCTCTTGGTTTTGAACGGCTTGCACAGCTTGGGCTTCGGCGAGGCCAATCTTTTGGCCGCCGGCGCCGCCATGACCTCCAACTATCTTCTGAACAATGAGATCACTTATCGCGACCGTCGCCGCCGCGGCCTTGGTCTGCTGTGGGGCTATCTGAAGTTCGCCGCCCTCTGCGCCCTAGGGCTGGCGATCAATGTCTCCGTCGGCGAGTACGCCTATGAGCATCTGCATAACCGGGACGTCAGCGCTGTCTTGGGCGCAGTGGCGGCGGCGGCCTGGAACTACGGGAGCACGGCGGTGGTTCTTTGGTGAGTGGTGCGGGTGGCCGACGTCGCCCGGCTTTAACTCAGCTCACCTTCGGGAAGCTCAGAGCAAGCTGGTGGCGAATATCCTCCAGAATGCCTTTGATGTGAGCTGCGCTCAACTCGGCGACGCGGTCTGGTTGCCGACTGAGCCACGCGTCCAGCAACCTTTGATGCTCCACATGGGCGCGGCTGTCGCGGCCGACCGGCTCAAGATGCATGCGCACATAGCGCTCGGCCAGGACGTTCAACCTTTCCACGACTTGCCGCGTGATCAGACCGACGCCAGGCGACACCAGCGCCATGTGGAACTTACGATTCAAGACCACATTTTCGAGGCCGCCCGGCGAGGTATCCCGTTCCATCGCCTCAAGCGCCGCCTGAGCCGCCTCTTGATCCGCCTTATCGACCTTGAGACAGGCCCGCGCCATGGCGTCGGGCTCGAGCTTCCAGCGGAGTTCGAACACCTCTTCGGCTTCATCCGCCGACATTGAGCGCACGATGAAGCCCCGGTTGGGGAAGGAGATCACGAGTCCGTCCTGCTCCAACCGGGTCAGGGCCTCTCGCAGGGGAATTTTGCTTACGCCGAGTTCATCCGCGACGGTATCCTGACGAACCGGCGAGCCGCCAGCCATAGCGCCGTTCAAAATGCGTTCCCGCATCACCTCGTAAGCCTGATCGGAAATGGTGCGAACCAAGATGCTCATTATGTTTTTGGTCTCCGACCTAGAACGCCCGACTCACCTACCGCTCTGAGCGCAACCATACCTATTTATTGCAAAAAAGCGAGTGCATTATTTTTTATATCAATTTACGGTAAATCCTCTCCAAAACTTATCCTGTTGGTCGATCCAAATTGTATTGAAGCCCGTTGAAATGGCGGCCCCTTCGATCGACGGCGTTACAGCTTGTTGTCCTGCCAACTCTATGGTCGCTTCTACACGCCCAAGAAATCTACTGCCGATGTAACTTTCATGGATGAAGTTTTCGCCCGGTTTTAGTCGTCCCTTCGCGTGCAGATGGGCGAGGCGCGCGGACGTGCCGGTGCCGCAGGGGCTGCGGTCGATCGCGCGATCACCATAGAAGACCGCGTTGCGGCCGTGCGCCGTGTTGGATTTCGGCTGGTCGGCCCAGAGCACGTGGCTGACGCCGCGAATTGTCGCGTCGAGGGGGTGGATCGGCTCGAGCCGGTCTTGCACGAGACGGCGCACGATTGGGCTCAGATGCAGGAGGCGGGCGGCCCCGAGGTCGTCCAGACCCGTATAGGCGCCCTGGGGTTCGACAATGGCGTAAAAGTTGCCGCCATAGGCGACATCGATCGTCAGCGGGCCAAATCCCGGAACCTCGATCTCTATCCCTTCTGCGGCCAGGAAGGCGGGAACATTGGTGATCTTGACCGAGGCTACCTTTTCGCCCTGGACCGAATAGGTCACGTCGATCGCCCCGGCGGGGACCTCCAGCCGCAGCCGGCCCGGCGTTCGCGGGGTGATCAATCCATGTTCAAGCGCGAAGGTGACGATCCCGATCGTGCCGTGGCCGCACATGGGCAGGCAGCCGCTGGTCTCGATGAACAGAATGCCGGCGTCGGCGTCTTCCAGAGTCGGCGGATAGAGAAAGCCGCCTGACATCATGTCGTGACCGCGGGGCTCGTTCATCAGCCCGGTGCGAATCCAGTCGAACCGGGCCAAAAAATCCTGCCGCCGCGCGCTCATGGAGGCGCCCCGCAGCAGCGGGGCGCCTCCAGCAACCAGACGCACGGGATTTCCCGCTGTATGGCCGTCTATACAAAAAAAAGTATGGCGCATCGCAAGCGCACAGTCTCGCTTAAGCGGCCCGAGCTTGGATGAGCTGGGGCCGGTTGGCTGCGGCCGTCTCGACGAGGGCCGTCACCTCCGCCCGACGTGCGCCGGCGAGCGGCAGTCGCGGCAGACGCACCGTTTCCGTTCCGCGCTCCATGATCTGTTCGGCGAGCTTGATGGATTGGACCAGATCGTGGGCCGCATCCAGGTGCAGCAGCGGCATGAACCAACGGTAGATGGCGCGCGCCGCTGTCAGATCGCCCCGGCGCAGGGCGTCCACGAGCGCGACCGATTCCTGCGGAAAGGCGCTGGTCAGCCCTGAGATCCAGCCCTTGGCCCCGAGCAGCAAGCCCTCGAAGGCGACGTCGTCAAGGCCCGCCATCAGGATAAATCGTTCGCCGAAGGCGTTGGCGATGTCGGTGAAGCGGCGGGTGTCGGGTGCGCTTTCCTTGAGCGCGACAATGTTCGCCACGTCGGCGAGACGCTCCAGCACGCCCATGTCGATATTGACGCGATAGGCTGGAGGATTGTTGTAAAGCATGATGGGCAGGGTCGTGGACGCCGCCACGCGGCGGAAGTGGGTCTCCAGCTCCAAATCTGTCGGGACATAGACCATGGATGGCAGCACCATCAGAGCGTCGGCGCCGATCGTTTCCGCATCCTGCGCGAAGGCGCAGGCGGTGGGCGTCGTGAATTCCGAAACGCCGACAATGATCGGAACGCGCTTGCCGACGACCTCGACGGCCGCGGCAAGAAGGCGCCGCTTTTCCTCCGCGCTCAACGAATTGTTTTCCCCACAGGTGCCCATGACGACCAGGCCATGGACGCCGTCGCGCACCAAGGCGTCGAGCGCCGCTTGGGTCGCCTCGAAATCGATGGTCAAATCGGCGTGGAATTGGGTCGTGGCGGCGGGGAAGACGCCGGACCATGTCATGCTTGTCATTTTGTTACCTGTTCGCAAAGCGATTTACTGTATGCGATCAAAACAAGATACGAAACAAACGTGATCAGCGGAAACGTGGCGCGGTTTAGGGACGCAGTGATCGTTGGTGGGGGCGTCATCGGCTCGGCGTGCGCCCTGGCGATGTCACGTAAGGGAATGTCCACCCTGATCGTAGACAATGCAAGCGTCGGCAAGCCCGCGTCGTACGGAAATGCGGGGCATATTGCGTTGGAGCAACCGACGCCGCTCGCATCCCTGGCCGTCCTGCGTGGCGCGCCCGGCAGACTGTTCGCGGTCGGCGGCCCCCTGGACTTTCGCCTTCGCGACGCCGCAAGCTGGGGGCCTTGGGCGATCCGATATCTCCAGGCCTGTCGTCCTGACGCCACAGTCGCCGGGACCCGCGCGCTGGCTACCCTTCTGGCCGCCGCCGGGACGGCATGGCGCGCGCTGGTGCAGGACCTGGGCGCGCCCGATCTGTTGGTCGAGCAGGGTCATCTGCTGGTTTGGGAGACGGCTCAAGCGGCCGCCCGCGGACGCGCGAGCTGGAGCGCCGCCGAGACCGGAGCCGTTCGGCTGCGAGATCTGTCAGGGGACGAACGCCGAACCCTTCAGACACGGGTTGCAGTTCCGCTCGCCGACGGCGTCGCCTTCGAAGGCACCGGTCAGATCGCCAACGTCTCCCGTTTGCTGGCGACCCTGGACGAGGTGCACCGATCTCGCGGGGGCGCGCGGCGTAAGGGCCGCGTGGTCGACGTCCGCGAGGTCGAAGGTCGGCCGCACCTGACCCTGGACGACGGCGCGACGCTGACGCCGGCCGTGGTCGTCATCGCCGGGGGCGTCGGCTCCGGCGCCCTTATGCGCCGCGCGGGTCATGTCGCGCCGGTCGTGGCCGAGCGGGGCTATCATATCGAGGGGCCGCCGGGCGACTGGGGAGATTTGCCGCCCGTCGTGTTCGAAGATCGCGCGATGATCGTCACGCGGTTTACAGACCGACTGCGCGCCTCCAGCTTCGTGGAGTTCGCTCGCGCGGACTCCCCCGCCGATCCGCGCAAATGGGCGCGGCTTCGTCATCATGCCCGGGTCCTAGGGCTACCCTTGGCTGAGGCGGAAACGACAACCTGGATGGGCGCCCGCCCCACACTACCCGATTACCTGCCTGCGATTGGATGCAGCCGACGGATCGGCGGCCTGATCTACGCCTTCGGCCATCAGCACCTCGGCCTGACCCTCAGCGCCATTACGGGCGAATTGGTCGGCGATCTGGCGCTTGGCCGCACGCCTGCCATTGACTTGAGCCCTTTCGATATCGCGCGTTTTGAGCGAGGTTGGCGCGGGTCTTAGGAGAGCGGGGGCGCATGACGAAGGGCATAGGGGGATCGACGGCGGAGGCGCAATTGGCTCAGGTCAAACCGCCGCCTCAGCGCGCGCCGCGGATCGCTGCGTTCGAGTATGAGCTGCGTCACGAAAAGGCCAGCGCCCTGATGGCCGCGATCGGGGCCGACGCCTTGATCATCGGCGCGGGCCCGAGCCTTCGGTACTTCACCGGCGTCGCCTGGGGGCCGACCGAGCGCCTGGTCGCCCTGGTGCTCCCGCGGCGGGGATCGCCGGTGATGATCTGCCCCGCGTTCGAACTCGGCTCGCTCCAAGCCAACCTCGCCATAGACGCCGAGGTGCGGCTTTGGCAGGAGGATGAGAGCCCCTACGCCCTCGCTACGACGGCCGTGCGCGAAGCGGGTCATGTCCTGGCGTTCGATCCAGCCCTGCCGTTCTTCGTCTTCGATGGCGTGCGTCGCGCAGGGCCTGGCTTGCAGATCGTCGACGGCGCCCCCGTGGTGAACGGCTGCCGCCAAATCAAATCGGCCGCCGAGCTGGCGTTGATGGCCGAGGCCAAGGCCATCACCTTGGACGTCCATCGCCGCGCCGCCGCCATCCTACACCCCGGCGTTCGGGCCAGCGAGGTCAAGCGCTTCATCGACAGCGCTCACCGCGCGGCCGGCGCGGACCAGGGGTCGAGCTTTTGCGCCGTGCAGTTTGGTCGCGCCACCGCCTATCCTCATGGCCTGCCCGGTGATCAGGCGTTGGAAGAGGGGGATGTGGTGCTGATCGACACCGGTTGCCTGGTCCAGGGCTACAACTCCGACATCACCCGCACCTATGTGTTCGGAGACGCCAAGCCCGAGGTGCGCCGCATCTGGGAGATCGAGCAGGAAGCGCAGGCAGCCGCCTTCGCCGCCGTGCGGCCGGGCGTAGCTTGCGAAACCATCGACGCCGTCGCCCGCGGCGTGCTTGAGCGCTACGAGCTTGGACCGGACTATCGCCTGCCCGGCCTGCCCCATCGCACCGGCCATGGCATTGGGCTGTCGATCCATGAGCCGGCCTATCTGGTGCGCGGGGACGTCACGCCGCTTGCGCCAGGAATGTGTTTTTCCAACGAACCCATGATCGTCATTCCCGACCAGTTCGGGATACGCCTGGAAGACCACTTCTATGTCACGCCGGAGGGCGCCGCCTGGTTCACCCAGCCCCAGCCCTCCCTCGACGCCCCCTTCGGATGAGGATTGCGATGAGTGTCAGAGTTCTCCGCGCGGCGGCCGTTCTGGCCGGCGTGGCTTTGTGTGCGGCCGCAGCGCGCGGCGCTCTGGCCGCCGACCTATCTCCCTCGGCCAGCCTTCATCAAATCCTGAAGGACTACGACGCCTTCGAGAGCGCCAACGACCCGATCGGCGCCGGCGAGCGCGGAGACCTGGCGGCGGCGGCCCGTTGGCCGGACGATACACCGGCCGCGGAGGCCCAACGTCATAGCGCCAACCTCGCGTTCCAGGCTCGGCTGAACGCTACTCCGCCCGCTTCGCTCACGGGCGAGGACGCCTTGAACCGGGAGCTTTTGGCTTACCGGCTCAAGCTCGATATCGAAGGCGACGCCTTCGACGAGGACCGCATCCCGTTCACCAACGACGAGGGCTTTTTCGTCACCCCCGCCTATACGGCCGAGACCACACGGCTGCATTCGGACGCCGAGGCCAAGGCCTGGCTGACGCGCATCGCCACGCTGCCGGACTATTATGCGGTGGAGATCGCCAACATGCGGCGCGGCATCGCCACCGGCTTCACCAGTCCCAAGCTGACCGCGACCACGGTGATGAAGGCGACCCGGGCGCAAGCCGACTTGCCGGCGGACCAGAGCCCGCTGTTGCAGCCGTTCGACAATCTGCCGCCCGCCATGGCGCCCGAACGCGACGCCCTGCGCGCGCAGGCCCTGGCCCTGATCGTCGCCAAGGTGAAACCGGCCGAGCGCCAATTGGCCGCCTTCGCCGCCGACGAGTACCTGCCCCATGCCCGCGATACGCTGGGCGCCTACGCCCTGCCCAATGGTCGAGCCTATTACGCCTACCGGGTGCGGCGCGAGACCACGACCGACATGACGCCGGACGAGATCTTCGCGCTCGGCCAGTCCGAGATCGCGCGCATCCGCAAGGCCATGGACGTCGAGATCGCCGCCACCGGCTTTCACGGCACGTTTGCGGAGTTTCAGCAAAAGCTCCGTACCGATCCGCAATTCTATGTCACCACCCGCGAGGCCCTGATGGAGAAGGCCAGCCGCCTGGCCAAGCG
>Ga0116230_10006536_pt1 | contig 11491 bp, 12 predicted proteins | sample S1TSphfallax_3_FD_88678 | JGI IMG/M metagenome (GOLD analysis project Ga0116230, IMG submission 88678) | Host-associated microbial communities from peat moss isolated from Minnesota, USA - S1T2_Fd - Sphagnum fallax MG | ecosystem: Host-associated > Plants > Peat moss > Unclassified | place...
ACGTGACCCATGTCGTGACCGAAGAGGGGATCGCGTACCTCTTCAAAGCGGAGGGGCTGGAGGAGCGGCGGGCTGCGCTCGCCGCGATCGCGGGAGTGAGCCCGGTGGGACGGCGGAGCCAGCCGCAGCGGGCGGCGGAATTGCGGCGCCGCGGCCTCATCGCTTACCCCGAAGACCTCCAAGTCGTCCGGCTCGAGGCCAAGCGGTCGCTGCTCGCGGCCCGCAGCATCGAGGATCTCAGCGATTGGTCCGGCGGCCTCTACGAGCCCCCGGCGCGCTTTCTCAGCAGCTGACGGACGGCCATGGGCACCGCCGCCATCGATCCGGCTGAGGAAATCCGTCCCATCGGCCATGATGAGACTGAAGCGGGGTCGCGTCGCCTGGCGGATATGGCTGTGGGCGCTTTACTGGCGGAGGCCGAGTTAACGCCCAAGCCCGGCTTGGTCGACCGCCGCGGGGGCGGGGCTCACGGCGACATGGATCTGGCGCTGATGCGACGGTCCGCCGAGGTCTTGGGGCCGACGTTCGCGGCCATGGCCCGGGTGGCGTGGGGGCGGCCGGCCGATCAGGGCTTGCGCGAAGAGCTGGGCCACATCGGTCGCGCAGGCGAAGGGATGATGTTGACCGCTACAGGGGGCCGGAACACGCATCGCGGCGCGATCTGGTCGCTCGGCCTGCTGATCGGCGGCGCCGCGCTCACGAGCCGATCAAATCGGCTTCCGTCCGACCGCTGGGCGGCGGCGCAAAGGCTCGCCGCCGCGGCGGCCCAGCTGGCCCGGATCCCCGACCGTCGCCGCGTTCGCGGCGAAAGTCATGGGGTGCGGATGGAGCGCCGCTACGGCGCCCGCGGCGCTGCGGGCGAAGCGGAGGCGGGATTCCCTCACGTGGTGAAGTTCGGGCTGCCGACCCTGTGGTCCGCGCGGGCTCGAGGCGTGGGGGAATCATGCGCCCGGCTGGATGGTTTGCTCGCCATCATGGCGGAGCTGGACGATACCTGCCTGCTGCGGCGAGGCGGCCTGGACGCTTTGACCGCAGCGCAAATGGGGGCCCGCACCGTGCTTCAGGCCGGAGGGTCCGCCAGTGCCGCGGGGGCGAAAGCGCTCGCCCGGCTGGACGGCGAACTGATTGCCCGTTGGGCTTCGCCGGGTGGAAGCGCCGATTTGCTGGCGGCCACCCTGTTCGTCGATGGTTGGACGCGCGGGCCCGCCCTCCCTTGATGGAAACGCTGAGCTTTCATTACCCCGAGGCCTTGCTTCCGGTCGCCCGGCGAGCCCAGGTCGGCGTCGTCGGCTCGGGCGATCTGGAGATTCTCCTTGAGCCGAGCGGGCCGGGCGGCGCGCGGGTGATGGTCTCGACCGCGGTGGAAGGCCATGGTGAGGTATGGCGGGCGGTGCTCGACCGCTTCTTCAGCCGTTATCAAGGCGCGGTCGCGATTGAAATCAACGACAACGGAGCGACTCCCGGAGTCGTGGCGCTCCGTCTGGCCCAGGCCGTGGAGCGGCTCACTCCATGAACGAGCCGCTGCCCGACGAAAATGTCCACCGCCGGTGGCTCGCGCGGGCCAGCTTCGTCGAGCTGAACGCGCGCGACCGCGCCCGGGCTTTGCTCGATCCTGGGACCTTCCGCGAATTACTCGGACCGTTCGATCGCGTCCGTTCGCCCTGGCTGCCGCCTCAGGGAATCGTGGCCCAATCGGACGACGGAACGGTGATCGCGCGGGGTCGGCTCGCGGGGTCCGCCGCGCTGGTGATCGCCATCGAAGGCGCCTTTCAAGGCGGCAGCATCGGTGAAGTCGGCGCCGCCAAGATCGCGGCGGCGCTTGATCTGGCGCTGACCGATTGCCAACGGGGTCGATTGATCTATCCGGTGCTCATTTTGGAAACGGGGGGCGTGCGGCTGCAGGAGGCGAATCTGGGGCTGGCCGGCGTGGCGGAAATCCACGCGGCTTTGCTCGCCCTCCGCGCGCACGTGCCCGTCGTCGCCGTGGTGGCCGGCCTGATCGGCTGCTTTGGCGGCATGGCGATCGCCGCCGGGCTCTGCAGTTGGGTGATAGCGACCCGGCAGGGACGACTGGGGCTCAACGGTCCGGAGGTCATCGAGGAAGAGGCGGGCCTGGCGGAGTTCGACTCCCGCGACCGCCAACTGGTTTGGTCGGTGACGGGGGGCGCCAGTCGACGGGCCAGCGGATTCGTCGACGAGCTGGTGGAGGACGACTGCGAACCCATCGCCAAGATGATCGGCCGGGCGTGGGCCCGCGGAGTGCCGCGGATTCACGCCAGCGAGCGCGTTGCGCCGATGCAGCACCTCGTGGCTTCGCTGGGGGCGCAAGGAATCATCGACCCGAACGCGATTCGGACCGCCCTCGGAGACCGGTCGATCCCATGAGCGAACCGTCCGCAGTTGATTTAGGGGCCGCCTCGCGCGGGCGCGCCTGGTTGGAGGGCCTTGCGGGCACTTCGGCGATCGGCGCCCACTCCGTGCTGACCGCCGATGGCACACTGGAGGGCGAGTGCGTCCGCTATTTCACGGTCGGGCCCGACCCCGCGGCCCGCTTTCCGCGGGCGCGCCGAGGCGAGATCGGTTTGGCGGAGGGTTGGGGCCTGGCGGCCCTGCTGCGCGCGACGCTCGGCGAAGATGCGAATCGCTCCCCGCGGCCCCTTATCGCCATCGTGGACTCCCCCGGGCAGGCCTATGGGCGGAGGGAGGAACAGCTCGGGATCCATCTGGCGTGCGCCGCCGCCGTCAATGCCTATGCTGCCGCCCGAATGCGCGGCCATCCCGTCATCGCCCTGGTGGTCGGCCGCGCCATGTCGGGCGGATTTCTCGCTCACGGCGCCCAGGCCAACCGGATTCTCGCACTGGACGACCCGGGGGTGATGATTCACGCGATGGGCAAGAAGTCGGCGGCTCGGGTCACCCGCCGTTCGGTCGAGGAGCTAACGGAGCTGGCCCGCCAATCCGTGCCCATGGCCTACGATGTCCAGGCGTACGCGCAGCTCGGGATCCTTCACGGACTGATCGGCGGGGTGAGCGCCGCCGAGCCGGGGGAGCCGGATTTTGCCCGGGTCCGGTCGGCGCTGGCCGAGGCGATCGCCGACACCCGGCGCGGTCCCTCCGATCTCTCGCCCCGCTGGCGCTCGGCCGTGGCGCAGCAGACGCGACGGGCCACCTGGGAAGTGCGCCGATTGCTGGCGGAACAATGGGACGCTCTCCCGGCCAACTTATGATCACCCTCGTCGCCTCCGCACTCGTACCGGTGTTTTTCGTTCTGGCCTTGGGCTATTGGGCCGGCTGGAAGCGCCTGGTCGACAATCAACAGGTGCGTTCGCTGAACGTGCTGGTGATGAATTTTACTTTGCCCGCCGCGCTGTTCATCGCCACCGCCCAGACGCCCCGGGCCGAGCTGGCCAAGGAAACGAACCTGATCGTGGTCCTGGCCGTTTCCATGTGGGCGATCTACGCCATCAACTATTTCCTCCAAAGGCGCGTCTGGGCCGTCGGTCCCGGGGAGTGTTCCGTCCGAGCCCTGACCGTGGGGCTGCCGAACTATGCGGCGATTGGCCTGCCGCTGCTCGGCAGCGTGCTCGGGCCGAAGAGTGCGGTGGATGTCGCGATCGCGATTGCGGCCGGCTCGACCCTCATATCTCCCGTGACCTTGGTCATTCTGGCCGGCCAGAAAGCAGGGTCGCATTCGGCTTCGGCCGCGCATCGGCTGGCTCACGTCGGACTGCATGTCATCCGCCGGCCCGTGGTGTTGGGGCCGGTGCTCGGTGTGGCGGTATCCCTCGCGGGGTGGCACCTGCCTCCGCTTTCAATTCGAGCCCTGAATCTGGTCGGACAGGCCACGCCCGGGGCCGCGTTGTTTCTGACCGGCCTAGTCCTTTCGGCCCAACCCATCCGGCTGGATCTGCCGGTGTTCCTGGGTGTGCTGCTGAAGAATCTGCTCCAACCCCTGCTGGCTTTCGCCGTCGTGCTCCTGTTGGGCATGACCGGTCCTTCCGCTCGCGCTGCTGTCCTGCTGACGGCTATCCCCGCTGGATTCTTCGGCATTCTGTTCGGTCTGGCCCACGACGTGAAGTCATCCACGGCGGGGTCGACCCTCGCGCTCAGTTCGATTTCGGCCGTGGTGACGTTGACGCTGGCGATTTTGTTCACCGCCGGCATGCAATGACTGGAGCAGTCTTCCCAGCGTTGAGCGGGGTCGAGGCGCGCGCCTGCAGCGGCGCCCGACCGAGGTGCCACGACCTGATCCGACTCCGCTCCGAGGGCGCCCTCTGGGGGGTAATGCCGGGATGGGCCGGGCCGATGCTGCGGGATGCCCCCTACGTGGTGGTGCGGCGGGGACCTGCGCTCGCGGGAGGCGTACCGGTCGGGGTGCGGGGACCCGTCCGCTCCCTGCGGTGGGCGAGCCACCTGGACGCGCCCGGGATCGGCGCGTTGATTTCGCCGGAGGACCTGGTGCGGGATGGGGTGAGGGCGAGGCCTGGCCGGGCCGCCCTTATCCCCGCGCTGCAGGCGCTCGCGCCGGTGGCCGCCTGGCTGGCCGAATGGGGCTGCGTCTGGGGCCCGACGGGGGCCGTCGGATTTGAGCTAGCCAGCGGTTGGCCCGCGACCACCGTCGCGAGTGATTTGGATGTCCTGATTCGCCGACCCCTGCGGCTGGAGCGCGCGGAGGCGCGGGCGATTCTGCGCGGTGTGCAACGCGCGCCCGTGCGCGTCGATCTGCAGCTGGACACTCCCGCCGGTCTCGTGGCCCTCGCTGAATATGCCGGCAGCGGACCAAAGGTGTTGGCTCGGGCCGGGGAGGGCGTTGAGTTGGTCGACGATCCTTGGCGGCCCGCACCGGGCCACGGCGCACGCCAGGGGCCATGAACGTGGTTTTCGTTTTTCCAGGGCAGGGCGCACCGGACCCGGGCTTGCCGCAGCTGATTCCGGTGCACCCGGCGGCAGAGGCGACGTTGGCGGAAGCGGAAGGGTATTTGCGCCGTCCGCTCGACCTGGCCGTCGACGCGTCGTCGTCGACCCGCTCGGTGCAGCTCGCCCTCCTGGTCGCGGGGGTGGCGGCGGCGCGGGCGCTGCAGGCGGAAGGGGGCGGACCGGATTTGGTCGCCGGTCTGTCCGTCGGGGCCTTTGCGGCTGCGGTCGTCGCCGAAGCCATCAGTTTTGCCGATGCGCTTGCGCTGGTGGATTTGCGCGGGCGGCTGATGGCGGAAGCTTACCCCAGCGGTTACGGCATGGCCGCGATCATCGGCCTGACCGAAGCCCGGGTGGCGGAAGTGGTGGCGCAGGTCGGCCGCCCCGAGCATCCGGTCTTCCTGGCGAATGTGAATGCACCGCTCCAGATGGTCATCGCCGGGTCCGACGCCGGATTGGCGCGGGCCCGGACGGCCGCGCAAGCGGCGGGGGCGGTGCGCACGGAGCTGCTCGCGGTCCGCGTGCCTTCGCATTGCGCGTTGCTCGCCGGCCCGGCCCGCGCCTTGGGCGCCGCGCTGGCGCCGATCGCGATCCGGCCTCCGCGGTGCCGCTATTTGAGCAACCGCCGGGCGCGGGCCTTGACCGATCCGGCGGCCATCCGCGAGGACCTGGCCACCAATCTCATGTATCCGGTGCGCTGGCACGACGCGATGGCTTCGGCCTACGAGCGCGGGGCGCGCCTGTTCGTCGCGCTGCCGCCGGGCCGGGTCCTGACCGCTTTGCTGGAGTCGGCGTGGCCCGACGCCCGCGCCGTCGCCTTGGACCGGACGTCCTTCGCCCGGATCGCAGCCTTGATCCTCGAGCAGCGAGACCGTTAGTTTTACCCGCCCCGCATGGAGTTGCGCCACCTCCGCTCGTTCCTCGCCGTGGCCGAAACCCTGCATTTCGGCCGGGCCGCGCAGGCGCTCCACCTCAGCCAACCGGCCCTCAGCATGCAGATTCGGACCCTCGAAGAGGCGGTCGGGGAACGGCTGTTCGCCCGCAATCGCCGCTCCGTCGCCTTGACGCTGGCGGGCACGCTTTTTGCCGAGGACGCCCGGGACATCCTCACGCGGGCCGAGGCGGCGCAGCTCCGGGCCCAGCGCGCCGGCCGCGGGCAAGTGGGGATCCTGCGGGTGGGATTTATCTCGACGGCGGCTGCGCTGCTCCTTCCGCCGGTCGCACTGGAGTTTCGGCGTCGGTATCCGGAGGTGCGGCTGGAGTTGGAAAATGTCCTCACTGCCGACCAGGTCAGGAACCTGCAGGAAAAGCGCTTGGACGTTGGATTCCTGCGTCTGCCCAATCACGCGGACGGACTCGAACAGGTGCGGATCCACCGCGAGCCCTTTGTCATTCTGATGCCCGAGTCGCACCCTTTGGCGCGAGCGAGGCCGTTTCGGCTGTCGGACCTGAGCCAGGGCGATTTCGTGATGTATGCGCGGAAAAAGGCCCCCGAGTTCCACGATCTCACCCTCGGGATCCTCAGCCGCGGCAACTGCCGTCCGCGGATCGTGCAGGAAGCCGGCGAGATGTATACGTTGGTCTCGCTGGTGGCCGCCGGTCTCGGGGTGGCCGTGCTCCCGAAGTCCGTCGAACGCTACCGGATTCCCGGCGTCGTGTTTCATGCCTTGCCCAATCGGATGCCCCAGTCGGAGATTGCGATCGCGATTCATCATGAAACGCCGCTGCCCTTGGCCCGCGAATTCTTCGACCTCGCCCAGTCGATCCACCGGGCGTGATGGCACCCGGGCGCGGCGGCGACGGGCCCGTCAGATGCCGCCGGGCAGCAGCACGATGTAAATATAGACCGCCAGCGCGAGGGCGATGAGGCCGAGCAGGCGGAAGAGCGGCAGACCCTCTTCGTTGAACAGGGCCATGATTTTGAGTCCGAACGCCGGCAGGAGCAGAAAAATCACGCCCTCGAGCAGTTGGATCGCGCCGAAGATCGGCAGCACCATGAGCAGGCCGTGCCATTCGCGGTGGAACGAGACGATCAGCGACCCCCAGAGCAGGCAGAACAGCCCGTAAATCACGGCGCCGGCTTCGCCTTCGCGGCGCATCCAGACGAAATAGCGCGCCCAGGCGAGGGGGCGCAGGACGAGGGACAGCCCCACGATGACGAAATTGAACAGGGCGAAGATTTCGATGGCGCGTTCGGAGGGCATGGTGGCAAAGCGCTTGGACAACGTAGAACCGCGTTGGTGCGACGGATTCCGACGGCGCAGGAATCCGTTGTCAGCCTGCGAACCTTCGACGACGCTGGCGGGATATCCGATGAAGCAGGGAACCAGCTCGCCCAAGACCGGTAAACCCCCCGGGTCGAAGCCGCCGCGAGCCGGTTCGCCTCAGCTTCGGCGGTGTGCCTGGGCGGAGACGGATCCGCTGATGCAGGCCTATCACGACGACGAGTGGGGTGTCCCGGAATACGACAGCCGGGCGCTGTGGGAGAAGCTGATCCTCGACGGATTTCAGGCGGGCCTGTCCTGGCGGACGATCCTCCATAAGCGCGAAGCGTTCCGCCGGGCCTTCCGCGGCTTCGATCCGGCGGTGATCGCACGCTACGGCCCGCGCGACATCGCCCGCCTGCTGGGTGATGCCGCCATCGTACGCTCACGGACGAAGATCGAGGCGGCGATCGGCAATGCGCGCGCGTATCTCGCCATGGCGGCGGCGGGGGAAGACTTTGGCGCGTTCGTCTGGCGTTTGGCCGGGGGCAAGCCGGTCCGGAACCGGCCCGCTCACGCCGGCGAAGTGCCGACGCAGACGGCGGTTTCAGAGACGATTTCCACCGCCTTGAAGGCCCGGGGGTTCAAATTTGTGGGGCCGGTGATCGTCTATGCCTGGATGCAGGCGGTAGGAATGGTGGATGATCACGCGGTCGGGTGCTGGCGGGCCGGGCGCGCCTCCCCGCGGCGGCGAAGGCCGCCGGACTGAGGCGGACTGCGCTCGGCCGAGGCGGACGCGGGCGCACGCAAACTGCACGGTCCCACCCTTCCCAAATGCGGGGCGCACCCTGGAACTTTCCGCGGCGCGGCGGTCCGTTATGATGTGGATACGACGACCGATGGCATGGCTTTCTCGGCGCCTGGCGACCGCGCCGCGGGCGCGCCCGACTCCGACTGGGACGAGGCGTTCGTGCGGGTGGAGAGTTACCTGCGGGCCTACGGCCTGGAGAGTCGGTTGTTGCTGAATCGCGTGGCGGCCGAACTCGTCGGCGAAGCCCGGGCCGTGGCCCAGGCGGAACCGGACACGGCGCCGGTGACGCTGACCATGCGGCTCGCGCACGAGCGGATTGCCGATTGGTTTGCGCGGGCCTCGGGTGAGCGGGATTGGTCGAACTGGCCGGCGCGGGCGGAAGGGCGGCTGGCGCTGATTCTGGCGGACCTGCCGGGGCGGTGGTCGCGTTTCTTTCTGAGTCTGGAGGCCATGCCCAAGGAATTGGCGGCGGCCCTGGCCATGACGGAAGTGCTGCCCGCCCCGGCCATCTCGCTGAGTCCGATGGCGCCCGAACCGCTGGAATTCGGTCTGCCCGAGATGATCGACCCGCGGCGACTGATCGGCACGCTTTGGCTGCCGGCGCGGACGCTGATGACGTGGAGCCTGATCGTCGGCTTTTTCGGCGTGGCCTGGGTGGCGAGCCATTGACCGGCGGATGAACGGGCCGCGCTTTGACCCGGCGAAGCTCGACCCGGCCGAAATCGGCCGGCGGCGGCATGGTCTGGTCGCACTGGTTCTGATCCTGACGGGGCCGGGGCTTCTGGCGATGGCCGATCTGCACTGGCGGACGGGCTATGACGGCTGGAAATTGCTCCAGCTGCTGATCTTCGCCGTCCTGTTCGCGCTGATTGCGTTGGGGGCGGCGCAGGCGTGGACCGGATTCTGGATCCGCCGGCGGGGCGGCGATCCGTATCGCATCGTCGACAGTCTCGATCCGGCGGACGAGACGTCGCTGGAGGACGTGCGCACGGCGGTCGTGATGCCGATCTGCAACGAGGAGGTCGAGCGGGTGCTGGCGGGGCTGCGGACGATCTACGAATCGCTGGCCCGCACGGGGCGGCTGCCGAATTGCGATTTCTTCCTGCTGAGCGATTCGACCGACCCCAACCACTGGATCGCGGAGGAGGCCGGCTGGCTGGCTTTGACGCGCGAACTCGGGGCGCAGGGACGGATTTTCTATCGGAAGCGTCTGACCGGGATCAACAAGAAGGCGGGCAATTTGGCCGATTTCTGCCGGCGCTGGGGCAAGCTCTACCGCTACATGGTGGTCCTCGATGCCGACAGCCTGATCACGGGTTCGGCGATCGTGCAGCTGGTTCGTCTGATGGAGCGGAATCGCCGGGTCGGCATCATTCAGGGCGTCCCGTTGCTGGTGAACGGCGAGACCATTCTGGCTCGCCTCCAGCAGTTCGCGAGCCGCCTGTACGGGCCCGTGGCGGCCGCCGGGCTCAACGCCTGGCAGCTCGGCGAGGGCAATTACTGGGGGCACAATGCGATCATCCGGCTGGCGCCCTTCATGCGCCATTGTTCGCTGCCGGAACTGCCGCCGGCCGGGCCGTTCGGAGGGCGAATCCTCAGCCATGACTATGTCGAGGCGGCGCTGATGCGGCGCGCGGGCTGGGAGGTCTGGCTGGCGCCCGGGCTCGAGGGGAATTACGAGGAGTGTCCGCCGACCGTCATCGACTTCGCCCGGCGGGACCGGCGCTGGCTGCAGGGCAATCTCCAGCATGCGCGGCTCATCTTCGCGCGCGGTTTCCACGGTCCGAACCGGGTGCACTTCATCCTGGGCATCCTCGCTTACGCGGCGTCGCCCCTGTGGCTCGCCTTTCTGGTGGTGTCCACGGTGATCGCCGATCGGCTGGGGAGCGCCGCCGGGTCGGCCCCGGCGACCGGCTTCGCCGCCTACGTGCATTGGTCGTACCGGACGGAGGCGCTCTGCCTGTTTATGTACACGATCGCGCTGCTGTTCCTGCCGAAGGTGCTCGCGCTGTTGGATCTGCGCGCCCATCGGGAAGACCTCGCGGCGTTCGGGGGCTGGGGCCGCGTCCTGCAGGGGGTGGCGGTGGAGACGCTGATCTTCACGCTGCTGGCGCCCGTGCTGATGCTCTTCCACACCGCGTACATCCTGCTGGCCTTCGTCGGCCGCAAAGTTTCGTGGGGCACGCAGCGGCGCGGACGTCCGGCCGGGGCGGCATGGCGGGAGCCGTTCGAGGTGCACGGCGTCCAGACTTTGATCGGGCTGTTGGGCGCGATCATTGTCTTCCGCATCGATCCGGTGCTGGGCTGGTGGATGTCGCCGATCCTCGCCGGCCTGATCCTTTCGATTCCTCTGTCGTTGCTCACCGGTTCGTTTCCGGCGGGCCGGTGGTTCCGGGAACACGGCCTCTTTCAAACGCCCGAGGAGAGCCAGCCGCTGCCGGAGATCGCGGCGCTGCATGCGGCGCTGGCGCGGCGCGTGCTCGGCCCGCGCCCGCTGCCGGAACTCGCGGCCCATTACGGGCTGCTCCAGGCGGTGTTGGATCCGTATGTGAATGCGGTCCATGTCTCGCTGCTGCGGGAGAAGGAAGCCGTGCCGGAGGCGAGGCAGCAGCGCTTCGAGGCGCTGCGGACCCGGTTGATGGCGGAAGGGCCGGCGGCGCTGGGCCCGCGGGAGCGCGTGGCCCTCCTGTTGGACGTCGAGTCAATGCATGCGCTGCACCACGAGATCTGGGGCGCGCCGAAGGCGAAGCTCGCGGGCTGGTGGCAGGCGGCGCTGCGGCACTACGCCGTGGTGGCGCCCGCGCCCACGACGCCCTTTTCGCGGGAGGCGATCGAGCCGGCGCCGCCGCTGGGTTCGCTCAGCTGACGGTAAAGCGTGAGGGCCTGTCCGACCACCTGGTCCATGTTGTAATAACGGTACGTCGCGAGACGGCCGACGAAATGGACGTCGGGGGTGGCGTCGGCCAGTTCCTGATATCTGCGATACAGGAGCGCATTCTCGGCCCGGGGAATGGGATAGTAGGGATCGCCCTCCGCGCCGGGGAACTCGTACACCACGCTCGTGAGCGGGCTTTCCTGGCCGGTCAGATATTTGAATTCGGTGACCCGCGTGTAGGCGTATTCGTTGGGATAATTGATCACGGGCGCCGACTGGAACACCGGCCGGTGATGCGTCTCGTGCTTGAATTCGAGACAGCGGTAGGGCAGCCGGCCGAAACGGTGATCGAAATACTCGTCGACGGGGCCGCTGAAGATAAGTTTGCGGTAGCGGACCTCGCGCCGCACGTCCCGGAAGTCGGCATTGAGCAGGATCTTGATGTTCGGATGGTCCAGCATGTTGCCGAACAGGTGGGTGAAGCCGCGGGCCGGCATGGCCTGATATTTGTCGGCGAAGTAGCGATCATCGCGGTTGTAGCGCACGGGGATGCGCGCCGTGACCTGGGCGTCCAACTCGGAGGGGTCGAGGCCCCATTGTTTGCGCGTGTAGCCGCGGAAAAACTTTTCGTACAGGTCGCGGCCGAGACCGTTCAGGACGACGTCCTCGGAGGTGCGGATGGGGTCG
>Ga0116230_10006538_pt1 | contig 11490 bp, 10 predicted proteins | sample S1TSphfallax_3_FD_88678 | JGI IMG/M metagenome (GOLD analysis project Ga0116230, IMG submission 88678) | Host-associated microbial communities from peat moss isolated from Minnesota, USA - S1T2_Fd - Sphagnum fallax MG | ecosystem: Host-associated > Plants > Peat moss > Unclassified | place...
GTCCATACCAATAATGGCCCTTTAGATTTTTCATAAACAAACACTTTTAGAATAAAAAAATTGAAAAAAAAAATTGTAACTCATAAGGACTTATGAATATAAGGTCAAATTTTAACCATTTAAAATTCCATTAAATTTTTTTTGCTAAGGTTGTCAAGAAAATGGTGCCATATATATGTTATTTATTCCATTTTTCAATATATATTTAGTCACTAAAAATAAACTAAATTGAAATTTATTACGAATACATTGATGTTATATTACCGTTGTAGTTAGGAAACTAGTCCATACGTTGTCCTTTCAAAAATCCATTATTAGCAATAGGAGTAAGATTTTCAAAAACAAATTATACTTTTAATTTCATAATCAAGTTCTTAATTTAAAAGTAATTATCAATTAACAAAACGAAACATTCATTTATCACCGCATCCACTTAAACAAAATGTACCTTACAAAAATATGAATGTGATTCCATAAGTGAGCCACCTTACCATGCATTCACTCAATTATGAAATCACAAAAGGTCAAAGTAAATGAGTGAAAAAAATATGTCTTTCTCCTTAGCCATTGTTTTTTCTCCCTATTTATTGAAGCTCATATTGAACCATTGCACATTTTATCCCTTCTGTCAAAGTTTTTTCTCTTTCCTACGGCCCTCACACTCTCTCTCCCTTCTATCAACACTCTCTAATTCTCTCTCCATGGTCATTGTGCTCTCTTTCCTTAACCATTGTTCTTTGCCATGTGCCAACACTCTTTCCCTCCTTGGTCAACAAGTTTTCTCCCTAGCCATTATGTTATCTCTCTCCCCTAGGCCATCACTTTCTCTCTCCGCTATGTTGAAGCTCCCTGGTCATTGTTATTTCTCTCTCTTTGGCCATCATTCTCTTTCACTCCCTAGGCCATCATTCTCTCTCTTTCCATGGCCTTCACTCTCTTTTCCCCTTTGTTGAAACACTTTCTCCTTGGCCATTGTTTTCTCTCTTTCTAGCCATTGCTTTCTCTCCATGGCCATCATTTTTTTTCTCTCCCTCGACCATCATTATCTTTCTTTTTCTTCCATATATCCAAACTCTCTAAGCTCCAACCTTTTTTTCTTTTTGTTTCATTTGTCTATTGCAAATATCCAAGCAGCTTGAGTCTAAGCTTATCTCTCTTCATTCCATCTTGACTCTCTTAAAATCCAACCTTTTCATTATTTTTCTTGTCTTATTAGCTCTCCCCCACATCCTGCTACAACCCCCCATCCCCCACATCATGTTACAACTTGCAACTACTTAATCAATGGAAGGTTACAACAACCTTGTTACATTATTCAAACATGGCCTTTTGCAAGCATCCTTGCTTTTGCCCTTGCTTTAGCTTTTGATTATGTAGCTATTGAAATGCCCAAGTTGATGCCTTTGTACCCTAAAGGACGGGCTTTTGAACCAACTTGGAAGTTATGGTGCAATTTATTATTTGTTTCCTTAATTGCCATTATTGACCATGTTCGATTGAAATTTGTTTTATATCGTTTTTTAACTTGCCTTTGAATTTATATGTCTACAACATTATGTGCATCTACTACATGCATTTAAAAAAAATTCCTTCCTTTCCTTTCCTTTCTCCTTTGTTATCTCATTATTTATGTTGCTTCTTTGTCCATAGCTTTTTGACGTAAAATCTGCAAATATTCATCAAAAGTAACACCATGGGACTAATTGTAATCAATTACGGCTTTTTGCAACATGTTTTCCTTGTAGGCAAATGCGAGGGGACAACAAATTTTGAAGGCCAATTGGAGCTTAAACTCTTTTTAAATGAATCAACTCCCTTTCAAATGCATGTGTAAGTTCAAATAAATTAACTACATAATCTAAGCTACCTTTTATTCCTGTATTTTTTATGATAGTAGGACTCATAGGTTCTTCCACATAGTACCTTGGTAGCTATTCCTACCCATCAACAATAACTCTAGTTGTAACAAACTCACATGTAGTGGTGGTTATGTCAATTAACTCTATAGTTGTTCCATCTTCACCCCAACCTTCAATATCATTCATTGTTTCATTAGAGTTTTCTGCATTATCCTCATTCGATGTGTTGTTGTGATCAACAATGTAAAGTTCACTGGGCTTAGTCCTTCCATCCATAACCTTCATATTAAAAGGCCAAATTCATGTAACATGAAACCCATTATTGATGTTTATTTTGGACAAAACCAAATCTCATGCCTTATCTACCCAATGTACAAATGTTATCTAATGCATTGTAATTGTTTCTAACCATGTTATTATTTATTTCTTTTCTAAAAGTTATTTTGAAGGGTTTTAAATAGTTCACATCTAAAGGTTGCAAGGCATGGGAGGTGTGTGAAGGTAAGGTAATCCTATTTAGGCCAAACTATTGTGCTTGTTTTATTGCCTTTAAGCTAACATGTGAACCATGTCCATTTAAAATTAATAGATGATGGTTGCTTGGAAAGATACCACCTAGGACTAACCTCTTGAAAAATGACACAAATTCTTTGAATAAGAAACTTGTCATCCATGCTTTGGTCTGGATTGCCATACATGTTATAGGTTCATAATGCATAATGTAATCATTTTTAATTATTTCACCCTAAAAAATGTAAAATCTTGGTATGGATCCCCTTGTTGCATTCACTGCACATTTGATGGTTAGCCATTCTTTGGATTTAGGGATAGTGGTATACACTTGATGAAATCCTTTCTTTGTTATAATTCTAGCTCTTGATTGCTTCCTTGCTTGAATCTTAGTCTCATCGCACACTATGAAAAAATACATGGTTTTAGAACTAGGCTTGCAACTGGGTTTTTTAGTTGCAATGAACACTTGTAACTCATGGTATTTATACAACCATGAGTGCTATCGAACAAGTTGCAACAATTGCAACAATTGCAATGGACACCTTATATCATATACAATATCGTATATATGGTGCACCTCACATGTAACTATATGCAACTTCTTTGTAATTATTATCCACATCAAATCCCCACACACATTCTAACATGGAGAACGAAATGCCAATGTAGCATTTCATCCATTTGTTGATGAATGACAAATGTTATTACCTTTTGCAACTTATTTACAACTATTTTATAACTAGTTTGATGAACATAATCTTCAATTATTTCATTCATCCATTTGATGAATGAATTTTATTCTTATATTTTATAACTTATCTACAATTATTATACAACTAGTTCAACAAATATATTATTTCATTATTTCATTCATCCATTTGATGTGGATGGATTTTATCCCAATCCTTTGTAACTTATTTATGACTATTTTACAACTAGTTCAACAAATATATTCCTTTATTATTTCATTCATCCATTTGAGCAATGAATTTTGTTCCTATCCTTTGCAATTAATTTACAACTAAAAATGAAATGAAAATAAATGATTTAGTGACTAATTTGCAACTAGGTGTTTAAATTTGGGTTTCAAAGCAATTGCATGGTAGTTGATTTTAATAGTATTAAACAACTAAATTGCAACTTACAATGCAATTATTTAGACTTCACACAACCATTATCATGTTGTCTTAATTATAATAGATAATGTTGAATTGCATTGGACATAGTTATTTTTAAACATGAAATGGATTTAAAACTTTAAATACATTTACATTCCATGTTGAAAAATACATCACAAAAATATTAGAAAATGTTTCTATCAAAAGACAATTTAACTATGAACCTAAACATAATGCCCAAGCTATATATAACCAACATTTTTCTCTATCTAAACAAAAGGTTATATCATAAAAATGATGACCCACAATAATCAAATATTGTCATTTAAAACATTATGTTCATAAATGAATGTTTTATTATACTTTTGTTGAAATGAAGTTTAAGCCATGTAATTTCTTCAATGCACCTTATTTGCTTGAAATATGCCATGTTATGACATTTAATTTCACATGTGAAATGAAATTAGTAACATATCATAACATTATAATGTCAAAAATATGTAAATAATCCCTTCAATGAATGAAACCAGTTTACAATTATATTACCACTAACATGAAATTTATTTGTCACTAAAATGCAATGTATACAACATTAATACAAACTAAATTATAATTTGTACACTTACTAATATAATCAAATATTGTGTTTATAATTAGATAAATTGAATTTTGATGTACATCCAAAAGCAAAAACATTCAACATTCAAAAGTAAGAACAAGAACCTTCAACATCCAAGAACAAAAGTAAGAACCTTCAATATCCAAGAGTAAGAGTAAGAACTTTCAACATCTAAAACCAAAAATAAGAACTTTCAACATCCAAGAATAAAAGCAATAACCTTTAACATCAAAAAGTAAAAGTAAAAACCTTCAACATCCAAAAGTATGAGCAAGAACCCTCAACATTCAAAAGAAACGGTTAAAACCTTCAACATTCAAAAGCAATAGTAAGAACCTTCAATCTCCAATCTAAAAAACAAAAACCTTAAACCTCTTTAAGAGCAAGAACAAAAACCTTCAACTTCCAATAGAAAAAACAAAAGCCTTCAACCTCTTTAATAACAAAAACAAAAACCTTCAACCTCCAAGAGCAAAAACAAAAGCCTTCAATTTCTTGAAGAGCAAAAACAAAAGCCTTCAATTTCTTGAAGAGCAAAAACAAAAACCTTCAACCTCCAAAATAAAAAACAAAAGCCTTCAATCTCCAAGTTATTTAAATAAATAATATAAGTAAAAATCCTTTTTAGTTTTAATTTTAAATTAAACAAAAAATAATAATCCTAGTTATAACACATGATATGAAAATTGCATCACCAAAAGACTAAGAAATACACAAAATGTTTGAATAAATTTTTTTTATAAAAATAATCTTGAATTTCTTGACAATAAGCATAAGCGCATGAAGGTTGTTGATGCATTGGGGCATTTGTTGATATACTGCCATGTGTCACTTGTTTAAAGGTTTCCCATCCAAATTTCAAATCTTTAAATTTTTAAATGTAAATTGAAATATAGTTGCAAACAAGTTGAAATGTCATATATATTGGGTAGTGGAAATGAATACATGTGGCATGATCATATGTGTTACTCAAGGCCATACATTTGTTGCAAAGTAATCATTGATTAGTAACTAAATTTATCTTAGTTGTGATGTAGTTGTTACATGCAACTAAAGTGCCATTTGTCAACAAAGTCAAACATGGTTGATTGTAGTCGTATATACATTGTGTACATTATATTGTATAAATATACATCTTGCAACTAATTTGCAACTACAATACAACTCCTTGATTTTTTAATGTGGCATATTATTTATTAATTTATTGTATTTACATGGGACAATTCCAATGCATTTGTATATTAGTTATTTTGGAACTCTAGTTTTAGGGTAGTATAGTTGTCACATACAAAATTGCTCATAATGACAGTTCCATATGTGATATAGCCTATATTGATGTTGGGTGTACAAGGATGTCAAATTTTGGTATAACAAGTTGCAAGAGCCAATGGTTAAACCTTAGGTTCTACTAATGTTTAATCCTTTTGCAAAACGGATGTTCAGTTGTGGATGCATGTGTTTATACCAATACCACCATGAATCCTTAGGCAACCCATTTCAAAATGGGGGAGTCGAGTTTGAATCACTTTTGCCACATTTCATTTGAATTGTTGCAATGTTATGAAAAGCTCACATTCCTTCATATTCAAAACCCATGCAACAATAACTTCATCTTCTTCTTAAATTAGTACACATGGTTCCAATTTTCCTACTTTTGGTCTCCCATATAGGTGGTTAAAGAGTGAAGTTAGGGGCATGCCCCAAACCTTGTTGGCCCTTTATAAAAAAAAATATGCTTATTTAAACTATATCCATGGTTGTTTTTAATGATTCACTTGACTATTTGCCTCTTTGATTTGTAGCATCCACCTTATTTGTTCTTGCTGACCTTTGAATTGTGTTTGATATAATTTGAAGATGGACATTCTCCTTGTTCATTTCTTGTTGATCCAATACCCCACTTTGTCTACTACACAGGACATTGAACATCATGATGCTCCTAGTTTTCCTAGACCCAACCTCCAAAAACTTGGTGGAATGCGATTACGCCCACTAGTGGTATTCCCTTATCTTTTTTATGATTAAACCAAAAAAACAATAAGTGTGTTACTTTAGGGAATTTGTGCAATGCATATTCATGTGTCAATACATTAGTGTTGATTATATCCAAGAAATTCACAAAATCAATCCAATCTAAATCTTCATTTGTTGTTATTGTGAAGGCCATAGGAGTGTCTTTAACTGTACATTATATTTCAACTGTAGGAAAGTTGCGTTAACCCATCGTTTTTACATTCCATGCTATTACATGGACAACTAATTTAACTATCCAACGAAAGTAAATGAACTTGCTGAAACTTTCCTTGTAAATCATGTCAATATATGTAATTACGCTCTCATCTTGGTGATTATTTGTCTTGGGTAGTTATAGTGTTTCTTCTTTCACAATTTGCAACATTATGTTCTTGTTCCCTTTGCTTTGTAGCTTTTTGGTTTCTTCCTCCCCTTTTTTAGGCAACTCTATGGTCTCGTCTTTCACTTTGTTAAGCAATTCAATCTTCTCCTATTTTATTAGTATGTTTGAAATCTCTATACTTTCCTTAGGCATTTATGATCTAAGCATTATTGCACTAGGACATATTAACTTTAAGAATGCTTGAAATTCATCTTCCACATGTTGTGGTAGTCTAGACATATCGATTTGCAATGGACTTAAGTTAAGTTGAATGCAATACAATTGCATCTAACACCCAACATTATGATTATGATGTGTTGTTTTGGCAAGAAAAAGACTTAGGAATTTCTTAGATCTTTAGGTTCATAAACTTTGAAGTTTAATGTGTTGTTGGAGTCCTTTAATGTGTTCTACCCCTTTCAACCCTAAAATTTGTATTCATCACCAAACATTAAAAAGGACATAATGGAGTTCATGGTTTGTAAATATGCCCTAAATCACACCTTACATCAAACACCTAAAGCCCCAAACACATTTGGATTTTTTAGATTTGCAAAATGTATGTGCATCAATTTGTGATGTATATGAGCCCATGTCCAAACATTACCTTTAGTCATAAAATAACACAAATTATAATTTTGCCTTAAAATAACCCCTTCACCAAACAATTATCCAATAGTGTGGTTAATGGCCATATAGATGTACACATATTTGTGTGTTATATTATTCGTTAAACCTTTATCAACAAACACCTTCCATTAAATAAATTAACAAAATCTTTATATTAAAATGATTTGATGTTCCCATGACCAAACATAAACCCAATGTCATTGGTTGGAAATATAAAAAATGCCACACAATTTTTTATCACCAAGTGTTCGATGATAAGGCAGCATATGAACAACCATAGGGCCATCCTTATTTGTCAACCCCCCCCCCCAAGTTGTGATTATTTTGGGTGTTTGGTCATGGGTGGTGTTCGGTCATAAGGCAAACCACCTTAGAATCAAATTTTCTTTTGGAAGAACTAGACCCAAAATTGGATTTTTGGTTTCATTTATATGTGGAACCATAACTATTTGAACTAAAATTTTCAAAATTGAAGTTGAAGGTTTTTTTTATAAAAATAAATAACCACCCACCACTAGTTTCAAGGCATAATTTGATTTTAAACATAACTATTCACTAGCAATTTGGTTGTGCCCAATTATAGGATAACATTATTCATAAAACTTTGAAATTTGCACCTTGAAAAATGGTTGATCACTAGTTATATTTTCCTACACTTGAAAAATAATCTTTTTAACTTACATAAACATTCCATATGAATTGTCTTTTCATGTTCTTATTTATGGTTGATCTCCCCTTGAGCCTATAACATCTTGTGGATATTCTCTTCCATCAATTGTTTTTGTAAATCATTTCCCTCCTCGAGATGCCTTTGCAAGAGCGAGAAACGAGAAATATTTAATGTTCATGAAAATCAAATATGTGCAAAGTTATTATCAAATTTGTTGTGAGACAATGACCAAGGGAACATTCTTCTTTGAATTTATAAAATGTGTGACTAAATATATAAGGTTTCATATGTTGATTGTTGAATAAAATCTATAATTTAGTTAAGTTTATAAAAAATTATATTTATTTTAAAAGCCAAGGTATAATTAATATATTGTCTGCATTAATCATATATATATATAACATATGTATTAAAATTTTAAATATTAATAGTTGATAGGTTCAATTAATACCAATAATCTCAATTAGTTGGTTAATAAATGAACTAATATTAATAAATCAACAACTAACCAAACATGGAGGAGCATGAAAGAATGTGAAGTGAAGGATCCCTCCACACCATTCACAATTGTATCATATTGAAACAACTTACACCTTAGATTGGTATTTTGTTTTGTCACCTCTCAATTACTTAGTTCAAGGATATGATAAGTATTTGTGGCATGTCAAAAAAAATCAAAAAATCACATGAACTTACCATGTTCAATTGTATTTTCATCCCTTTTCACAATTTCAAATACTAGAATATAAAATTTAAATACAAGATATATAAAACCAATGCAAACATATACTTAAATTTAGGGTGGTTTTAATATTTGAATGTTAAAAAATAAAGTAAAAATAGAATGAGAAAAAAAATTGCTTAAAATCCTACCCCCAAACAATTATTTGTTTGAAGCATGTATTCTGAAATTATAACACTTAGTGCCTCTCTTGGAGATAGTGATTAAAAAATTAATGATATTAATGTGATTTTTTTTTCAAAATCAATCAAAATGAAAAATAATATTAGTTGAATTCCTCTAAGATGTTTATCTTCTTGTAGGATCTTATTGATATTTCCACGACAAGAAAGTATTGTACAAAGTTTTGACTATAATTTGGATAGTTGCATGTTAGATTGGAATCTAAATGATAAGTGTTTTCAACAAAAATTAAAAGTGTCACCAACAGCTTTTGAGGAGGGTCTTGGAATGATTCAAGAACGTTCTTTCAAAACATGAGTCCTCGGTGAATTAAGCTCTAGCAATACTTAAACTCATGGTGGTGATGTTTAAATTCAACCATAATGGCAATGGAGATTTAGTGATAGACATCACCAATGCTTTTAGGATTTCCAAAGGTATTGTTGATTTTTACACCAGTTCTTTCCCTTGAAATGATGGTTGTATGTTGGCCAAATTCATTTGGAAAGCTAGCCATCAAAACAAATATTGAAAATTATGTTGGGTTTTCTCTCAACATTTGGTAGGAATAATAGATGGAACCTTCTTCGTTATGGTGTATAGGCCCACCAAACACGGAGAATATTATTATTGCAAGAAAATGTTCTACTTAGTTTCAACTATGATTATTTGTGGTCATGTTGAAAAAATCAATCACATTTAGTGTGGGTTTCTAATTTCTCAGCACGACTCTTGTGTATTCACAAATTCAAAATTGTCACTAAATTTTCAACCATTTTTTGAATGAAATGAATACGTATTTGCCAACCCTCTATTTGGAACATAAATTCCAACTTACAAACAACTTATAAAGATTTTATTTTTTTCAACACCCACCTTGGGTCAATGCAAGTAAAAGATAAACAATATTTAACTTTTGAGAAGACGATAGCAATTGAAGAGAAGAGAGCTTAAAAAGATGAAAAAAAATTAGCAAGAAAATGTTACATATTTATTGGCTTGATGAAAAAAATTGAATAATGCATTGCACTCTTGACTTTCGTATAGTGAGCTTTAACCTTAGTTGCATCTAAGAAAAGGTCATCATTGCAATTGCCACTTCACACGTCAATGATAGTAACACATTGGGATGTGAAAACCATAATGTGGGATGTTGCATGGTGCATGGATGAAGGGCATAGGCGTTAGAAACATAGCCCCAAAATCTACCATGTTTTAAGGGTGCATGTTTCCGGGCATGCCCTACCCATGCATTGAAACCTACACTAAACCGTATCAAACAATGTGTGACATTTACAACATGTTCAAATGATGTCAAGGCTATAACCTCGTTCTAAAGCTCACTAGGATACAAAATGCATCCGAAAGCATGCCTTCTCTAATACAAAGGGGGTTCTCGAGTCCCATGCACTCAATTTCTTTTGTTGGTTTTGCCCACATGGAAAACACAATGCATAACCTATAAGAGTTTATTAAAAGGGGGATTAACATGAGGTGTTATCCATGAAATGATTGTTATAGGTTTGGAGAATAAACCTTGAATTTTTTTCCAAAATTAAAATTAACTTTTTGTTTATTTTCATCATGCTTAAAACCTTTGTCCATGTGTAATTGATGTTGAAATGTAGTTCAACAAACCAAAAATTTCTTGCAAGTTTTTGAAATCATTAACCATTCTTACTTAATGATTCTAAATTTGAGCATGTTATATGCCAACTCTTGTAATTTTAGAACTTTTGGGCATTGGATTCCACTTCTACGGAGGTCATAAAACATAATGAGAATGGGTTATTTCAATATGTCTATCCAAGGTTTTTTCCCTTTAGATTTATGCACTAATTTCATTGCTTGTTAATAAATTATATGAAGAATAGTAAATGCCCACAAAAAAAAGGTATATTGAACGATTGACTTTAATGATTTCTATCATTATTTTTGTAATTTTTTAATTAAGTTGAGTTTTAAACTAAAAAATAAAAATATTCTTCATTTTGAGATTTTTAGAAGTGTTTGTTATATCAATATAGGGTGTTAGTTGGTTTGTCCAATTTTAATAATAAAGTTTAAGTTTTTCTAAATTGGTGTCTTTTGTTTATCTTTGGAATATATGTAAGCTTTGGATAGGTTAATATTATAGTCTATTATTGTATTTGGCATTTATTTATGATTTGGGGATTTTTTTTTGGTGGGCGGGAGGATATATGTTAATGTGTTCATGATTATGATTATGTTAACATACCAAGAATCATGTATTGAAAATGTATTTGCAACTTGTACCATTTTTTGAAATGTATAATAAACTATATTTTTGTTATTTATTGAATATAGATATTGTGTAGAAGACGTTGTATTGAAATATAGTGAATAAGGAAAATATGAATAATATATCTACAAAAAATTTGCTAGGAATATTTTTTAAACAATTCTTTCTAATTTTTGAAATTGATTTTGTAGGGATATGCTTATACTTGTTGTGTTTTGTATTAATAAGAAATGAGGTTCAAAAAATATGTTTATGATCAAGTACAATATCAACAAATGCAACATTATCAACCTTATGATCAAAGTTGGAATGCAAGTCATCAAATTTTACATGATAAATGGATTAATTGTTCTACAAATGTGTTTCAAAAAATGAAGTTGTGCATTATGTGGAATAATCCAACTTAATACTCAAAATTTTAATTAAAAAAATAATGTTTACAATAGATTCAATATTCATGAAGTTGGATGTACACCTTATGGCATTGTTAATTATCTTTTGTCAAAGTATACAACTTCA
>Ga0116230_10006539_pt1 | contig 11490 bp, 10 predicted proteins | sample S1TSphfallax_3_FD_88678 | JGI IMG/M metagenome (GOLD analysis project Ga0116230, IMG submission 88678) | Host-associated microbial communities from peat moss isolated from Minnesota, USA - S1T2_Fd - Sphagnum fallax MG | ecosystem: Host-associated > Plants > Peat moss > Unclassified | place...
CCCCGGCCCTGATTGGATCTTCTTTGAGACTCTTAGCAATGGCAGCAAGCGACCCATGCCACTCCGCACTAGCTCAAACATTCCTTCGTGTAATGTTTTAACGAGGTTTGCTACTCTTTTGGCTATGAACTTATTCCAGGGCGAAAGCGCCCCTCCCATCGGAAATTTAAACCGACGCAAATTCTTGAAGTCGACCTCATCAGCTGCGGGAATTTTCGGAGCTTCAGCTCTCGTCCTTACGACGCCTCGTAGCCTGCAGGCTTACCCGAGCACGATGAACTCGGGTGTCGTCGGCAAGACCATCAGTGCAGCCGAAGCCGTCTACCAGTCTGGATGGTCTGACCCCAGCGCTTTTTCCTCATTCGCTAGCCAAATCAGCACGTTCGCCAATTACTGCGGATCTGTTGGTTTTGATCAGCAGTTAGCACTTTGTTTGCCTTACTCCGTTAATGGGGGCGTGACGCCATTCGATAGTTCTTTCCAGAGCTACCTACATCAGACTATCAAGAACGGGACTGGCTATGATCTTGGTTTGGATTACTTCCTACAGACAAGCGCCACACAACCGACGCCCGCGCAGGTGCAGGCCGTTAACACAGCGGCACTGTTCCAGCAGATTCACTATAACGGCATGAGCTGGAACAAGCTCGCGTCACAGATTGTCGAAGCGGCGACGCCAAAGAGAGTCACGGAAGGGCAGGCCGTGGTCGCGTCGGCAGCCGGCGGGGTCCTTGTGGGCGGAGGTGCGGGACTTATGGCTGGAAGCGGGACAACCCTAGCCACCTTGGCGGGCGCTAGTATCAGTTCCGCTGTGCTCTTTACGGGCGGAGCCGTCCTGGTCGTTGTAGGCGTTGCTATCGCAGCGTACTACGGATGGCAGTTCATACAGGCACAGGCCATTGCGGGCGTGCCAGACGTGGATACCACGTCAGTGGACAGCTCAATCACATATTGGCCAGCATGAGGGCGAAGCTAATGTTAGCTCTTTACTATTTTGGCCTCGCTAGTCTCGTAATCGGATTCGTCTTTTCGATTGCGGGTCTGCCATACGCCGCGTGGCTAAACCGGTACTCGCGACAGCCACTCTGGTGGTTATTCATGATCATGCTCCTTGCTCTTGCGACGACGTCGTCGGCGCTTCGAAAACAGCTTCAGCAAACAACCTTCGCTTTGCTCTTCTGGGCTGGAGCTTCTATCTCATTCGCAGCCACCATCGCGATTCTGAAGCGCTGGATCTGAACCTGCGATGGCAGGCAAAAACCGGGAGCGTCGTCGGATTGACTAAGCTCCCGGAAATAACTATCACTTTCCGCCCGCCACCGAAATCCCCCGCACAACAAGCGTCCGAGCCGTGGCCCGCTCCAAATCCGCCGCCGCCTTGCCTAAATCCGCGCTAGCCCGAATCTCCCGTGACCGCGCCGAAATCAAATCCGTCTGCCGCTGCAAGACCAGAAACACCGAAGAAGTCCCCGCCTGAAACTGCCGCTGCTCACTCAAGTACTGATCTTCGGCAAACTGCCGCGCTGATTCCGCCGAATCCAGCCGCGCCCGCGCCGCCGCCACTTCCTGCAGCGTATTCCGCACATCGGCCGCCACGCTCAGCTCCACCATCTGCGACTGCGCCGCCAGCCGTTTGCCCTCCGCCACGCCCACTGCCACATTCGCCATCGCCGTGCGGTTGCGAATGGGCAGCGACATCTGCACGCCCAACTGCACTGTCGGGAAAAGCCCGTTATACAGGTTGTCCACCGACTGCCCATAACCGCCGTTGAAAATGGCCGGCAGCGCGGTCGGCGACAATCCAAGCTCCGTCAGGATCGGGCTGGTCGCCACCGGCGCCTCACGCCCTGCCAGCCCTTGCACGCTCAGCTTCGCCACCGCGTTAATCTGCGGCTTCGCCAGTTCCCGGTCCAGCCGCGTGTCCAAGGCGTTCAATTCCACATTCACTTTGCTTTGCGCAATCTCTGGCCGGTTCGCCAGCGCTTCTTTCATCGCATCGGCAAGCGGCGGAACGTTCACGCTTAAGTCAATCGCGGTCACTGGAACCAGCGCTTGGCTCCACATCGCGTCATCCTTCGACGCCAGCATTAGCCCTTTCAGCGCGGTCTCCGCGCGCGTCAGCGCCTCCTGCGCTATAAAGACATTCTGCTGAAAAGTGGCCATCTGCGTCTGCGTCTGAATCACATCCACCGGCGCCAGCACGCCCTGCTTCACCTGCCGCCGGTTGCTGGCATCCTGCTGCTCCGCCAGCCGCACCGCTTCAATCTGGACACCCAAATTCCGGTACGCATAATCCAGCTCCCAATAATCCTGAACCGCCAGCGTCACGGTTTCAATCACGCGCTGCCTTAACTGCTCATTCGTCAGCGCCACGTTTTTCTTGGCCACCTGGATGCGGTAGCGGTTCTGGTCAAACAGCAATCCGCGCCACAAGGGCTGCGTCAAACTCAAATTCAGCGAAGTGGGAAACTGCGGATTCAGCGTCACGAACGTGCTGTCGGTCGATTGCTTCTGCGACAAAAAATCCAGCGAATATGTGGTGCCCAGCCACGGCAGTTCGCCGCTCACTTCCGGGTCCGCCGACAGCGTCTTCTGCGTCAGCTTGCCATCTGCCGAGCCGCCAAAAACGGACGCCACCGGAGTGACGCTCTTCAAGTGATAAGCATTCGTGCTGAACACCGGATCAAAATAACCTTTTGCGCCCTTCACATTAAAAACTGCTTCCTGCGCCACTATCCGCGACACCGCGAGATCGCGGTCATTGTCCAGCACCTTCTGAATGACTTCGGGCAGCGTCAGATTCATTTCGCCCGAAATCCCAATCCGCGCCGGAACTTCCAAAGGCTTTGTCGGAGGCAGTTCCGGAGCAGGCGGATTCTGCGCCGCCAGCAAACAGCTCAAAAAGAAAACGCCCAGTCTCAAGCAATATCTCCCGCGGCAACAGCCTTGCGTCCCGGCCAGAAAGCGGCTATCTTCTTCAGCAACTGCCCCACCCTCTGCAAGACCGGCAACTGCGACAAATCTTCAAACACCGAATAAAACACAGGCACCGCCAGCAGCGTCAGCAGCAAACAAAGCGACTGCCCGCCCACCACCAGCACGCCAATGGACCGGTTCGTCGCCGCGCCCGTCCCGCTGCTGATCACCAGCGGCAGCATGCCCGCCACCAGCGCAATGGTGGTCATCAAAATCGGCCGCAGCCGGTCGCGGTTCGCCAGAATAATCGCGTCATACCGGTTCATCCCCGATGCGCGCAAGCCGTTGGTGTGGTCAATCTGCAAAATCGCATTTTTCTTCACAATTCCAAACAGCAGCAGCAATCCCAGCCCCGAAAAAATGTTCACCGTCTGATGCGTGATCAGCAGCGCCAGAATGCCAAACGGAATCGCCAGCGGCAGCGTCAGCAAAATGGTGATCGGATGGATGAAGCTTTCAAACTGCGCCGCCAGCACGATGTACATAAAAATAAAGGTCAGCGAAAACGCCAGCGCGAAGTAATAGCCCGTGCGCCCCAGTTCTTTCGATGCGCCGCTTAATCCCGTGCGGTAATCGGAATCCATGCCAATCTCCGTCGCCGCTTTCGCCAGCGCGGAAAGAATGGCCGCCTGCGACCCTCCGGGCAGCACGTTGCAAGTCAGCGTCACTTGGCGTTGACGCGCAATGCGGTTCACTGAAGATGGCCCAGTGCCCGGCCGCATATGCACCACTTCATCCAGCCCCACCGAACCGCGCTTGTTCGCCGAAGGCACCGTCATCTTGCTTAAGCCTTCCACGCCGCCGCGGAACCGCTCCTGCGCGCGCACGCGCACGTCATATTGGTCATCGCCCGCGTTAAACGTCCCCGCCACTTGCCCGGCCACCAGCGTGTTCAGCGCCTGCTCAATATCCATCACCGAAACACCCAAATCAGCGGCGCGAGCGCGGTCAATATCCAGGCTCACTTCCGGCTTGCCGCTGCGCAAGGTGGAATCGGCGTCCGTCACGCCCGGTATCTGTTTCATCTTGGCTAGCAGCGCGTCTGAGTAAATCGCCAGTTTGTCCAAATCCGGCCCTTGAATGAAATACTGCACCTCGGCATTGCTCTGGTTTCCGCCAATCGCCGCCACCAGCTCCACGCCCGAATGAATATCCGGCGGCAGGCTCTTCAGCAATTTGCGCGTGCTCTGCATGACGTCAATCTGCGTCACGCTGCGCTTGTCAATATCGGTCAGCTTCACGTAAATGGAGGCGTTGTTCACCGACGCATCCGCGCTGCCGCCATCGGTCATCAGCGTGCTCTCCACTCCTGGCAAAGCGCGAATCCGCTGCGCCACATTTTCCGCCACTTGTGTTGTCGACGCCAGCGATGTTCCTTCCGGCGTCCGCAGCAGCACATTAAATTGCGACTGGTCATCGGCCGGCAAAAAATTCTTTCCCACAAACATAAACAGCGGAACAATGCTCAAAACGGTCAGCACACTGGCGCCCACAATCACCTTACGGTGCGCCATGGACCACGTCAGCATGCGCGTGTACCAAGCGTCCAGAAATTTGAAAAACCCGCTCTCTTTCGAATCATGCGCGCCCGCTTTGTGGTCCGGCGCTTTCACGAAGCGCGAACAAAGCATCGGCGTCAAAGTAAACGAGACCAGCAGCGACACCGCAATGGCGAACCCAGACGTGAACCCGAACGAACTCATAAAGCGCCCCACAATGCCGCCCATAAAGCCCACCGGCAAAAACACCGCGAGCAAGGAAAGCGTGGTCGCCATAACGGCCAGGCCAATTTCGCGCGTTCCTTCAATGGCCGCCTGATATGGCGTCATGCCTTTCTCTTCCATGAAGCGGTAAATATTTTCGAGCACAATAATGGCGTCATCAATCACAATGCCCACCATCAAGGTCAGCGCCAGCATCGTGATCTGGTTCAGCGTGAATCCCATCGCGGCCATCAGCGCGAACGCCGCCACAATGGATGTCGGAATCGCAATGGCCGCAATCAAAGTGGTGCGCCAGTTCGCCAGAAACAGAAAAATCACAATGGAGGCGAAAATGCTTCCCTGAATCAGGTGATGCTTAATGGAATCCACTGCCGCTTCAATAAAGACGGACTGGTCGCCAATCACCTGCGTCTTCACATCCTTCGGCAGCGTCAGCGCAATCTCGCGCAGCCGCTCCTTCACTTCATTCGCCGTGGCCACGGTGTTCTCGCCCGACTGTTTCGACACCACCAGCGTCACCGCTGGCACGCCATTCAGCCGGGCTGTTGTTCGCGGTTCCTCATAACTGTCTTCGGCGTAGCCAATGTCGCTCACCCGCACCACATGCCCGTCGCGCGTCCCCACCGCAATCTGGTTGAACTGGTTCACATCCAGCACCTTGCCCGTGGTGCGGATTGTGTATTCCTTTGTGCCCGCGTTCAAGTTGCCTCCGGGCAGTTCCAAATTCTGCTGCTTCATGGCGTTGAACACATCATTGACCGTCAGGTTGTAGGCGCGCAGCCGATCCGGATCAACTAATATGTGAATCTCGCGCCGAGCTCCGCCGACGATCGTGATTTGCCCCACGCCCTTGGCGTTTTCCAGCTTCTGCTTAATCTGCTTGTCTGCAATCAGCGTCACATCGCGCAAACTGCGCGGGGCGGAAACCGCCACTTGCAAGACCGGCGTCGCATCGGGATCAAACTTCTGCACCACCGGCGTCTTCGCGGTCTGCGGCAAGTCATTAATAATCAAGTTGACTTTGTTCTGAACTTCCTGCGCCGCCACGTCGCCGTTCTTTGAAAGCTCAAACGTGACAATGACCAGCGCCTGCCCCTCCGACGAAGTGGACCGCACCTCATCCACCTGGCTGATGGTATTCACGGCGTCTTCAATCTTCTTGCTGACTTCCGTTTCAATCTCCTGGGGCGATGCTCCGCGATCCTCCACAAGCACCTGAACCGTCGGTATATCGACTTTCGGAAAAAGATCCACGCCCAGGCTGAAGTAGGAAAACGTTCCCACCACCACCAGCGAAAGAATCAGCATCGTCGCGAAAACGGGTCTCTTAATGCAAAGCTGAGCAAGTGCGTGCATGTCTGTTCCTTACTTCACTGAAATAGCCGCGCCGTCAAACAACTGCGCCTGGTTGCTGGTAATCACCGTTTCGTTGCCGGTCAGGCCCGATTGGATGCGAACCGCGTCGCCATCCGGTTCGCCCGCCAGCACGACATGCATGCGAGCAACCCCGGCTTCGTCCACATAAACAAAATTCGAGTCCGTTGTTTTATCCCGCACCACCGCCTGCTTCGGAACAAACACCGCATTCTCCCCGCCGCCCAGAATCACGCGCGCCGTCGAAAACATTCCCGGCCGCAAAGCGTTGTCCACATTCTGAAAGCGCGCTTCCAAAACAAACACTCGCGAATTCGGGTCCACCGCCGGATTCACCGCCGACACCTTCCCCTGAAACTCACGGTCCGGATACGCCGACACGCGCGCCACAACCGTCATCCCCAATTGCGCCTTCGAAGCCCGCTGCTCCGGCGTCTGCAATTGCAGTTTCAGCGTCTTCACCCGCACCAGCGTGGCAATCTTGTCGGCCAGCGCCACATACTCGCCCGCCGAAACCGGACGCGCGCTGATGTAGCCGTCAAACGGAGCGCGAATAAAAGTATCGGCCAGCCCTTTCTCCGCCTGCGCCACCTGCGCGCGCACACCATCCAGCGTCGCGCCGGCTGAGGACACCAGCTCATAACTTTGCCGGGCCGCATTCAGCGCCCCTTCATACTGCTGCTTCGAAGCATTGGCCTGCGCGTCGGCCGTCTCCTGCTGCGTCTTGGCTTTTTCAAAAGCGCTGCGCGACACATCGCCCGAACTCACCAAATTCGCGTAGCGCTGCGCATCAGCCGCCGCCAATCGAGCCTGCGCCTCAGCCGATTCATAATTCGCGCGCGCGGCCGCGACTTCCGGAACCCGATCCTCGTCGAATTTGCCCGCGCCCATGCCAATGCGAACCTGCGCCTGCTTCACGCCCGCCGTCGCCTCCGCCAGTTGCGCCTTCATCTGTTCCAGCTTCAATTCCGCATCGCGATGGTCCAGCTCACAAATCACCTGCCCCTGCGTCACAAATGTTCCCACGTCTACCGGAGTTTTAATGACGCGACCAGCCACGGGAGGAGCAATATCGGAAGACTCTTCCGCCACGAACGTGCCCGTCTCATCAAACGAAGCCGCCACCTGCCGCTGCGTGGCTTTTCCGATGCGCACCTCAACCGGCTTAATCGCCGCCGCTTCGGTGGTCATCTCCGCCTTCTTGCTGGCGCAGGAAACCGCCAGCAGCAAAACCGCCAGGCCGCCCAAAATTCTCATGCTTTCAACCCATCCATTACTTTCAACCCATCCATAGCTATTCGCGTAAAAGTCTCCACTGCCTGCTCGTCCGTCAATTCTGGCTCCTTCAAAGCATGCACATACCGGCACAGCGCATAATGCTGCGCCATCCCCACCACCGCCATCAAAACCACTTCCGGCCCCACCGCCCGCAGACCTCCCTCGCGCTGCCGCCGCGCAAAGTAGCTCTTCAAGTTGTCAACAATGGGCGCCGTCATTTTGCGCATATACAGAACCGCAATCTCATGCCCTTCCAGCGCCGCATACAGCATCAGCCGCTCAAATTTCGGGTCCGTCCGGTGCGTCTCGATAATCGCCTCAATCAATTGCCGGATCACCGCTTTATCGTCGTTCCGTTCCATCCCGCGCCGCAGTTCCGCAATCCAGGCCGCCGCCATCGGCGATTCCAGCCGCTGGTCAATGATTGCCGTATAAAGCTGTTCTTTGGTTTTGAAATGCCGGAAAATGATTGCTTCCGTCACCCCGGCCGCCGCCGCAATTTCGCGCGTGGTGGTGCCATTGAAGCCTTTGCGGGAAAACAGATCAATGGCCACGTCTACCAGTTGCCGTCGCCGCTCCTCAGCCGAAAGTCGCGAATGCCCCATGGCAAGATTGTAAGTAAGTGCTTACTGACTTGTCAACTACCCGCGTGTCTTGACATTGTCTGGCCGACCCGCTAACGTTGAAACTGATGCCATCAAGGTCCACACGAACTGCAAAGCTTGACTTGCGTCTCACGCGCGAAGCCAAACTCGCCTTGCAGGCCGCCGCCGCCGTAGCGCATCGCTCAGTTAGTGAGTTCGTACTCGAAAGTGCATTGTCGCGTGCCGACGAGGCACTGGCGGATCGGCGCGCATTTAATCTCAACGCCGCGCAGTGGGAAGCTTTCCTGGCCGCCCTGGATGCGCCGCCGCGCCCTCTGCCTCGTCTGGAGCGCCTGCTGAAAGAGCCGGGCTTTTTTGATCAGTGAACGCCGCACGCCGTGTTGAAAAACTCCAGGCCGGTCATCCAATACAAAACTTTGACTGCGGCAGCGAGCCTCTCAACCGTTACCTGCTGAGATACGCCTGGGCCAACCAGCAGGCAGGCGCGGCCCAAACTTACGTCGGCTTCGCGGGAGATGTCGTCGTTGGCTATTACACACTCGCCGTAGGCCAAGTCAGCAATGACGAAGCGCCAGAGCGTTTGACAAAAGGACTCGCGCGTCACCCCGTGCCCATCATGCTGCTGGCTCGGCTCGCGGTGGACCTCCGCTGGCAAGGCCAGGGAGCAGGGAGGGCGCTATTAAGGGACGCCATGCAGCGCACCCTGCAGGCTGCCGACATCGCCGGAATTCGCGCATTCGCCGTTCACGCCAAGGACGCGAACGCCAAGCGCTTCTACGAAAAATTTGATTTCATCCCGTCGCCCGCTGACCCCATGCATCTTTTCGTGCTCTTAAAAGATGTGCGGCGAATCATTTCAGTCAGCAAAATCGGCATATAGCGCAAAGCAGCCAGCTTCAGTGGATGTCGTAGGCGGCTGCGGCGATTTCAAATTCGCCGCAGCCGGCAAATCCACAGGCGCGACGGCAATTTTCCGCTTTGCCAGCGATTCCACAAACGCGAGCGAGGCAAAGCGGCCGCGTTCCGGGATTTTGCAGGAATACATGGCGGGCGGCTTGCCAAGCGCTATGGTTCCCGTGACCATGACGGTTTGCCCGACGGCCTCATATTGAAGCTCGCCGGGAAGGCCTTTGCTATCGGGGCCGCCGTAGGAATGGTCCTCATCTTCAAAGGCCAGTGTTTCGTCAGCCTGAATACGACCGGATAAATTCGGATCGCCAGCGGCCACAAGAACAATATCGCCATGCAGCGTGCCGTCCTTGCCGACGTCACCGGTGCGATACACGCGCGTGTGAAAGCGATAGTCCTTGCCCAGCAGCCCCAGCGCTGTTCCTTCCGTCAGCAGCTTCGTTGTGGAGCCGGGAACAAAAAACTGGTTTTCGTTACTCCGGCGCGCTCATGACCGCCTGAATCCGCTGTGTCAGGGAGTCCTGGGCCAATAGCGCGGCAGACGACAGGAACAGGCAACCGAGGAAACGCTGAGGCATGAGAAATAATGGCCGAAATTTTTCACGCCGTCAACAGCGGAAGCTAATCAGGCCGTTTCAGCAGCACCGTGGCATAGCTCGTCAGGCTGGCGATTGGCCTCTTCAGCAGCCACTTCGTTTTAAGCTGATGCGCCCAATTCAATGGAGGAACCCTTTTGGCGTAATAAGTGTGCCCGAAATATCCGCGGTACTCAACCACTTGGTATCCGATTTCTTGAAAGAACTCGATTTGCCCTTTCACCGGCCCGCGGCATCGCGAGTAGTAAGCTTTGAACTTTTCGCGCGCAAACTCCCTACCGGATGTGCAACAAGGACCGCACTGGCAGGGCGCGCGTCCCCCCCAGGCGCTGTGTCGCAGGGGGCAATTGGCACTCCTGTCAGTGTGGCCGCTCCCTCATTGGTCTTCCAATTTGGGCTTGTTTGAATGGTACAGGGGATTTTGCAGACGCCCGATTAGGCCATCACTCACACTGTTTTGCACGCGTTTCTGCTAGTGATTACAGGGGGCGCGTCCAGTGGTCAAGCCAGTCCCGTACTAAACTGTTCGCCTATTGCTCAGAAAGTGAATAATGATCGCAATCACCCCGATCACGAGCAATAAATGCACCAGCGCGTTCGCGATATGGAAGGCCAAAAACGCCACAATCCAGATGCCGAAAAACAAAAAACCGAGTATCAAAAATAGAAATCGCACGCTTCTCCCGCCTTCTTTAAGTAGCTCTAAACAAACGGCCAGACTAAGGAAACCGGAATTACACAACTCTTACAAAAGGACCCCGGAATTCTTGCTAGCTTCAACATAGACACATGCAAACCGAAAAAATTACACAGTTTGGTGCCGCGTCCAAGAACGAGCGCCTGAACTGGACCACCACCATAGTCATGATTTTCTTTCACGTCGGCGCTGTTGCCGCGCTTTTCATGTTCAGTTGGAAAGCGCTGGCCATCGCTATCTTCCTTTATTGGGCCACCGTCGGCCTGGGAATTAGTTTGGGGTATCACCGGCTGCACACGCACCGGTCTTTCAAGATTCCGAAACTGCTGGAGTATTTTTTCGCCGTTTGCGGCGCGTCCACGCTGGAAGGCGGACCCATTTTCTGGGTGGCCACGCACCGCATTCATCACCAAAAGTCGGACCAGGAAGGCGATCCGCATTCGCCGCATGATGGCGCCTGGTGGGCGCATGTCGGCTGGATTCTGCTGGGCGAAGCCAAGCACAACAACACCAAGATGATGGCGAAATACGCGCCCGATCTGGCCAAGGACAAGTTTTATGTTTGGCTGAACAATTACCACTGGGTTCCGGTGGTGGCGCTGGCGGCGGTTCTTTACGCGATGGGCGGCATTTCCTATGTGCTTTGGGGTGTTTGCCTGCGGATTGTGGTGGGCCTGCATGCCACCTGGCTGGTGAATTCGGCGACCCATATGTGGGGATCGCGACGCTTTGAGACCCGCGACGATTCGCGCAACAACTGGTGGGTGGCGCTGCTGACGTTCGGCGAAGGCTGGCACAATAACCACCACGCGCACCCGACCTCCGCGCGGCATGGTTTGGCCTGGTATGAAATTGATATTTCGTGGATGTCGCTGAAGGTGCTGAAATTTTTGGGCATTGCGAAGTCGGTTCACGTTGCCAATACGCAGGGTGAAATCGAGATTCGTAAAGCGGCGTAAGGTTTTTCAAGAACGAACCCAATCCGGCTGCGGCTGGGTTGGGTTCGTTTTTTCATTTCTAGGTATCCTCAAGAAACTAAAGGCCTAGTTGCCAATTGGATTTGTTTCGTAATTAGTAGAGAGGCTCCTCGCTAAACGCACGAACAAGCAAGGTACGGGACGTCCGGCTGAACTAAGTTAGCGAGCGGCTCCGCGCAAAACAGAGGCAGCCAAATAGACACCAGCGCGACGAGCCACCACTTCACCGTGCTACGGCGGGCTCGCTTCTTTTCCAGTTTGCTTAGGATACTTCGTTTCGTAACTCCCACCTTCGAACCCTCCCGTCCCAATATCGGACACCTGTTTCCTTCCCGCCGCGCCGAAATCCCTTTA
>Ga0116230_10006541_pt1 | contig 11489 bp, 9 predicted proteins | sample S1TSphfallax_3_FD_88678 | JGI IMG/M metagenome (GOLD analysis project Ga0116230, IMG submission 88678) | Host-associated microbial communities from peat moss isolated from Minnesota, USA - S1T2_Fd - Sphagnum fallax MG | ecosystem: Host-associated > Plants > Peat moss > Unclassified | place: USA...
GTTGCGGAAAGCACTCTCAAATCCGGCGATGCCCTGACTGCCAATAACGTTTTAAACACAGTGCAAGATCAAAAATTGTTTATGGACCTTCTGGCTGGCAAAGCAGACCAGGACTCGTTGCCTGGTCTGCAAATTACTAGCGACAATGCCGGCCACGTGCACCAGATCAAAACCGATAAAATGACTATCTCGGATGCTTCCGGTCACCTGACGGCAGAGGCCAATAGCCAAACCATGGGTCAGTATATCCACGCCAAGTGGGACAATCTGACAAAATTTGCCGGCGGTGTAAGCGAAAGTGTCAAAGATTATGCTGGATCGACCGAGCTTGGCGATGCCCTCAAAAAGTCTGGTACTCCTCAGAGTTTGCTCAATCAAAATATCGATGCTCATATCAAACAAGCAGGCGGCTAAAATCAGCTTTTCGAGCGCGCAAAGTTTTTATTGACCTGCTGAAGATATAATGGTCGTTCCTTGCATCTGGGAGCGGTTCGACCTGGCGAAAATGCGTATTTCCCTCAATCTTTCACTGGCCAAAAAAGTTTTGATACTGGTCTTTTTACCGGTATTTTTTGAGCTCTCTTTCCTGGCCGCCGTCTATGTCATGTTGGAGCAGTCAGAGGCGGAGCGTCAGCGCGAAACCCATGCCCGCGAGGTAGCAGGTCAGGTCAATGCCTTGCTCCGTCTTATACTGGAAGCCGGCACTTCCAGTGTCTTGTCTTACATGACAAATTCCAGCACTTATTATCGTCGCTACCGTCAACTGAGCGAAAATTTTAATGCCCAGGCCAATATCTTACGGCAACTGGTGCACGATAACGAGCACGAGCGTACAGTCTATTCGCGTATGGCTGCAATCAACTTGCGTGTTATGCAAGAACTGAAGAGCACTGATGAAAGTTTCAAGCTTGGCGATAAAAGTGCATCCATGGCCGTTTGGCTAAAGATGCAGTCGGATATGGCCGACCTTTTTAAACTGGCCGATCAACTGGTTGAAGAGCAACAAGTTTTGCAAAAAGCTAAAACTTCAAGCCAGGCGCATTATCGCGAGCAGGTTAAAGCACTGATAGTGGTGGCAGCGTTACTAAACATCATCCTGGCCGCCTTGCTTGCTTTATATGTCAATCGAGGCACCACGAGGCGGTTGAAAAGTCTCGTGGAAAATACACAAAGGTTGGCTGCAAATCAGCCTTTGAGCGATGCTCTTCCCGGTGATAATGACGAAATCGGCGCTCTCGATCTAGCCTTTCGTAATATGGCCGGAGCCCTTTCTGAAGCCCTTTCAAAAGAGCGTGCGGTTTTAGAAAATGCCGCCGATATCATTTGCACAGTCGACCACGAAGGGCGATTTATCACCGCAAATCCTGCTACTATGGCTGTTTGGGGCTACAGTCCCGATGATCTCCTTGGTCTTCGCTTGACGGCTTTGCTGCCGCCGGATCAGGTGGAAAAAACACTAACAGCCCTCCAGGCCATGGGTCGTGGCAAAGACTCCGGCTCCTTTGAAGCCGTGATTAAAACAAAAAGTGGATTTTTGTGCCAGACCTTGTGGTTAGTGCGATGGTCTGAAAATGAAAACGCCCTTTTTTGTGTTGTGCACGATATTACTGAAAGCAGACGTATCGAAAATTTGAAACAGGAATTTGTCGCCATGGTCAGCCATGATTTGCGAACACCGTTGACAGCTGTGCGCGGGTTTTTGTCACTTCTTACCGCTAATGCATATGGTCAGCTCAGTGCAAATGGTCTTCAAAGTCTGGCCATGGCAGAGCAAAACGTTGACCGGGTGATTAATCTGGTCAATAACATACTCGATGTGGAAAGGCTAGAAGCGGGGCAGCTCAATTTTGACTTGAAAGATCTGCTCCTTGATCCGCTGTTGGGCGACTGCATCCGTGTTGTAACGGCCATGGCTGAAGACAAACAAATCACCCTGCACTGCGTTTCTCCTCTACGTTTGACAGTCTACGCCGATGCGGAGCGAGTGACCCAGGTGGTTCTCAATCTATTGTCCAATGCTATAAAGTTCTCCCCTGAGGGCAAGACAGTAGAGGTAGTTACAAGTATTGTGGAAGGAGACGTACAAATTAGTGTGATCGATCAGGGACGGGGCGTGCCGGCGGAACTACGTGGTCAGATTTTTGAACGTTTTCGTCAGGCCCAAGTCACCGATGGCAAAAAACACCTGGGCATAGGCCTAGGTCTTGCTATTTGCAAAACGTTGATTGAGCAACAGGGCGGTACAATTGGGGTAGAAGATGGTCCCGGAGGAATAGGGAGTCGTTTCTGGTTCAGACTGCCAGAAGGCGGAAAGATAAACTGAACAATTTAAGGATTTTATGGCTAAAGTTCTGGTGGTTGAGGATGATGTAACTTTGCAGCGCATGATCTGCGATTGGTTAGCTTTGGAACATTACAACGTAGAGCAGGCTTTTGACGGTAATGATGCCAGCGAAAAGTTGCGCTTTTATCAATATGATGTGGTCATTTTGGACTGGCAATTGCCCGGTTCCAGCGGTATCGAAGTAGTGCGCCAGTTTCGTTCGGCAGGTGGCAAGACTCCTGTTTTGATGCTTACAGGAAAAAGCACGATACCGGATAAAGAAGAGGGCTTTGACTCTGGGGCCGATGACTATTTGACAAAACCATTTCACATGAAGGAGCTTTCAGCGCGGCTGAGAGCACTTTTACGCCGGCCGAGCAGTCTTGTCAGTGAGGTGCTGCAGGTCGGGCCTTTGAAGATGGATAGACGCAATCATGTGGTGCAAATGGGGGAGGACAAGGTTGACCTGAAGCCAACTGAATATGCCTTATTGGAGTTTTTGATGCGGCATCCGGGGCAGGTTTTTAGCGCCGAAGCTCTCCTTGACCGAGTCTGGTCATCTCAATCGGACGCCACTGTCGACGCTTTGACTACATGCATCAAAAGGCTACGCAAAAAAATTATAGTTGAGGGGCAAGAGCCTCTAATTAAAACTGTTTACGGTGTTGGCTATAAGTTAGAGATTTAAAGGGCGAGACTGTTCTTCTTGGTCTTCTTCTTGTTACTGTTCTTGTTCTCCGTCTTCTTCTTCTTCTTCTTCTTGCTCTCCTTCTTCTTCTGTTTGCGCTCTTTTAATAGCTTATTAGTCTTATAGTACTTTCGTCTTTAACAATTCCAAAACAACTTGGCGTTGTAGCGCTGCTATTGTGCTTGCACTGGCCTGAAGCAAATTTTGCCATGGGAGCCGCTTTACTATGTTTACCGATACAGTGCAAACCGATAAGACCGACAAAGCATCGCCTGTTGCAGCCGGCGATAACAGTCTCAGCGGACAAGTATTTGCTTCGATGGTTGCAGATCAGGCGCAAAGCAAAGCTTTAAAAAATGCTGACCAGGCTATAAGCAATCCGACCGAGCATCAGCAGTTCAAGCAAGATGTTCAAGATTTTGAAAAGCGGGCTGCTAAGGCTGGACTTTCTCCAACCGAGATTACCGGCACTTACGAACAAATCAACCGGCTCTTTAGCGGCACTGGAAAAGATCCACTCACCACCGGCCAGCGCACGCAGCTAGCCGAACAAATCATGCATTTTGCTGCCAAGCCCATCGAAATTTCGCAAGGTAGTTATTCCACCTGCAACGTCACAGCAGTAGAGGCCCGGATCTTCAGTCAGAATCCTTCGCAGGCGGCCAAACTCATTTCTGATGTCGCCCTCGATGGTGCTTACAAATCTTCCGCCGGCATTACTGTAGACTACAGCAATTCGCTGGCGGACAGCAGGCAGCCTCACGGTCAAGCTAAAACAAATCCACCTCAGGACGGTGAACGGAGTTATGCCAGTCAGTTATTTCAAGTGACTGCTGTTAATCTTTACTATCAACAGCTGGCCAAGTCAGACGAGACAGGTTATTTTCAATACGAACAACACGACAACGACTATCTCGTCCCCGGTACCAAACCTGCGTATAAATCAGCCAGTGGCGAAGCTTTGATTGGTTATCGCAAGGATGGCAAATTTGTTCAAATGGTGACTGACGATCCGTATTTTTATCCGGATCAAATGACCGGTGTGATGAATCAAATCACCGGTAAAAATGAAAAAGGTGTTGTACTGGTGCAGAAAGCAGAAAATACCGAAGCTAAATTGGCCGGTGTAGTGGCCACCCCCGCTGCCCTTGATGCTACTTTGACCCGTATGAAAGCTGCCGGACAATTGCCGGCAATAATAGAGATAGCTGACAGCGACGTGCTTTTTTCGCGCAATGGTAGTGCCGGTGCCCATGTAGTCAGCATCACCGATTATGACTCCAAGACCAAGACTGTTGCGGTAGACAATGAATGGTCAAGTAAAGATGATTATCTGGACGGACGTTCATTGCGCATGACCGATGTATTTAAGGCCATGGTCAATCCCGGCGATTCGTCCGCCGATCTAAAATCTCGCGTCACCCGCGATCTGCGCGATCGCGCATCAGAGCGCGCCGGCGGTGTCATTGATGCTGCCGTTGAATGGGACTATGCACGTGACAAAGTGATGGCTTCAACCACAACGCCTGATGGAAGCAAAATATTGACCGATGACGAAAATGCTCTGGCCCGCACCGGACCTGTCTGGCAGAAGCAGTTGGCTGATGGCACCCTGGATTCACGAGAAGCTCGTGTGGCTGTCAAAGATATGGCCATGACCATCGCCTGGATGGATGGACCACAAATAGAAACATTAATGAAGCAACCATACTGGACAACTGCTTTGACGCTAATGAAACGTTTTCCCGATGAAATCAACAATTCTTCGCTGGATGACAGTCGCAAAAAACTCATTTTTCAATGATTTTACTGAGCTAAAAACTAGCTTTTTGCCTCAGTCGGTTATGAGTGTATCCATTTCGCGGTAAAGCTCTATGATATCGATTGTCGCTTGAGCGGCCTCGATCCCTTTATTGTGTTCGCCGACCGTGCGCGCGATGGCATCTTGGAGTTTGTGCACCGGGAGGATTTCCATGATAATAGGCACTTCGAAATCATACATGACCTTGCCCAGTTCTCTTATTACGGTCTGCACCAGCACTTCATAATGGTCGGTATCGCCTTTGACGATGATGCCGTAAACTATTATGGCGTCGTACTTTTTGGTTTTGGCAATCTTTTTGGCCGTCAGCGGTATCTCGTATGTACCAGGCACAAGATAAACATCTATTGCCTCGCACTGAGCCGCGTTCAATATTTCTCTAGTCGCTTTGACCATATTGTCAGAGTGTTCTTTGTGCCACGCTGCTTGCACTATGGCCACACTCGCTCCTTTGATAGACGCGGTTTTGGCTTGGTCGTAGGCCTTTTTCATAGAAAAATTATGCTCCCTGGCGATTTGCAACACAGCCTAGCATCCGAGAGCCCAGCTGTTAACCCCGAGCCATATGGCCAAGGTAATTGACAAATGACTATTGACAGAAGTTGACAAATGTCAATGACCGGTGTGACAATGACTGCATGCTTGGAAAAATTTTTTGAGGATGAATAATGAAGAAATATAAATTAGGCTCAACTGAGGCGCTTGTGTCGCCCCTGGGCGTGGGCTGTATGGGTATGTCTGGTGTGTACGGACAGACAAGCGAAGAGGAAGGCGAAAAGACCATTCAGGAAGCCCTGGCAAAGGGTATCAATCTCCTCAACACGGGCGACTTTTATGGCGTTGGTCACAATGAGCTCTTGATTGCTCGAGCGATTAAGGGTAAGCGTGAGCAGGCCTTTATTTCGGTCAAATTTGGCGCTTTGCGCTCTCCAGGCGGCGGTTGGCTTGGTATAGACACTCGCCCGCAAGCGGTCAAAAATAGTCTTTCTTATTCTCTCACTCGCCTTGGTACCGACTATGTCGATCTCTACCAGCCCTGCCGTGTTGATCCTAATGTCCCGATAGAAGAGACTGTGGGCGCCATTGCCGAGATGGTCAAAGGTGGTTTTGTCAAATATATAGGACTGTCTGAAGTAAATGGTAAAAGTCTCCGCCGTGCTCATGCCGTGCATCCTATTGCTGCTGTAGAAGTTGAATATTCACTAATGGATAAGCATATCGAGAGCGACCTGCTGCCTGTCGCAAGAGAGTTAGGCGTGGCTGTTATTGCTTACGGTGTTTTAAGTCGCGGACTGCTGCAAAATCAAGGACAATTGGAAATCAAGGCGCAGGACTACCGCGCTCATTTGCCGCGCTTTAACGGTGAAAATTTGCAGAAAAATCTTATGCTTGTGCAAAAGTTGCAAGAAATGGCCGACAAAAAGGGCGCCACTGTAAGTCAGATCGCTATCGCCTGGGTGCGCAGCCAGGGCGATGACGTTTTTCCGTTAATTGGCGTCAAAAATCGTACTCATTTAGCTGAAAGCCTGGGCAGTCTGGACATAAGATTTAGCGAAGAGGAGTTGGCTCATTTAGATGAGTGGTTTGCTCCTGGTGTCACCGCCGGTGACAGATATGCCACTGAGCAGATGGCTTTCGTTAATGCCTAAAGAGCCTCCCAAAGAGCGTGAAGGCTCCTCCGAGCTGAAACTTCTGATATTGGATACCACCGAGATGCTGCTGCGTCGTTATGGGCCGGCCAAGCTCTCGGTGGTGGATGTGGCTCGCGAAATAAAAATGAGCCACGGAAATATTTATCGCTTTTTCCCTAGCAAGGTTCATCTGCTTACAGCAATCGCCCAACAATGGTTGGAAAAAGTGCAGGAGCCGCTGGACAAAATATGCCGCTCCAAAGAACCTGCTGACAAAAAGCTCAGGGATTGGCTGGTGAGCATACGCAAACTCAAGCGCGAAAAGTTTTTGAGTGATCCTCAGCTATTTTCTATATATATTGAAATCGCTCAAAATGCGCGGGAAGAAGTGCAGGCCCATATAGTAGTGATGCAAGATCAGCTGGCCGGCATATTACGGGAAGGCATTGATTCAGGCGTTTTTGTTTTCGAAGACTTTCCAACCGCAGGTCAAAGTGAGAGTAAAAGTAAAAGTGCGCTTGAGACCGAGACCGAGGCCGAGATTGAAATTGAGAGCGAGATTGAGATTGAAAGTGTTGTCAGGGCCCGGGCTCTTATGCTTTTAAGAGCAACAGCAACTTTGCACCATCCGTTTTTTGTCTCTTCTCCAGATTATTCATCGGACGAAGAAGCCGAGGCGCTGATTGATTTTGTCATTGATGCTTTGAAAAATTGATGCTGGGCTGATATTTGGCGGCGCGATGAGCGACAAAAATTTAAGTTTTTAATGGCTTGAGGCGCTTCAACGGTGTCTCGATAAAACCAAATACGACACCAATGTAACGGCGAAAATTAAATCTGTTTGACAGCTGAAAGGCTTGCCCTGACAGGGTTTTGATAACAGAAAATGCCGCTATCGCTGATGTAATATTTCGCAATATCTATGTTGTTACATTTGACCGGGTTTGATTTTGCGATGTGTGCAGGCGGGTGAGTTTGAGGTGCTAATCCAGTTTTTATGATTGTAATAGACCGGTCTACTATTAATTCTCGAAAAGAAAAAATGCAGATACCGTGCCGTTTGAGTCGGGTACTCCCGGTGAACGCTATGAGCAAGGGCCTCAATCGCTTTCACTTGGTAGTACCCGACTGACAAATACAACTTTTTATGCGGCTTGGGATGGATTTTTTGTTAGAATGAATTGGGCCACGGCTCGTCTGTCATAGGGAAATAAGAAGATCCCGGGCAAGCTGATGCCACATTCTTCGTACACAACCATGATGTCGTTCTCGCGCACGAATCTGCCTTCAGCCTCAAATCCCTTCAGGTTTTTAGTCAGTCTTTGCATCAGGGATGGATCCCGATCAATCAAAGCTTGCTTGACTGTCAGACCCATTGCGGTAAGCGGTCCCTCATTCAAAAACTGAAGCAGGTGAAGCGTCTCTTCAAAGCGTGCGTGGGCATCGTAGACCGAATTGTTCCAGATTTTGCGAATGCCTTTGCGCAGAGGCAAATTGATGATCACCTCTGCTAGTGGAAGCAGTTTGTCACCGACTTGCATGGTGCCGTCAGAAGCGCCCTGCAGCAGAAGCGTGGCATGCACGTAGTTTTTGCAGTCGGTCACCTTGACTCCGGCCTGTTCTAGCGCTGGTATGACCTTCTCTTCAAAGACTTCATGTGCTTCTTTGAGGCTACGTCTTGTGTTGATGCCATCGCAGGCGTCTCTAAAGCGTGCGACAAAAATATTGAATGCTTGCTCCAGATCTTCGAGTTTTTCCGGTGTAAATCCGGCGATGACAAATTGATTTTCATCGCCTTGGAACGCTACTGTGGCATAGCCGTTATTCCGAAGGCCGCCGAAGCTGGCATTGCTGAGTTTAGAAATAATGGGCGTTGGTTTCGTCTCCATTCAGTGTTCCTTCGTGCTAATGAATGCCGCATCGTTTACTGATTCGGCTTAAAGATCGCGTCATCGCTACCAGCGTTTGCTGTTGATTGTTGACGGCGTTGGTATGGAGCTAAAGGGTTTTATGTGCTCTTGTTGTAAATGGGTGGAGTTTAAATGTGAATGACTTTGTCTAACAAAAACGGCTACGTTGAGGCAATTAAAGCTTTTTCCATAATAAGGCTTGATCCGTGACCGGGCTGTGGCACTCTTAATAGCTGCGCTAGGGGCGCTGCAGCTAGATAGCCGATGCCGGCTTGAAGCCTTTTTTGTGAGTGATATTTTCGCCCGAGACCATAAATACGGCCTTACCACGATAATGAATGGTGCGCGGACACATCCTTTGCTTTTCAGTCTCTGCCTCAACTAGCATTGGCTGTGGCCAATTCGGCGAAGTCAGTGCTCAATGAAAGACTTTTCCATTTTTGCATTTCCTCAGTGAAAGCTTCAAAATGCGCTCCCGCACGATTGTAGGCATCTGATCCCAGCAGCAAATGCAAAGGCGGATCTTCAGAGTCTACAATGGCAAGCATTGCTTTTGCTCCTTTGACAGGATCTCCCAGTTGTTTGCCGTTCATTTTTCCCATTTTGTCTAACACTGTGCCGACGGTGTCTTTGTATTCTTCTAAATGGCCTCCGCTGACGCGCAGAGATGTTTCGGCCAAAAAATCGGTGCGAAATGCGCCAGGCTCAACCACTGTTACATTGATGCCCAGAGGTTTTACTTCATGGGCTAGACTTATGGAAAGTCCTTCGACTGCGAATTTAGCAGCGGCATAAAAAGCATACCCGCCGACTGGAGCAATACCGGCGATTGAAGAAAGGTTGATGATATGTCCCTTCCTTTGATCTCGTAGATATGGCAGCGCAGCCTGTATAACATGGACTGTGCCATTAAAATTGACGTCCATAACATGGCCAAACTCCTCTGGCCTGGTAGATTCAATTGCGCCCAGCAAGCCATATCCAGCGTTATTTACCACGACGTCTAAACGCCAGTTAAGTAGATAGGCTTTTTTTACAACATCTTCTACTTGGGCGCGATCCGTCACGTCCAGTGGAAAAACGTGCAATTTGCCCTGAGCCTGATCTATGTCAGCTTCACCGTTGCGTGATGTACCGATCACGGTGTCGCCCCTCAAAAGTGCTGCTTCAGCCAGTGCCCGGCCCAGTCCGCGAGAAATGCCTGTGATAAACCAGATTTTTTTACTGCTGTGATTGTTCATTTGTACTGCTCCGCCGTATTGCGCTTGTTATATTAAAACTCTTGTGGATAGTTTGCAGCAATGTCGAATCCTGCCGATTGATTGCCTATTTCTGCTCTATGTTCCACAAATCAGCAAACGCTGCGGTAGTATGATTATGGAGAGTTTTAAGAAATTTTGAAATAGCAACCTTGAGGAAGACAACCATGACTGAGCCCACGCCCAGGCAAAAACGAATGACCGAACTGCTTGCTCGTCTGGCTGTAAAAGAAGGTGCTAACAATTCGACTGTGCTGGACGGCATCAAATTTATGCGCGCCAGCCGCAGTATGCCTAAAACTCCCGTCCTTTATGATCCCAGCATAGTTATAGTTGGACAGGGGCGCAAGCGCGGTCATCTTGGCGGTAGCATCTATGATTATGATCCGCACAATTATCTTGTCCTCACCGTTCCGATGCCATTTGAATGTGAGACGTTTGCTTCAGAAGGGGAACCGCTTCTGGCATTTTCTGTACGTGTTGAACTGGCCGTCTTAAACGAGCTTTTGATGAAACTGGATCCCCGCACTTTGCCCAGACCAACCGAGGCCACTCGGGGCATTTACGCTACACCGATGAATGAGGGATTGACTGACGCTGCGATTCGATTGTTAGAATGCATGCTTGTCCCGTCGGATGCTAAAGTTTTGGGTCCGCAGATAATGCGTGAAATTACTTATCGCGTGCTTTGCGGTGAGAGTGGTGGCGCATTGCGCGAACTTCTTATGCTAAATGGTCGTGTTGGTCAGATGCAGCGTGCTATCGAGCGCATGCATTTTGAATACGCCTCGCCCCTGGACATTCAGACTCTCGCTGATGATGTTGGTATAAGCGCATCAGCTTTCCACCACAATTTCAAAGCTCTGACCGCAACGTCCCCGCTGCAATATTTAAAAACTATCCGATTGCACAAAGCAAAGATGCTCATGCTTAATGAAGGTATTACCGCGGCTACCGCCGCTGAACGAGTCGGTTACGAAAGCGCCTCTCAGTTCAGCCGAGAATTTAAGCGCTTTTTTGGCGATTCGCCCTTGCAAGAGGTCGCCAAAATGAGACAAGCGCTCGGTCTTAATCTGCCGGTTTTGGCTGGTCACGACTGATTTATATCAGTCAAAGTTTGCATCTTGTCTTAGCGGGTACATTTTATTCGGACTGCCGTCTAATTTTGACGACAGGGTCTGATAATGTTCCAGCACCTGCCAAGGACGTGCAATATGGTGGAAGTAAGCGAGAAGATGAAGCTCGGTCAGCTCATTGTTGAGCTGGGTGTAATGGACAACAGAGACCTCGGGCAGGCTTTGTCTATAGCACAAGAAACCAGTTTGCCTCTGGGGCGCGTTCTGGTGCTGTCTGAAATGGTGAGCGAAGAGGTTCTGATGGCAATTTTGCGCTGTCAGAGTTTGCTCAAGCAAAATCTTGTCGATCTGGACCTGGCGCGCAAGGCTATGGCACTGGTTACAAAAGACAGTGTTTCTCTTGATGACGCTTTATTTAAATTGGGCTGGAATCCCGAATCGACAAAAGATACAACTCCATTAGGCGAGCTATTGATTGAGGCTGGTTATGTCACCCGCGAGCAACTGCAGCAATCTCTGGAAAAAAATAGCACCACTGGTTTGCCTTTTGGACGGTTGCTTGTTTTTAGCGGCGCGCTCACCGAAGGGCTGCTCACCGGTGCGCTCAATGCGCAAATATTGATCCGCGACGGCAAATTGAGCAAGGTGCAGGCTGCCGAAGCATTGAAAGAAGCCAAACAGAGGCAGGTCTCTGTTGAAGTGCAGCTCAAAGAAAAAGGCTTTTACGATCTTCCCAGTCGCAACTGCCCCAGGCTGGGCGAGTTGCTCTTGTTTTGTGGA
>Ga0116230_10006542_pt1 | contig 11488 bp, 9 predicted proteins | sample S1TSphfallax_3_FD_88678 | JGI IMG/M metagenome (GOLD analysis project Ga0116230, IMG submission 88678) | Host-associated microbial communities from peat moss isolated from Minnesota, USA - S1T2_Fd - Sphagnum fallax MG | ecosystem: Host-associated > Plants > Peat moss > Unclassified | place: USA...
GTCCCAGACGTGTGACTCGCACCGAATATGATGGCACTATAACTGTGCTCGCAGATCATTATAACGGCAAAAGATTCAATGCCCCAAATGATGTGATCGTTGATTCGCAAGGAGGGATCTGGTTTACTGATCCTGGGTACGGAACAGAAAGTCCCTATGAAGGCTTTGTTCAGCAGCAAGAATTGCCCCGGGCAGTTTATCGTATCGATCCTGCAAATGGCGCCGTAAAGTTGGTGGCCGATGACCTTGTCCGTCCTAACGGGCTCACGCTGTCGCCGGACGAAAAGCTCCTTTATGTGGTCGACAGCGAAGCCTCTGCCTCACATAAAGCTTGCATCAGGGTATACGAGGTCAATGGTGGTGTTTTGCGCAATGGCAAACTATTTGCCGACAACTTCAGTACCGGCACTACCGATGGTATCAAGGTTGATTGCCGGGGTAATATCTGGTGTAGCATGGGGTGGGCTGAAAGCGCTGAAAACGGGGTGCGTTGCTATACGCCGGGCGGCGAGCTGATAGGGAAAATACATCTGCCCGAACTTTGCGCCAATTTATGTTTTGGCGGTAAAGACAAAAGTCGTCTGTTTATGGCAGCCAGCACTTCAATCTTTGCCGTTTATCTCAACGATTGGGCAGCCTGATATCTATCCTAAACCGGTTCCACTTTTTTCTGTTTTTCAGGCACTGCAATTTAGTTCTCTGGCCGGTGGCGCTTTGCCCATAGCCACATTCATGCCGTGGATAATCATCCAGGGATGCGGCGGGCACCCCGGGATATAGACATCGACGGGCAAAATGTGGTCGACGCCGTTGGCTTCGGCATAGCCGTTTTTATGCACACCGCCTGAGATGGCACAGGTGCCCAGAGCAATTACAACGCGGGGGCTGGACATGGCCTGATAGCAGCTGGTCAGGGCCGAATGCATACCTTTTGGCACGGGGCCGGTGACCACTAGTGCATCGGCAAATCGAGGTGAAGCAACTATTGTCACACCAAAACGTTCCAGATCAAAAATAGGATTGGCGGAAGCACCTATTTCCAAATCGCAGGCCGAGCATCCTGTAGATACAACTCGGGCTGCCACCGATCGATTGAAAAAGCTGAATGGCCTGGTCAAATCTTTGCTGCCCAAAGATGCTTTAGGCAGCGGCACTCTGCTGATTGAGGCGCTGGCTTCCGGATTGTCGCTGGCGATATTGGTAAGGACAAGAGCGGCCCGATCTTTTACTGCCACTTTTGTCGAGGGATTGTTGACGATGGTTTTAGTTGGGCAAAGATCGACACAAAGTCCACAGTTGATGCAGGCACCAAGGTCAAGGGTGATACCACCCTTCTCTGCAAATTCAAAAAGATTGATAGCATCGGTAGGACAGGCATCGCTACAGGCGGTGCAGCCGCTCTGACAGGATTTTTCCGTCAACATCGGCAGACCTCTGATGCCTTCCTCTAGATCTGGAAACAATGACTTTTGTGTCATTATTCCGTGGCTCCAGAGATAGGCAAAGAGTTTGAGCATTGTTTTGTTTGAGGTCCTTAGTAACTGGTGTTAGAGATCGTTGCCGCCGTAGGAGAGGGCAAAACTTTTATTGACGGGGGGAAAGTCGGCGATTAACTCGTTGCGTATGGCGATCGAAATTGCTGTCCAATCTTACGTCATAGTCTATACCGGTGGCTCTGGCACCGACTCCAACCATGCCAAATTCTCCCGCCAGTGAAGAGGAGATCACCCCTACTCCTTCCATCCTTTCTACGGCCATTTGATTTTCCATAAACATTGTAATCAATGGTCTTAAATCTTTACGCAAAGACTGACAGCCCGCTTTTATTTCACCCAGCTTGCGCTCTTCTACTCTGCGCACACCGCCGGGTATAACAAAGGCCCGCAAAAATCTTGATCCGGCCAGCAGGTCGCCCATGCGCAACGCGTTGCCTCTTAGCCGACTGATGTTGGCGGCTATACCTAAAAGACCCAGGTCTGTGCACATTCCGCCAACATCAATTATGTGAACGGCAAGACGTTCGATTTCCAAAGCTATAGTGCGTAAAAATTTCGCTCGCTCCGGCACTTTCACCTGAGCGATCGATTCGATTGCTTCTGCATGGGTCAGGGCATTGGCGCAGGCCGTGTCTGTGGCAATTGATTCGGCGACAAAGTGAGCTTTTTGCCAGGGCACCTCGGTCAGCCTTTTTTCTACGCCGCGGTGTAAAAAGCCCAGGCGTATCTCAAGATTGACTATAGTTTCGCCAAAGCAAGAAAAACGGAAGTGCCCCGGTTCAATAACACCGGCGTGGATCGGGCCGACAGGCAGTTCATATACGCCTTCGCCTTTGACTTCCAAAAATTGATAAGCACGCTCGATTGGTGAGTGAAATCCTGCCGGCAAGGGCACCTGGCGCAAAGCTCGATATATTCCGGATTCATTTTCTGCCTTTGCTGCTTAGCGTTAAATCATAGCCCAGGTGCATCGAAAGCGGGGCCGTGATAAATGCACCAGTATCGGTGCATGATTCTATTAGTCCGGCCTTTATCGAATATTTTGCTGTTCGCCTCTTTGGCACCTTTGGCCTATAATTAGACTCATGGCCAAAATACTTATTGTAGAAGATGAAACAGACCTGGCGCAGCTTGTAAAGAACTGGCTGGGACGTGACCATCATTTGGTCGAAACTGCCGATGATGGGCTGGAAGCACTTATTCGCATGGAGACCAATAAATATGATGTGGTCATTCTTGATATCATGCTTCCCTCCTTAAACGGTATGGAGATATGCCGGCGTTATCGGAAAGGTGGGGGGGCAGCCGGCATCATAATGCTTACTGCCAAGGGGCATGTCGACGATAAAGAGTTTGGGCTCGACAGCGGCGCCGATGATTACATGACCAAACCTTTTCAATTAAAAGAGCTGGCTGCCCGGGTGCGTGCCGTTTTGCGTCGCAATCATGGTCAGACCCTCGACGTGACCAAATTTCGTGATCTTGAAATTGATACTCACGAATTTAAAGTGACTAAAGCCGGCAAAGAAATACATTTGCTGCCAAAAGAATTCAGGCTACTGGAATTTTTTGTCCGTCATCCGCATCAGGTTTTTTCAGCGGAAGAAATTTTGGCTTCGGTTTGGGAATCGGACACCGAAGCATTGCTTGATACTGTGCGCGGTCATATTACTCGTCTGCGCAAGAAGCTCGACACCCCCGGCCGTGTTTCAATCATCGCCACAGTATATGGTGTGGGCTATAAACTCGGGGAAGAAATGGGTGAAGACTAACCTGCGCGGACGGTTGACTGTTCAGTTTGTTCTTCTCTTCGTTCTTTTGTATTTTTTAGGCGGCGCTGTAGCAATAGTTGTTTTTGCAAATCAGCTCGACGCCTCACTCGATGATGAACTGCAGGATCTGGCATATCAAATCAAGCCGGCGGTGGATTTTGCTTCCGGGACGCCCAGTTTAAAACGTTGGGCAAGCAGGGCCGAAGCCAGGCACGATAAATTATTATCCACGGTGCAACTATTTGATCGGGGCGGGCATGTACTTGAAGCATTTGGCCCCGATGGACATGGTCATCTTGTGCGCGGCGACGCCATAGTTGATGAGTATGCTCAGGACGCCAATCCGGTGCATGTTCGATCGCGCTACATAGAAGTATTTGATGGTCAGGTAAAAACCGGTTACTTGCAGGTGCAGGTATCGACTAGACAAAGGGACGATGCCCTGCGTCAGATAGTAATAATTATGGTGACAATCAGTCCTTTCCTGGCTCTGGCTGTGGCCTTGTGCGGTTCGTGGTTTTCGGGCAATGCCACCAGGCCAGTGGAAGAAACTCTTGGTTTATTACGTCAATTTGTTATGGATGCTGCTCATGAGATTAATACGCCTATAACAGTCATCGACGCTTCTGTGCAGACCCTGGAAGAAACTTTTGCTGAACAAAATCTTCAGGATGATATATTGCCGATCATAACCCGTGCCAGCAGCCGCATGCGAGCGCTAGGCGAGAGCTTGATTGTGCTGTCGCGGATGGAGTCACCCGAGTATCAATTGACTGTAAGCAAACTCAAGCTTAATGACATAGTAGCGCCGGTGGTGGCAGAGTGCGAACAGATTGCTAAACGCAAGCATCAACAGCTAAAAGTGCAGGAGATACCTGACCTGGCCTTAATGGGCCATAGTGAGTCTCTGGAGAGGATGTTACTCAATCTACTGGCCAATGCTGTGCGATATACGGATGAAGGTGGGACTGTTTCTCTTAGCTTTGTCGTGCAGGGCGAGCGCGTAATGATAGCTGTCGAAGATACTGGCATGGGTATACCAAAAGAGAGTCTGTCCCATGTTTTTGAACGATTCTATCGCGTGGACAAATCGCGTTCGCGCGATATGGGAGGCTTTGGTCTCGGTCTTTCAATCGTAAAATCGATAGTGGACAGACATAATGCCAATATTTCTGTTGAGTCTCAAGTTGGTAGTGGCAGTCGCTTCGTTGTGGAGTTTCCAATCGCCTCGTAACAGGCAAAATTTTAAGGAGCCGGCCGGCGATTGGCTCTGCCCTTGCGTCTTATGCTGATTGAAAATTGCAGGTCTGGGTAATTTTAAGTTACCGCCATTTGGGCAGTTTTTTATCAGCTTCTTCAGGATGGTATTTGTGGTTTTTAAATCCGATGAGCGAAGCCAGTTTCTGATTAGAGCTTTTTTGTTAGTGTTGCCTCTGCTTGCTGGTAATGGGGGGCTAGCTGAGCAATCGAGCAAAGCGGCGGTGGCATCTAATGACTCCGGTGTGAGGGCCTTAGAAAAGGGTGATTATCAAACTGCCGTGCAAAATCTGAAATTGGCCATTGCCGGCATGCCCGGTCATAAACGATTTCAGCAAAATCTGGCCACTGCTTATAATAACTGGGGTCTAAGTCTTAAAAATGATCCGAACGCGGCCATAGCGCAGTTTCATATGGCTTATTTTATTGATCCGACCCGGCCGGTTGTAAAAGACAATCTGGACGGTATCATCCGCCGTTTACATAAAGATCCTCAATCTTTTTCGGACCGTGTAGAGCTGGCCCAGGTCGCTAAAAAGTCTGGAGATACCATTGGTGCAATCGTCGAGTATAATGCGGCGCTTGCTGTCAGGGATGACGCTACCGTAAGCAATGAACTCAAATCCTTACAGAGTGCTTTGACACCCGAGCAAAAGCAATTGCAAATTGCGCAGTCTGTCGCCTCCGATGCTACTTCGGGAGACAGACCGGCTCCGCCATCGGATCTTCCGGCATCGTCCTTTGCCAAAGCTTCGACCAATGGCCAATCGACTACGACCAGTTCTGATTCTAATGAACTGGAGCAGTATTATCGGTGTCTTGCACAATTGGAGCAACAACTTTTGGGCAAAACCTATGAAGATCTTATTCCTCAAAGGCTGGCTCGCTTGGAGAATGCCGCTTTCGGCGCAGGTCAGAGCGGCAGCATAAGGAAAAGATTGGACGCCCTGGTAATAAAAAGTTCTGAACTTCCTGGTCAAAAAACTCCGTCGACAATGACAGGCAATACTAAAGATTCAAGTATGGGTGATGGCACCGCTGGTAGTGGCGTTGATTCCTCATCCTCTGCTTCGCCTCTCAAGTCCGATCGACTGGAATCTTTGTGGAGTCGTAGAGTGTCAGGCCACGCCCCTCTCGATACAGTGCTGATATCATTCAAGCTCAAGTCTGATGGCTCAATTTACGACACGACCGCCGACCAACCGCGCATCGCCGGCACATGTAAGGATAGTGCCATCGACAATCTGGCCATGGATATGGTCTCGACTGCCAGCCCATTTTCTTTTTATGATTCGGCCAAGCCAGATCAATACTATGATGCTTTGTTTTGTATCAGCAAAAAGACTGTAGTTGTGACGTCGCGTCCTTTGATCAATTATCAACAGTATATGGCCGAAATACAGAGGCGCATTCGACACTGCTGGCACCCACCCAAGGGCACTGAGAGCCGCCATGTGACTGTTGTTTTTAAGGTGCTGCGCGATGGGACCATGGTCAATAGCAGGATATTAAAATCTTCCGAGCTGCCAGCTTGTGACGATGCCGCCCTTGCCGCTCTAAAAGAAGCCAATCCGGCGGACCCCTTGCCTTCCGGCTCTCCGGACGTCGATATCAAGTTCACCTTCGATTACAACGTACACAAGGGCGCCAGACCACCGGCCCACTGAAGACAATCTTAGCGCTCTTTTTTACTGTTCCTTTTTACTGTTCCTTTGCGTCTATTTTACAAAGGTAATCGGTTTCCAAGAATTTAGTGCACGCTTTACGGCGGGCTTACGAATGATGTCAAGAGTTTTATCCTTCGTCACTTATTGTCGTAGGAGTAGAAAGTTCGGAGGGGCTCGACCAATGAAAAAACGTTCCGCTTTGTTTTTAGCTTTACCGGCCTCGCTGTTTTTGCAGGCTACTTTAATTTCGCATCAATCGTACGAAGCGGCTACGGTTTCCTTTGTTCCTATTTCAACCATACAGCCTTCGAACACAATCAGTCCTCCGCTCAAGATCCCGCCAAAAACCAAAGCAATAAAAATCCTGTCTAAATCCGCCGGCAAGGCCAAGAAAAAAGATGGCGATGGTCCCAAATATGTTTCTCTAACTTTTGATGATGGCCCCAGTCCTGTTTATACGGCGCAGATACTGGCGATCCTTAAAAGAGAAGGTATCCATGCCACTTTTTGTGTAATTGGTAGAGAAGCAAAAAGGTATCCTTTTATGTTGCAACAGATAGTGGCCGAAGGTCATAAAATTGCTGATCATTCGATGAACCATGATCTCAATTTGCGCAAACGCTCGGACAAAAAAATCAGAGAAGAAATACTGGAGACTAAAACTTTGATCGAAACAATTGTCCCCGGTGCGACTGTGGAATATTTTCGTGCACCCGGCGGTAACTGGAGTCCTCATTTGAGAGACATGGTGCAATCATGGGGCATGAAACCACTCGGTTGGTCCGTTGATACTAAAGATTGGCAAAAACCGGGAGTGAATGAAATCATCTCAAAGGTAGATGCTGAGCTACATCCTGGTGGTGTAATCTTGATGCACGATTCGGGTGGCGATAGAAGTGAGACTGTGGAAGCACTGGAAAAAGTAATTGCTCAGTTAAAAAAAGATGGCTATCAGTTTGTGTTTCCCGGCTGATTTTTTCTTATTGCAAAGGCGTCATGATCTATTTTTTGCTTTCGGTGTCGTTCATCATTCCGGACATGCCGGAGGAAGAACCGGCGCCGTTGACGAAACCATTGAGGCCAGAGGAAAAGCCCAATCCGTCAACCAGACCATTGGTACCTGTGCCGCCCAGCCCATTGAACATCCCCGACAGGCCCATGGCTCCGTCAACGCCGTTGATCATACCTGGGGTATTGTGTGTTTTTATATAGGAAGAACCATTGGCTCCGACAAGGTCAGGCACCCAGAATGGTGCTCTTTGTGTATCTGAAATTTTTACAGCTTTTTTCTCATATTCGCCTGTTGTTTTTGTCGCAGGTTGATGTTGCTGCTTCTCCACTGGTCTGGCCACGATAAATGGATCGCTTCCGGCGGGCAAGCCATGATCGCCAATTACCGAAAGAATGAGTTCATGATAAGTGGCGGATATTTTTTCCATTTGCTTGGCACATTCCAGGGCTCGATGAAATCCTTGTTTGGCGCAGCCTCCGGCTTTGACAAAATCTGCCGGCGGCTTCAGTGATTCGACCAGGCTTGCATGCGATTCTGTCAGTTCTGAAGGCGCGTTGACCCTGGTCATTGTTTGAGCCAGTTTTGTGATTTCGCCTGCACCTATCTGGCTATCCTGTTGAACTTCTTCCGTGGCAATGCCGTCATTTGCTATCAAGCTCAGCATCACTTGATTGTAGCGATGGATCATTGGACGCATGACGGCTAGATATTGCTCTAAATTTAATGGGGTCTTGCTATCGAGTAAAGAACTTAAATTTTGGTTGACTGCTGGCTGATCTGAGTCCAGTTGAGCCTTTGCTTCTTTGAGCTTGGGCTGTTGCGCCGCACTTGCTTTTTTTTGCACTTGAGGCGCCGATGATTTATTTGCTTGGGCCGCGGCTGGGAAAGCGCTGGCTGTAAGCCCTATCGCAATACCCGTTACCGCCATCATGGCTGATATTGCCGCTCGAGCCATTACAAACGCCCTTCCGCTGGTTTTATCTGAAAGCCCCAGCCCTGGTTGATATGGTCAACAGTGACTAAGGCTCAAGCTAGCATAACAAAAAGGCGGTCCGGCGTGCCATGTTGTTTAAGTAGCTATAAGGGAAAAATTGACTGGCAGGCCTTTCTCATTCGGTCTGTTCCTATTGAGCCGATAGGCATGAAAATGCCGTGTCTTGGTTTGCATATAAACTAAAAACGAGGAAAGTAAATGGCAACACATCACGCTTTAGGCGATCGCGCTGCTTCAAACCTGGCTAACGTTACTAAAACTCCGCCTCAGTGGGATGTGATCACACCTCGCTGGCTGGTAAGATTTTTTGACTGGAAGCCGCTTGAATCAGGCATTTTTCGCGTCAACAAAGTAGCGGACAAGCCAGTAGATGTGGTTTGCGCACTCAAAGAAGAACGCACAGTTCCCGAGACTTTTGTCGATTACCAGGAAAATCCTCGTGAATATACCCTCAGTGCTATATCCACAGTATTAAATGTCCATACGCGTGTTTCGGATTTGTTCAGTAATCCTTTTGATCAAATTAAAGAGCAGCTGCGCCTGGCGATCGAGCAGGTAAAAGAACAACAAGAAAACGAGCTGATCAATAGCGAAGATTATGGCCTGCTTAAAAATGTTGCTAAGACACAGCGCATTCAAGCCCGCAAGGGTGTTCCTACACCGGATGACTTTGATGAGCTACTCTCTAAAGTCTGGAAAGAACCTTCTTTTTTCCTTGCTCACCCGCGCGCTATTGCTGCTTTTGGTCGTGAGTGCACCCGTCGGGGCGTGCCACCGCCGACAGTGACGTTATTCGGCTCGCCTTTTTTGACCTGGAGAGGCCTACCAATTATCCCCTGCGATAAATTGCTTGTCGACGGAGAAAGAAACCCCAAAGAGCAGGTCGGCAAAACCAATATATTATTACTGCGCGTTGGTGAAAAGAATCAGGGAGTAATCGGAATGTTCCAACCCGGTTTGCCGGGAGAACAGACGCCCGGTCTTTCTGTACGCTTTATGGGCATCAACAATAAATCCCTGGCCTCTTATTTGATTTCGCTTTATTGTTCTGCGGCTATTCTCACAGACGACGCCATAGCCGTTCTAGAGAATGTTGAAGTAGGAAGCTACCATGACCTCAAGTGATGCCGATAAAAATCCGGCCCTGCCCCAGGCGCAGTTTTCGCAATTGCCCGGTGGTTTTGAGCAAGATTTTGAGGATGGCTTTAAAAATCTATCCTCTCTTCCGGAAGGTTTTTTGGACATCCAGACAATGACACGTTTGGCTAATGAATTTATGAAAGAGCTGCCGGGTACTGCAGCTATTGCTGGTAGCAGTCGCACTGATTTTGATCAGACGGTGCTTTCTCAAGCGGTGTTGCAACAGCTGCCGGCATCTATTGCCGGGGGCTCGCCAACCGGCCATGAAGTTCAAAAATTTGGTATGTCCGACAATATTCCCTTTGCCTTCCTTAACGACATCCGTCCTCTAGTAGAAACGATCGCTAGAGTGTCCGTGCCCGGCGTCGGTACAACGCTATTGCCTGCACATCTGGATGTGGCTGAACTGGACCAAGCAGGTCGCCTGGCCGCCAGCTTTGCTACACCTCATATTGCCGGTGCTTCAGCTTTGCCTGACACCCAAAAGGGAATGAATGTATACAGTTTTGATCAACTTCGACCGCTCACCAGTCTCGATGTTGTGCCGGTGCTTGAACCTTTCAACCCACTCAAACCTCAATCGGCCGGTTCTTTTACGAGCCTGGGTGGACAGGGGTTTGACGTGCAGGCGGTGCGCCGCGACTTTCCCATATTGCAAGAAAAAGTCAACGGCCATAATCTAGTCTGGCTCGATAATGCTGCCACAACGCAAAAACCGCAGAGTGTGATCGATCGTATCAGTCATTTTTATACGCATGAAAATTCCAAGATTCATAGAGCAGCGCACGAACTCGCCGCTCGTTCAACCGATGCCTACGAAGCATCGCGTGAGAGTGTACGCCGCTTTCTCAATGCCCCTGCTGTGAATGAGATAGTTTATGTGCGCGGTGCCACGGAAGCTATCAATCTTGTCGCTCAAAGTTGGGGCCGGCAAAATATTCAAAAAGACGATGAAATAGTGATCACATGGCTTGAGCACCACGCCAACATTGTCCCCTGGCAGATGCTCTGCGCTGAAAAGGGTGCTCGATTGCGTGTAGCACCAGTCGATAATCTCGGTCAGGTTATTCTCTCCGAATATGAAAGATTACTGGGGCCAAAAACCAAACTGGTGTCTCTAGCGCAGGTTTCCAATGCTCTCGGCACAGTCAATCCTGTCGAGGAAATGGTTGCTTCGGCTCATCGATTTGGCGCCCGCGTCCTCGTTGACGGCGCCCAGGCAGTATCTCATATGAGTGTTGATGTGCAGGCTTACGACTGCGACTTTTATGTTTTTTCCGGGCACAAGCTTTTTGCACCAACCGGCATTGGTGTCCTTTACGGTAAGTCTGATGTACTCGAAGGCATGCTTCCCTGGCAAGGTGGGGGCAATATGATTCGCGATGTCACTTTTGAAAAGACTATTTATCAAGATCCGCCCAATAGATTTGAAGCAGGCACAGGTAGCATCGGCGATGCAGTTGGGCTGGGAGCGGCAATCGACTATCTCGAGCGCATCGGTATGGCTAACATTAACAGGCATGAAAATGAATTGTTGAGTTATGCCACTTATGCGCTTCAAAGTATTCCCGGACTTCATTTAATTGGCACAGCGCCGCACAAAGCAGGTGTTTTGTCTTTTGTGCTGGACGGTTTTCGCACCGAAGAGGTAAGCAGTGCTTTAAACCAAGAAGGTATTGCAGTACGGGCCGGCCACCACTGTGCGCAGCCTATATTGCGCCGTTTTGGTCTGGAGAGTACAGTAAGACCATCCCTTGCTCTGTACAATACCTGCGAAGACATAGACGCTTTGATTGCTGCTATCTGGCATCTCAAACAAGGTAAAAAAGCTGGACCGCTTTAAGGTCATCCCAGCGTTTAATTACTGTGAAATATCTCACTTCTATTATCTGCATTGTGGATAGCAGAGAGTTAGCGGCAATTTTTTCTAATCTTTCTTCGGCAGAGCCTGTTCGTTATATTGAGTGCCAGGAGTCGCGCAACAGCGATCAACAGTCTGACCTGCCGCAATAGACGGCTGCGACAAGATTGATTAAACAGCGCCTGGCCTGGCTCAATAAGGTTGGCAGTAGCGAAGAAAGCAATGAAGTAGATGCCGCCCCAGTGAGTCAGGTTTTGGAAAATTTGTGGAAAGCACAGCTGCGCAAAAA
>Ga0116230_10006543_pt1 | contig 11487 bp, 10 predicted proteins | sample S1TSphfallax_3_FD_88678 | JGI IMG/M metagenome (GOLD analysis project Ga0116230, IMG submission 88678) | Host-associated microbial communities from peat moss isolated from Minnesota, USA - S1T2_Fd - Sphagnum fallax MG | ecosystem: Host-associated > Plants > Peat moss > Unclassified | place...
AGGCCGAGCTCGCCGGCCGGCTCATCGCTACCGACCCCCAGCGGGCCACAGCCGAGCTTGCGGATGTCGAGCGCACCGCCCGCACCGCGCTCGCCGAGGTCCGCGAGGCCATCGGCGGCTACCGCGCCCGCGGCCTCGCCGCCGAGATCGAAACCGCGCGCCGCACCCTCGACGCCGCCGGCGTCACACTCCTCACCGGCAGTCCTGCGGGTGCCCCGGGGCCTGCCCTGAGCTTGTCGAAGAGTTCCTCGCACTCGGGGACCTGGGTTGTGGACGCCGGCGTCGCCACCGCGCTCACCCCGCAGGAGGAGACCGTGCTGGCGCTCGCGCTGCGCGAGGCCGTCACCAACATCGTGCGCCACGCCCGCGCCACCACCTGCACCCTGCGCTTTGTGCAGGAGGGCGCGCACCGCCGCCTGCTGGTCGAGGACAACGGCACTCACGCCGTCCTCCGCGAGGGCAACGGCCTGCGCGGCATGAAGGAGCGGCTGGCCTCCATCGGCGGCAGGCTCTCCATCGAGCGCGAGCACGGCACCCGCCTGCTCATCGAGCTGCCCGTGCACCCGCTGCATCCGGAGAGCGCATGAGCGCCGCGGCTGGAACGAACGCCGCGGTTGGAACGAGCGCCGCAGCCGGCCCCATCCGCGTGCTGCTCGCCGAGGACCAGACCATGCTTCGCGGCGCGCTCGCGGCGCTGCTCGGCCTGGAGCACGGCATCGTCGTCGTCGCCCAGGCCGCCGACGGCCGCGAGGCGCTTACGCTCGCCCGCACCCACGCGCCCGATGTCATCGTCACCGACATCGAGATGCCCGCCATGACCGGTCTCGAGTTCGCCGCCGCGCTCAAGCAGGCCGGCAGCCCGGCGCGCGTCATCATCCTCACCACCTTCGCGCGACCCGGCTACCTGCGCCGCGCGCTCGACGCAGGCGCCTGCGGCTATCTGCTGAAGGAGCGACCCGCCACCGAGCTCGCCGAGGCCATCCGCCGCGTCCACGCCGGCCTGCGCGCCGTGGACCCCGCGCTCGCCGCCGAGGCCTGGAGCGCCGGCGACGACCCACTCTCCGACCGCGAACGCGCCGTGCTGCAGCGCGCCGGCGAAGGACGCTCCTCCGCCGAGATCGCCGCCGACCTCCGCCTCTCCGAGGGCACCGTGCGCAACTATCTCTCCGAGGCCATCGCCAAGCTCGGCGCCGCCAACCGCACCGACGCCGCCAGAATCGCCCGCGCCCGCGGCTGGCTGTAGTTGAGGTTTGTATGGCCCGCCGGGCAAGCAGGTACAATCAATGTTCTGGAGTGCTACTCATGGCAGAACTGGTCTCCATACCGACATCTATTTTTGAGTATGTTGCAGAGTTTGAACGACCGATTCTGGCTCTTTGGCTAGACCGTGCCGTAATTGTGCAAGCTGTCTTTGACGCATTGCAGCCTTGGAAGGTAAGCATAGACAATGTTGATCCTAAAAACGAAGGCAAGCCTGCTGACCAAGGGTTTTCCATTCGCCTTCCAAATGAAAGAGTGACATTCTTTTTTGGGCCTGCGAAGTGCAAATTTACAAAGGACTCGGCTGACTGGAGTCAGGCTGAGTCAATCATCCAGATTCTGGACGCAGCTCGCACGGCTTTCTTGAAAGTCACAGGTGCAAGCATCAAAATTCAAAGGACTGCGATTGCCTTGCATATGCAGCCGAAGACGAAGAGTTTTCGAGATATTCTGATGCCCTTTCTGCCTGCCCCTTTGATTGGTCTGCATCCTGCGCCCTTCAGGACAGGTGCAACCATCATCCGATGGGAGCGTGCCGGGATAACGCTGGATGGCTCAGGTTTGATCGCAAATGGTGTTTTTGTGCGCCTTGATCGAGATTTCGACGGCGATGTGAGCTACGAACACATTGCCGAGCAGCTTCATGCCGATGAAGATGCGATATTGGCTTTGCTGGGCGTTGAGGAGGAACAGCTATGAACAGCGCTCTGACTCAGCAGATCGCCGAGCAGCATTGGCAAGCTGGGATGTCTACGCATCTACAGTTGGGGCTAGGCTCCCCCATCGAAGCTGGGGACGATCTGATCACAAGCAATTCTTCCGTGTCCGATGTTGTTCAGCAAATGGAACGCCAAATGGAAACTCACAGGCGCGAACAGGACGATGCGATTTCTAAGCTGAAACAGCTATACGTGTTGGTCAATCCGGATCAGGTAACGTCGTTTCTGAATTACCATCAATCCTTGCCGCACCTGCTTCTTGAAGCAGCCCCTCAAATTGGTGACTCGTTTGGCATCGACACTCTTATAAAACTGGAGTTGTCAGAAATAGGGGACGAACCCGCGACTCTGAGAGCGACTGTGCTATGGCCAGGATCTGTCGAAGATGGCAATGCTGCCCTTAACGCTTTTGACCAAAACTACTGGATCGCCAACTGCAATAAGGCCTCCGGCAAACTCGTTATTGACCGAGAACTCGTGTGACTGCATTTGGATGGGACGACTATCTGAGACTCGCAACGCGACTCGCATCCGAAGAGGACGAGGCCGCACACAGAACTGCGATTAGCCGCGCCTACTATTTCGTCTTTCACCTTGCCCGACGGCGTGCTGTCGACAATCGCTGTGTTGAAAGCAAAGCAAGTCATACGCAGATTTGGGCTTGCTACGAAAACAGTTCGGATACTGCTTGCAAGAAACTGGGGATAGACGGACGTAGACTCCACGAGAAGCGCAAGAATGCCGACTACGACTTACCTTTCAAGGGTAGGCTGGGAGATGAAGTTCAAGACGCCCTCCACAAAGCTTCCGAATTCACGAATCGGCTTCTCGTGCTTGATCCTACTCAACCAAGCCGTTCACGTTAAATGAACTCTCGGGATGAGCCTCTCGTAGACCCACACTCTCTCTACTCCGGCCGCCTCGCACCTTCGCCCACAGGCCTGCTGCACTTGGGCCACGCGCGCACCTTCTGGATCGCGCACCAGCGCGCACGCGCCGCCCAGGGCACACTGTGGCTGCGCGACGAGGACCTCGACCGGCAGCGCGCGCGCCCTGAGTTCTCCGCCGCGATGAAGGAAGACCTGCGCTGGCTCGGCATCGATTGGGACGCTGAACTGCGCCAGTCCGACCGCCTGCCGCTGTACCGCGCCGCGCTGGAGCGTCTGCTCGCCGCCGGCCTCGCCTACCCGTGCACCTGCTCCCGCCGCGACCTGCAGGCCTCCATCCAGGCGCCGCACGAGGACGAAGACGACGAGCCCATTTACAACAACCGCTGCCGGCCCGGGAACGATCGCTGCTGGCCCACTTCCTCCATACAAGATTTGTCATCTCGACCGAAGGCGGAGCCGGAGCGGAGAGCGGGGTCCCCGACGAGCGCTCTTTGCTCGGTGGGGTGCAGAGACCTGCATCTCGGATCGCCGCCAATCTTCTCGCCCAACACCAACTACCGCTTCCGCATCCCCACCGCCGGACCTCTCCACTTCACCGACCTCGCCGCCGGCGCGCAGACCTTCACCCCAACCCTCGACTTCGGCGACTTCGTCATCTGGCGCAAGGACGGCCTGCCCAGCTACCAGCTCGCCTGCGTGGTCGACGATGCCGCGATGGGCATCACCGAAGTGGTGCGCGGCCGCGACCTGCTCAAGTCCACCGCGCGGCAGATCCTTCTGCAGCGTGCGCTCGGCCTGCCCACGCCGCAGTACTTCCACACCGACCTGCTGCGCGACGAGCACGGCGTGCGCCTGGCCAAGCGCCACGACGCGCTCGCCCTGCGCACCCTGCGCGAGCGCGGCCTGGGCCCCGCCGACGTCCGCGCGCTCTTCTGAATGGGATGCTTACGGCGCGCCCTGCTCGTCATCCGCCGGCCCGGCCAGCCTGCGGCCAGCCGCCTCAGAGGACATCATCTGGTAGTCCTCCGGCGGCACGCCGCCCGCCAGGTTCTTTACGAAGTAGTCCCAGCGCCGCCGCTCGATGTACGGCGTGTCCTCGGCATAGCCGTGGTGCACGTTCGGGATCATGATCAGGTCGAAGTCCTTGTTCGCCTTGATCAGCGCGTCCACCACCAGCAGCGTGTTGTTGGGCGGCACATTGTCGTCCATGGTGCCGTGGGTCAGCATCAGCTTGCCCTTCAGGTTCTTGGCGTAGCCCTCGTTGGCCTGGCCGGCGTAGTTGTCCTTGCCGTCCGGGCCGACCGTCTCCAGCCCCGCCCACTTCTCGTCCCAGTCGTCTTCATAGTCGCGCTGGTCGTGGTTGCCGCTCTCCGACCAGCCCACCTTGAAGAAGTCCGGATAGTGGAACATCGCCGAGACCGTCGCGTTGCCGCCGCCCGAGTGCCCCCAGATGCCCACCTTGCCGATGTCGATCCACGCATACTTCGCCGCCAGCTCCTTCATCCCGGCCACCTGGTCCGGAATGGTGTCCTCGCCCATATCGTCCGGCGTGTCCGCGTGCGCGTCGTGGAAGCTCTTGGAGCGGTAGGGCGTGCCCATGCCGTCGATGCACACCACGATGAAGCCCAGCTCCGCGATGGCCTGGTTGTCGCCGTGCGCCGCGGTAAAGCTGCGCGTGCCGCAGGAGCCCGTCTGCGGCCCGGGATAGATGTAGTTGATGATCGGATACTTCTTCGCCGCATCGAAGTTCGTCGGCCGCCACAGGTAGCCGTAGAGGTCGGTCTTGCCGTCGCGCGCCTTCACCGCAATCGACATCGGCGGCTTCCAGCCCGCGGCCAGCAGCGCGGAGATGTCCTGCTTGGCCAGCGTCGTCAGCACCTTGCCCGTCGCATCGCGCAGCACCGCGGTCTGCGGCATCTGCGCGGTGGAGTACACATCCACAAACGTGCTGCCGTCCGGCGAGGGCGTAATCGCATGGTCCGCGTCCTCCGGCGTCAGCAGCCGCTGGTCCTTGCCGTCGAACGATGCCCGGTAGTAGTGCGTGTAGTACGGGTCCTGCCCCTTCTCCTTGCCCGTCGCCTCGAAGTACAGCACACGCTTGTTCGCATCGACATAGAGCACCTGCGTCACCGGCCCGTCGCCGTGCGTGATCTGGCCCTTCAGCTGCCCGGTCTTCAGGTCGTACAGATACATCTGCCCGTAGTCGCTGCGCTCGCTGAACCACAGGAACTCATGGCTCTCCGGCAGGTACTTCCAGTTCACCCGTCCCTGGCCGGACTCATAGTAGGTCGGCACATGCTCGTGGTACACCTCGCGCACCTCGCCGGTCGCGGTATCGGCCACGCGCAGCCACTCGTCCTTGTGGTCGCGCGAGGTGGAGACAAACGCCAGCGTCTTGCCGTCCGGCGAGAACTGCACATCGTCCCAGCCCGAGCCGCCGCGGCAGCTCACGTCGTCGCACAGCGTGCTGCGGTGCTCGTCGGGCGGCATCTTCAGCCGCACCACCTTCGCCGTGGGCACATCGATCACCACCCGCTCGATCATGGTGACGTCCTTGTCGCCCACCAGCGGATACGGCCACGCCTCCAGCACCGGATGGCGGTAGGTCGTCGGCACCAGGTACATCATCCCGGTCTTGCGCTGGTCCTGCTGGAAGGTCGCGATCTTGCTGGAGTCCGCCGACCACACCAGGATCGCCGCGTCCGAGTGCGTCCAGCCTGCGTTGTCGGTCGCGTAGCCGAAGTTCTTCTCGCCGTCCGTGGTCAGCTGGCGCTCCGCGTTGGTGGCCAGGGTGCGCACCCACAGGTTGTTGTCGCGGATAAACGCGCCCAGCTTACCGTCGGGCGAGACGTCCATGGTCGCCTTGCCGCGCGCCGGCGCCGGCGGCGCCAGCTTGGAGTACGGCGGCTCCAGCGTGCAGCTGTCGCCCGCCGCGTTGCAGTGGAACTTGCCGAAGCGGATCACCACGGCGAAGCCCCCGTTGGCCTCCGGCACATACTCCGTCACGTTCAGGTTGGCCGCCGCAATCTGCCGGCTGGAGGCCGTGCTGAGCGCCGCCGCCAGCGTCTTGGCGTCGAACGCCTTCACCGGCGTCGGCTTCGCCGGGTCCGCCAGCATGTATTCGGTCACCGCACCGGGGTCGCGATAGAACACCCGTCCGTCGGCTAAGTACGTAGGCCGCGTCACCGTATGCTTCACCAGCCCGGCCACGTTGTAACTCATCCACTTCTCAGCCTGCGCATAATCCTTGGTCGTGTAGACCTGCTGCGCGGCAGCAGAGGAGGCGGCGACGAACGAAGCCGCTGTCAACAACACAGCGACCAGAGCTTGGCTGGGAGAGAACGGCGATTTCAGCGGCATGGCCGCAATTCTACCAACACTCCCGCATCCCTCCGTCGCCAATGTGCGGCGGGCTACAAAAAAGGATCGATGATCGTCAATCCTTCAACGACCTGCCCGGACTGAAGGTCTTCCGTGTAGTAGGGTGGCGCAGCCGGAGCGGAGCGCTGCAGCAACCACCAGGCTGTCATACCAACTGAAGCCGTAGCTTCCTTTGATGGACAACCCGAGCACCATCAGCTCCATCGACCACGGCAGAACCTCCATTCCGCCGATGACCTCATCCAGATACGCAGCCGCCATCTGGGTGCTGACTTGCGGCCGAAACTTCTTCAAAGCCACATTCAAAAACTCCTGCACTACCTGGTAGCTGACGACCGCCTGCCGCGACGCCGCGGAGTCCAGAATCAGCTTGCGTGCAGCCACCGACTTAGCCTCATCGAACGGCCCAAACCCATAGACCAGAATGTTGGAGTCGAAGAACACCTTACCGCTCATTCAGTTCATCTCGGGTATAAGGACCGCCGGTATCGAAGTTGGAAAACTTCGCCAGGGCAGCCGCGATCCGCTCGCGCCTTACCTCGCTGGCCTCACCGGCATCGGCCTTCGCAGTCCACCGCGAAGAAGCCTCCTTCAGCGCGTCCGCTACAAGATCGTCGACCGACGCCTGACGCGCCTCTGCCAGCTCAAGCGTCCGCTTTAGCAGAGCTTCTTCGAGATGGACCGTCAGGGACGTCATGTATGAATTCTACTCCTTGCAACTGGCGCCGCGTAGCGCCTTACCGCGCCCGTTCCTTGCTCAGCCGCATCTGCTCCTGCAGCAGGGAGCGCCGCATCGCTTCATCGCCGCGCCGCTCGGCCTCGGCCACCTGCGTGGCCAGTTCGCGCAGCCGCCGCTCGATGTACCGGTCGCGCAGCGTCGCCAGCGCGCCCTCCACCGCCGTCACCGGGCTCTCGTTGCCTGCGCCGTCGGACTCGGCCGCCGCGTGCAGCGCCTGTGCCAGCAGCGTGCGCCCAGCCTCATCGGGCGCGGCTTCAAAGGGGTTCTCCGGCGCCGGCGCGCCGACCAGCGCCTCCATCACCGCGGCCGCCGGCAGCTCGCCGTACCACTCCGGATGCGCACCCAGGGTCTCGGCCGCCAGCGAACGCGCGCGGTCGGCCTCCGGCAGCACCAGGGCGCACAGCAGGATGCGCTCGACTTCCGATACCGAGTGCGGCTGGGCCGCACGCACGCTCTCCAGCCGCTGCGCCGCGGCCTGCTTCAGCTCCTGCCGCAGCAGCGCGCTCTCGATGCCCAGCTTCTGCGCCGCATTGGCCGCGAACTCGTCCCGCGCAATCGCGTTGGGCACCCGCCGGATGTGCGGCAGCAGCATATTCAGCGCCTTCACCTTGGCCTCCGGCGTCCGCCCGGGATGCAACGCCCGCGCGCGCTCGATCAGGTAGTCCGCGCTGCGCGCCGCGTTGCGCACCGCCTCCGCATAGGCCTCCACGCCGCGCTCGCGCACAAACCGGTCGGGGTCCAGCCCGCCCTCCAGCGTCACCACCCGCACCTCGAACCCCTCCTCGATCAGCAGCCCCAGCGTCTTCTCCGCGGCCGTCGCACCGGCCTGGTCGGGGTCGAAGTTCAGCCACACCCGCTGCGTAAACCGCCCCAGCACCCGCGCCTGGTGCGCCGTAAACGCGGTGCCGCTGGTCGCGATCACGTTCTCCACCCCGGCCATCGCCAGCGAGATGCAGTCCATCTGCCCCTCCACCAGCAGCGCCGCGTCCCGCGCCTTCATCGCCGCCTTCGCCTTGTCCAGGTTGAACAGCACATTGCCCTTCACATACAGCAGCGTCTCCGGCGAGTTCATATACTTCGGCCCGGCCTTCTCATCGCCCGTATCGAGCGCCCGCGCCGTAAACGCGATCGGCTTGCCCTGCTCGTTCGCAATAGGAAACGTGATCCGCTTGCGGAAGCGCGCATACATCGGGCCGGCGCTGCCGTCCGCCTGTTCTTTGGCGCTGAACAGCCCGCTGGCGCGCAGCACCTCTTCGTTGAAGAACTTGCCCAGCCGCTCGCGCATATCGTTGAAGCTCTCCGGCGCATAGCCGATGCGGAACTTCGCAATCGCCTCCGCCGAAACGCCGCGGCCGCTCAGGTACTCCCGCGCCCGCGCCGCCTCGGGCGCATGCAGGCTCTGCATGAAGTACTGCGTCGCCGCCTCGTGCACATCGATCAGCTGCTTGCGCAGCCCGGCCTCGCGCGCCTCCTCCGGGCTGCTGAACTCCCGCGCCGGCAGCGGGATGCCCATCTTGGTGGCGACCGCCCGCACCGCCTCCGGAAAGCTCACGCTCTCCATCTTCATCACGAACGTGAACACGTCGCCGTGCTCCTTGCAGCCGAAGCAGTAATAGCTCGCGCTCGCCGGATACAGCGTGAACGACCCCGACTTCTCTTTATGGAACGGACACAGCGCCGACCAGTTCGCCCCCGCCTTGCGCAGCTTCACATACTCGCCCACGATGCGGACGATGTCGGCCTGCTGCTTCACGGTCTGGGAGAAACTGTCGGCCATCGGCGGTCTCTCCAGTGTAGGCGGTCTTACGGAGCCGGGCCTATGCAGACTCTGCACAAGTCACGCTTTGAAGGGGCGGGGCTTCAGCCCCGCCTAAACAATCCGCGAATGCCGGGGGCTTTAGCCCCGGAGGATTGAGACTGTGGCCACCGATTCTCTGCCCCTTTCCTGTATGCTCACACCGCAGCGCACAACAACACACCGCAGTGCACAACAACCGCCGCCAACCTGGGTTCCTACCCATCGACACCGGCCACGCCGGGCATGCCCGCCGCGCCTGCTCCGCGGCCGGGCCCAGGAGAAAGTTATGACCTTCCGCCATCGCATCCACACCCTCATCGCCGCCGCCGCGCTCGCCGTTCCCATGGCGGTGCTGCCCGTCCAGCAGGCCCACGCCAGCGTCTTCATCTCGGTCGGCATCGCGCCGCCGCCGCTGCCGGTCTACGCCCAGCCGCCCATCCCCGGCGACGGCTACATCTGGACCCCCGGCTACTGGGCCTACGGCGACGCCGGCTACTACTGGGTGCCCGGCGTGTGGGTGCTCGCCCCGCGACCCGGCTACCTCTGGACCCCCGGCTACTGGGGCTTCGCCGGCGGCTTTTACGGCTGGCACGCCGGCTACTGGGGCCCGCACGTGGGCTTCTACGGCGGCGTGAACTACGGCTTCGGCTACGGCGGCATCGGCTTCTTCGGCGGCGAGTGGCGCGGCGAACACTTCTTCTACAACTCCGCGGTGGTCAACTACGGCGGCGGCTTCCATCCCGTCAACGTCTATAACAACGTCACCATCGTCCACCAGAACACCATCGTCAACGCCAACCACGTGGCCTTCAACGGCCCCGGCGGCGTCGTACGCCAGCCCAGCCCGCAGGAGGCCCAGTTCGCCAACGAGAGCCACCTGCAGCCCACGGGCGCCCAGACGCAGCACCAGAACTTCGCCGCGCAGGACCGCGCCCAGCTGGCCAGCGTGAACGGCGGCCACCCCGGCACCATGGCCGCGGCCAACGTGAACAGCTACCACCAGGTCGCGCAGCAGCACGCCGTCGCGCAGCCCATCTCCGCCGCGGACCGCACCGCCGGCCGCGCCTATACGCCCAGCGTCAACCAGCGCGAGGCCAACCAGGACCAGCGCATCGCCAACGGCGTGCGCACCGGGCAGATGACCTCCGGCGAGGCCGCCCGCGCCAACGAAAACCAGGCCCGCGTCGACCAGCAGGTGCACAACGACCGCACCGCCAACGGCGGCGCACTCACCCAGCAGCAGAGACAGCAGGTGAACAAGGAGCAGAACAAGAACAGCCGCCAGATCCACAACGAGAAGCACAACGCGGCCACCGCTCCTAAGGAACGGGAGAAGAGGTAGCTCGCAACGCCTCACGGCACGACTTCACCACATGCGGCCGGCCTTCGGGCCGGCCGCTGCTGTCTGGTGCGCCTGTCTGCCCACCTGTCCGATAGCCGGTGGTCTACACTCTGCCTTGTATGCTCACATCTGCCGCCCGCGCGCGCCTCACCGTAGTGCTGTGCGGCGCACGCAATCCGGCCAACATCGGCGCCGCCGCCCGCGCGCTGCACGACTTCGGCTTCGCCTCGCTCCGCGTGGTGAACGAATTCGCGGCGCCGTTCGAAGCTGCCCAACTGGGGGCCGCGCAACTCGAAGCCACAACAGCCGAGGCCGCCGGCAGGTCCGCCGTCCGCGCCGGCCACATCCTCGCTGCCGCCCGCCGCTTCGATACCCTCGCCCCGGCCATCGCCGGCTGCGCGCTGGTGGTCGGCACCACTGCCATCGGCGAGCGCGAGCTCACCCAGACCGTGCTTCCCCTGCAACTCGCCGCGCCCATACTCCTCAACGCCCTCGCCGCTGGGCCCTCTGAACCCTACACCCTAAACCCTGAACCCTCGCCCACCGTCGCTCTGCTCTTCGGCTCGGAGAAGACCGGCCTTACCAACCAGCAGCTCAGCCACTGCAACCTGCTCACCACCATCCCGCTGTTCCATCCCGAGGGCGCGCGCCATCTCTCGATGAACCTCGGCCAGGCGGTCGCCGTGTGCCTCTATGAGCTCACCCGCGCCGGCCTCGAAGGCGCGCGCGAGCTGCCTGTGCTGCATGAGGCCCCGGCCACCGCGGCCGACCGCGACCGCCTCACCCAGCTGCTGCTGGACGCGATGCACGCCACCGGCTACACCCGCCGCTACCCGCACAACGCCACTGAGCCGATGGCGCGCCGGCTAGTGCAGCAGCTCGGCCACACCCACCGCGAGGCCATGACCTGGATGGGCATCCTCCGCCAGGTCCTGTGGCGCGAACAAGGCCCAGAGAGCTGACATCTGGACCACTGGCAAACTGGACGCGAAAACTGCCACCGGAGACCTGAGAACTAAAATAGACCTGTGCCCGACCTTCTCGCCAACATGAACCCGCAGCAGCGCGAAGGCATCCTCTCGGTCGATGGCCCGGTGCTGCTGTTGGCCGGCGCCGGCTCCGGCAAGACCCGCGTCATCACCCACCGCATCGCCTACCTGATTCAGGAACGTGGCGTCTCGCCCGACGCCATCCTCGCCGTCACCTTCACCAACAAGGCGGCCAAGGAGATGGCCGAGCGTGTAGAGAAGATCCTCGGCCACACGACCCTCGCCCAGCCCACGCTCGCCACCTTCCACAGCTTCTGTGTGCGCGTGTTGCGCCGCGACATCGAGGCCCTACAGATCAACGGCAAAGGC
>Ga0116230_10006545_pt1 | contig 11485 bp, 4 predicted proteins | sample S1TSphfallax_3_FD_88678 | JGI IMG/M metagenome (GOLD analysis project Ga0116230, IMG submission 88678) | Host-associated microbial communities from peat moss isolated from Minnesota, USA - S1T2_Fd - Sphagnum fallax MG | ecosystem: Host-associated > Plants > Peat moss > Unclassified | place: USA...
TAATTCTCGTACAAAATGGGGTCCTTCAATAAGGATGCCTATTCTGTAGACCTAATTGGTAGGCCTAACCAATTCTGTTAGATCTAATGGTTAACATAGAGGAGTGGGCAGTATGGTTTAATTTTTTCTATTTTGTCAAGTAGGTGGACTGGTGATCATCCACAAGCCAAATGAGCCAAATTTGGCTAGCGGTCAAACAGTAAAGGAAATTGTTTGTTTAATTCTACATAATTCTGTAGCCCAATACGAATCATTGTCTAAATATGGCCACCCTAAACCTTGAAGATATGGTGTCCAAATCATAAAGTATTTAACATCCCAATTGGAGATCCATGGATCACAGATGTTATCTTCTCATGGCGTTTTGCCCTTAAAAAGGTCCTTCCTTCCCAATGCCTAGGCATCCATCTAATGCATTTTTTTTGGATACAGTAGGAATTGCACCTATGTTATTACTCACTACCAAAATATTTGCCAATAAGGTTTTCATTTATACTTCAAAATGACCACTCGACCCTCCTATTTTGATGCCCCTTATTTTCCTCATTTTTTATCCATACCCTTGCCTTATCATACCCCTTGCCTTAAGGAATCTTCCATTAGCATTAGGTAGATCTATTCCCTAGAGCCCACTATTTCAAAGCCTTTACGACATGGCTTTTGATTTTGAACACACTTAGAATTAAATAATTGAAAATTTGGCTTAAACTTGGGTGTGAAAGGACTTGAATATTCTTGTAATTTGAATTTTTTTTAACATGCTCAACTTATATGGGATTCAAACCTTGAGCTCAGAATCATAAACCCAACGCTAGGGGCTTTGAAATTGCAGGCTCCAAGAAGAAGAAAAAATCTAACTCATGCTAATGAAATATACTCAGTCCCAATGGAATATACCCTGATGCAAGGGGTATGGTAAAGGTATGGTCCTTTTGGTATTCCAAGACGCCCTCCTCACTACTTTTCCCTTATGTTTTTAATCTCGCACAAGAGCTATTCCCTTTGTCACATGTAACTTCTGTTTTCTCTCATGCTGGAAATCACCTTCTCACAATGTTTTCTTTCATTTTCTATCAAATCACAAATTACCAAATTAAGTGCAGCCACATTGCTGTAGCTCAGAGTCTTTGAGAATATTAAATGGAACTTCTGGAAACATGATACCAAAACCTAGTATTGGCTTCCACATTGACAAAATGAATAATTACCCAATATCATATACTCCAATTGCACATACTTTATGAACAAATGTCATTTAAACTAAAATAACCAACAGAAAATTGAAAATTAAATAGAAAAATCAAATGTGAACAATTTAGTATATAATATAAAGAACTAATTACATGTCCTGAGTCTCATTTCTATCAAAACAACCTTCAAACTTTTTCAATTCCTCCTTCAATTCTGCATCAGCCTCTATAAGCTCAACCAAATTTGTGGTATAGCAACCTACCCTAGGGTCGTTTGACCAATTTTTTTTCACAAAGATACTCATCTCTTTAAGTTATATGTTTGCAAAGACATCTTCTGAGGTTCGTAATGATACCAACCAAAGAAAAAATTCTCTCTATTTTATCTAATATCAAACTACTCTAAGGATTTGAAGGCCATAAATGCAATTGTTGCAAACATAGACTCATGTTTAGCCCACCAATTTAAAGGATAAAATGTCTTTAATATCAAGATATCTCCTAAATAAGTTGACCTCTCAACTCACCACCTCTTTTGAAGATTTAGTTGTCCCAAAAGACACCTTCAAAATGTCAAGTCTTCATCACTTACCCTTTTTCCCATAAAACCAAAATTAGCCAAAGGGTGCAAAATTTGATAAATCTTCAAAAGCAAAGGGAAGAGTGCTTTCTTGTCATAGTTTTCTACAACACAAACACCAAATTCCTTCCCAACAAAAATAGATTATATTCTAAAGTTTTTATATCTCATATCTAACATCAATGCAAACATATTATGAGTTTTTTTTTCATCAAACTTCTTTAATAAAGAAAGAAAAGCATCCAAAACACCAAACACTTCTTTCATTTTGTTGGAAGCTAACAAATCCAACTCCACACCAATTATAACACTCTTTTCCATTAAGCCATTTACAAATAGATTCATTTCAACCTCTTTTGTTAACTTACGAGTCATGCTTATGGTTGCAAACAATGCATTTGATAAAAGCCAATGGCCCTTAGATTGGTTCATAACACAACCATTAACCATTGGAGAAAGCACTCAACGAATACTTTAAATATGTGTCAAGTAAACATAGGAAGGGCACAACAATATCCTAATTGTGGTCTACATGCTTTAACACAAGGTAATAGCTTCATGAAACTACAAAGCTTCTTGGAACAAAATCACCTTACTAACAAACCGTCATTTTCAACAAAAACCAAACTTAATATCTAAGTTATTAAAAATTTGGCACCAACATTTTAAAAAAATGTCAAAAGGGTTTAAGATAAAAAAATTTACCTTATTTTCATTAGGTATTCAACTTCCTAGGTCAAATTCCACAATCAATGCATACATCTTATTCCATTCTTGTCTACCTTTCTTAGGCTTTTTGGGCCAAATTATGCATTTTTGAATATTTGATTATATCATTTATTTGGTTAATTGTGGACTTTTCATTTGGAGATTGGAAATTTGGAGAAAAACTTTGATTTGGGAACCACCATGTGATGCAACAATAGATATTAACAATGTTTTGCCTCACTAAATGATCCAACAAAAAGATATTTTCAATGTTTTATTCAAAAAAATTGATCCTAACCACCAAATTTGAAAGTCCAAAATTAATGGAAACATGTTTCAACCCTCTACACACTTTGTCATCAACTGTCCCATATTGACATGCTTTGGAAAATGCATGTCCAAACCCAGATCCTTAGTAACTTTTGATCTCCAACCCCAATAATTCATGGTTAACAACATATTTTTAAGTAATAGTCATAGTGTTAAAATTAAATCCTTCATCCTTGACATACCAAAAAATTGTTCATTTCTTTTCTTCAAATTTTTGTTGTTGAAACAACATGTTTTGCATCCACATGATTTTTCAAAGTGTTATAACATTTGTCTTGTAATAAGATATTAGCCTTTTCCTTGCCTTTGTTCTTTTATTGCAAGCTTCAACAACTTCAAATAATAAAACATATCATTAATTGATGGTTTTTTTTACTAACTTTTTTTTTGTCATTCACACAAAAAAAAACCCAACACATGCATTCCTATTGTATCCTTTTCATATTCTTCTTTGATCCATTAACTTTTGCAATCGAAATTTAGTTATCTCATCTTCAAGGACAACATTTTGTTGGGTTTGAAAAATGCAATTCTTTTCTTCCATAATATATATTTCAATTTTAGCATCTAAGTACCTCACATGATGCATTATCAATCCTAGTTTCCATTTTTAGTGATGTTCTACAAAGTTAAGCAAAAAAATCTAAGTTAAAATATAATTCAAAATTTTTTTTTTCAAGAAAGCGTTAAAAGAATGAAAAAAATTAAAAGCATTTACAAATTCATCAATTCATTTTGCTTTCCCTTCATATCAAACAATGAAAGACTAAATTTCAAAAGAATTTTTCTTTAATTCACTTAATGACGTGTTCCCAAGCTCCTTGATAGACTCATCAACAATAATGAGTTGAGGCACGTTCCCTGGCTCATAGCACTTTGGGGTTAGAAGGGTGTGTTGAAATTCTGGGATCGGACTAAGAAGAATGATAAGCAATCACTCACTCACACAGACCTACACAAAACCAAACAACAAGTTGGTTATTACATAGCTAGAACATTTTTGGTGCTAGGACAAACCATGGGCAAATTTGAACTCACAAGACTCATCACAACCCGAACTTGGGGGGAGCCACCACCTTCCCCATTATAATATACTTTGTGCCTAGCCATAGGACTAGCACCCAAATGTCATTTTATCCGAAAGCTCCCAACTAGGACTCCCGAAATTCTCATAACTAGGACTTTCGCGACTTTGGGGGTCCATAACTTTGCATGCAGACCTCGGATTGAGATGAGGTTTGAAACAGAGTTGTAACCCTCGCCAAGAACTTTCCAACGATATGTCGCACGCCACCTGCACGCGAGGAAATCGGGGCGATTTTCAACTAGCACCCTAAATTGGCAATTTGATTCCCATCCCTTCTTTTGGCCATAACTTGTGTTTGAAGTGTCCAAATGGGTCATGCAAGCCCATTCAAACATCTATGTTCCAAGATCTTTTCAATGATATAAGGAACTCTTCAATCCATTGAATTTTGACACCTACAATCACTTTCTGAAAATTCAAAAATCCACCAAGATTCTAACTCCCAAAGTGGAAGCTCCCTTGGGAGTATGAGGGTTCATTCCTTCACACTTTCCTACACTCCCAGGAGCATGAGGTGTGACTCCCAAGCTTCCCTTTTAGCCCGCAACCTTGCAAGCCTTTGCCTTGATCTCGAACTCAAGGCTAGGGTTGCAACATTTAATGTGTAGTTGAATCAACTGAAGCCTCTAATCAACTTGAAAGTTGTAATAAACTAATGAAGACCATATCAATGATAATTATGAAATATTATGAAATTAAAAAATATAATATAATATAATATAATATAATATAATAAATAATAATAATAAAAAAGAAGAATATAATACATTTTTTAAAAACACAAAAGCCTTGAAGAAAATCCTTTGAATGACACCACAACAAAAAAATTTAATAATATATTTATATATATACCAAAAAAAGATAAAAATTAAAATTAAAAAAAACAAAATCTTACAACAACAAAAAAAAAATAGACAACAAAAAAAGTAAATAAAATAATAATGATAACAATAAAATTTGAAAAACAAGAAAAACAACAAATAAGACTTCAAAATTAAATTAAATTAAAAATAAACATTTCCAACAATATCTTTTTTAAAAGGAAATAAATATAAATAAATTTAGTTTCAAAAAAGAAACATACATGTGAATGGAATGTATTTGCTTTCAATTTCTTCCAACTCCTATAAAATAAAACAAACATCCAACAAAAACAAAAATATAAACATTGGGAAAAATGGATTAGATCAAAACAAAATACTCAAACATTTTTTTAAATGAAGAAAAAGAAAACACCTCAAAGTTTTGAAGGTTGTGGTTTTCTTTGGTAACCACTTCTGTAGAAAAATAGGTCTCATACATAGAATGATAGGTAAAAAAAGGTAACTATTAGGTCAATAAATGGTTTATATATAAGTAAAAGTTGTTTTTACTACCTATTTACTAACAACTTGCTTATGGGTTGTTAATAAGTAGAAAAAAAAACAATTGAGCTAACCACCTTGGTTAGTTAAAGAACTAGAACCCAATAGAAAATTGTTTCTTGACAATTTACCATCCATCCTTCACAGGGCAATGGTGGGTGTTGGTTGATTGTGGCCAAACACCTTTATACAAGTGTGGGGCAATTACCTAATTTGGAAGGTTAGACTTATTGTTTTTGGTTAATAAACTTTGAATGCGAAGATGGTCTTATTTTTGGAACTAATTATGGAACCTTATTACTTTAACATTTCCACATTTACATGTGGAACCAAAATCATGATTTTTGAGAAAAAAAAAGTAAAAAAAATCAAAATCAAGGGTTAATTGGCAATTAACCACTAATTCCAATCCAAGTTAATTGGAATTGGATCAAAACTAAATTTGATTTTCAAGTTCAACTTTTTTTTTAAAGCCAAATTTTTTTAATTGCATTACAAATGATGCAGGTATTCTCCATCTTAAGTTGGGTGCTAATGGTAAGCCTAGTTACTTTTCAACTTCCACCCCTTTAAGACACACCCTTCATTACCATCGCTGACCTATTACAAGTAGTCAATTGTTGACATGGAGAGATTTTGAAATCTAGTTTGAACTAACTTGACATATTGTGAATTCCCCTTTTTCTTTTCTTTTTTATTCCTTTTGTACATTTTTCCGAATCTACTGTGTGTTATAAATAAAGTTTTGAAAGGTTATAATAAAACCAAAATCTATTGTTTTGAAGAAACAAATCTTGGTTTCATTTGTGTAGAAGTGTAATTAAAGTTAATTTATTTTATATTTAAGAATTAGAACCAGAGATTTTTCATAAAAATAAAGAACCACCCAACAATATTTTATATGCATAAGTTCTTAAATTCAATCTTGTCTAACCCGAACTAGACTTGGATGTGCTTGAAACTTGAAATTGGGATGTCCTTGAAATAAGGATGGTGCGGTGTGGATAAAAAAATTATTACCTTTTGACGTGTAGGCTTGGGAAAAAATAAAATAAAATAGTTTCACCAAAATCTAGAGCTTTGAACAATGACATAGGGATGCCACCTAGCTTGTCACACATGCCATCACCATTCTTGCTCACAACTTAGAAGGGTTTTTCACCTCTTAACCTTTCTTTGACATGATGTACTTAGTAATCCAACAACTTTGTTCTTCTCAATTATACCCATTGTTGTGTTGATATCATGACTATGTTACTTGGTAATGTTGGTTTGATCAAACTTGATTTTCATCATTTAATTGGAGGCCCTCCTTGAGACTTGGTATGGGTTTTTCTCTCATTCATCTAAGAAATATTTTAAATTTCAAAGGTTGTATGATATGCTCATAGAAAATGGAAACAAATTGTTGAAAAATGTGAAACAAGATCCAAATTAACATGTTGTCTCCTATGAAACTTGTTATGGAAGAGAATTGACCTTTGATTGCAAAGATATAAGATGTTACTTTGATGCACAACTATATTGTTAATGAGAATTTGAATTTCCTTTTTTACTTAGGATTTTATTTGGGTTTGCATGCCATTCTACCACTTTTGGATTGTGTGCATACCTTGATCAAGTTTGCATAATCTCCTAATGATAAGTCCTCTTGAATTGGATTTTAAAAAACAATAATATAGATTTTGCATAAAAGAACATGCTTTACAAATCTTTAGTTGGTATTTTGTTCATGTGGATTTTATGAGTTTTTCTTTTAAGGTTTCATAATTGCATCTATCACAAAAGGTTGCAAACACAATCCAAGGAGCAAGGGATTAAATGTTTTCTTAGGACTAGGTATAGCCATGTTTTACGCATTTTGCTATGACATTTGTTTTCATCCAACTTTTTGCAATGTTATTTACTTGTATTCATTAATGTATTTCACGTATGTGGAATTGAATTTGTAGACAAAATGATTATTCTTTACATATAAAATGAATAGATTTCTAACACAAAGTGCACATGCCATAATTAACTTTACATTATTTGGAAGAAGTTTACCACATAAAATCACTTTTTAAACATACCAAAGCTGAAAATTGAACTTAGATTATGCATTTTTAAAAATGGCAATGTGTTGGAAATGAATGAAAAAATACATTTAATTGACATTGTGCCCTCCATAAAATTTATGCATGCACTCCACCACATAATAATAATTTTTGTTAGAAACACATCATGAAAATTTGTAATTTAGAAGGCAAAAAATGCATTTGAATAAAATGTCATAATATGTGTAATAAATTAAAAAATTGCCAATTTCAATTTTTTTGCACTTTTAACTATCGATGTGAATATTTCCCCTAATTTTGGTAATGAATGGTGACATTTGATAAGTCAAAAGGATTTTTCAATCTAAAAGCATTATTTGACAACTATCTTTTAAGTATTTGATGTGAATCAAAAGACTCTCATAACCTAATGAAATGAATCCAAATTCATGGAGGAGTAAGATCATTAACAAATAAAACACAAATTGCAAAAAAATTATGATTTGGATAAATATTATACCTAAACTTGTTTTTCAAAATAGATAGGGTATGATGTTACATTACAAATTTTGACAATTGCTTTGGTTTTCTTTAATGATTGCACTATCCAAAAGATGACATAAACATCCATTGATGTAAGTTTCATGTATGTTTAGGAAGGTTCATAGGTGGGTGAATGCTTAATAATCAAAGATTACAATAATGACATATTAAAAAGTAAAAATCATGTGCAATTGAATATTTTTTATGAACTTGTATGGGATTCATATGGAGTCTCGTATATATGCAAATAATGAGTCACCATAAAATGCACACACCGTATTGGCAACTGTTCTTAGTGTAAGGAATCCATTCACATAATATTTTTTCAATGTGCAAATTCATTTCTTCAAAATTTGAGTCAAACAATTCCACCTCTACAAATGCTTTTTTAGGTTCCATCTTGCCTACCATAACATTTGGATTAAAAGGCCAAATTCCAATTGTTTTGAAATTCTTGTAAATATTTTATGATTTCAACGATTTTTGAGTAACAAATAAATTTAATGTAATAAATTTTACTTTCAAACACCTTTCCTTGGCCCACTTATACTTGTAATGGTTGATATGTTTAAAACATGCAACATCAAGAGGTTGCAAATGCTTGGCTTATGTGTGATGTAAAGTAATCAAATTCAACGCGACCCCCATTGCCTTGTCCATAACATCTATTGTGATGCACTATGAAATTTGGCCATTTAGAATCAATAAGTGATAGTTAGTTAGACACAAATTTCATCCATGTGATTGAATAGAAGCTATGAAATGTGAAACTTATTTGTCATAAAGAATGGTTGCCATCCACATTTTGGGTTACATAACATTGTAGTTTGAAACTCACACCTTTTAAAGAAATTTCAATGGAATTGAATGCCTTTGAAAATACAGAAGCTTGGAAATTTTGAATCGCCTACCATATTGATTGCCATTTTCAAAAATAAATAAATTTACCCGTCAAATAACTCATTAAAAAAAAGGACAAAATGCAACCACTTTATTCACAACTTGGGCTCCACATTGCTGTGCACTACTAGTGATGTTCAACCTTTTATTTATTTATCATGTTCCCATTTGGTTTTCAATATCTTGTTATTATTTATATCAATTTCAATCTTTTTTTATAAAAATGTATTAAGCATTATATCCATGATGGGTAAGATAAAAAAGGAAGGTAGTTATTAAGAAAAAATGAGATAATTATTAGTAAAGGAATGAGGTAGTTAGGCTTGAAAATAAAATAGGATTTTTTTTGATATCCCTATTGGTGGGTAGGGGAAAGAAATTAGGTAATTATTAAGAAGTGAGGTAGTTAAGTTGGGAAATGATGAAATAGTTATGAGATGACTCTAGAATTGTTCAAGGATGACCATATGATAGGTTCTACAAACCTATGAAAGATTATGCAAAATTACCCATATACCTACTCCTCAAAATTTTGTCATTGGAACTATATGCAACTATATATTGTTTGCAATTTATTTTGCAATTGTTAATCAACATTGACAACTTTCAATAATTTTGTGAGTATGTTGCGATTGCATTAAATGATTATTGGTTTTTTCATCATTCCATGTGAATAATTTTTAGATTATGTTCATCCATAATAAGCTTTTATCTTGCATTCGTTGTGCTAGTAACCCAAATTTGTGCACCTAACCTCTAAAGGTGTATTAAGGTGATTAAGAATATAAATTAGAGGTATATCTTTAGGGGTAGATACATCAAGGTTATGTTAGAATTATATTTAAATATTGGGGGTATATATAATATGTATATTAAGGATATTTCTAAGATTTAATATGAAGATTCAATTAAAGGCACATTAAACATACATTGAGGTAAATAAATAGGTTGATAAGCAGATAACTATCTATTTATGTAGCTAGTTACCTACTTTATTAACATACCTACCCGCTTATTTACCTAACCTACTTATTTATTTACTTATCTACCAATGTAAGTCAGTAAAAATGTGAATAAATAAGTAGGCAGGAAGGTAGATATGCAATTAAATAGGTACGACGAGCATTCCAATTTATGAAATGTTTGCCCCTGTTTTTTTATTTCAAAACATTTTGGGCTGTGCTTTACATTGGGCAACACCCATGGAGTGGGGGCATTACTGAAAAAGAAACTCCATAAGTTCCGCCTCAAGAGGTCCTTATTTCAGTCAGGCCCCGCTCCTGGTTTGTTACCCTACACAGATGACTTATTCTTGCTCATTAGCTTGTGGTGCTTGTACCAACTACAAGTACAACAAGTCGGTACAACAACTACACAAGTTACAACCCGGACATAAATTTTTAGGGCTAAACTTTGTTTATACTCATAAATGAAAAGAACTGAAGGTACAGTCTTGAGAGTGATTGGCAATAGACTTATTGCATTAGTACCCCAAACTAAGGCTACTGGACCCCACTTTTGCTAGAAAATGGGGATAAAAAAAATTATTTTTGCTAAAAATGGGTCTATCCCTCTTTGTCCTGCAAATTTATCCCCATTTTTAGCAAAAGTGGGGTCCAAATTTTGGATTTAGCAAATTTTCCCTCGTTGGATTTCCAAAATTTGCAGGACAAAGGGAGGAAAATGGGGATAAAAGCAAATATTTTTGCTGAAAATGGATCCTGCAAATTTTCTTAACTGATACCCAGTTTCATGAAATGGTATCCAACTACACTCACTTTATGGCTCTGCATTCTTTGATTGTGGAGGAAACTGGCATTATATGGTCAAACTAGGGCCCAAAGACAGGGGTGACTTTTTGTATAACCATAAGAAACCCTTATCTGTGAAGTTCTCTAAAATGCGGATTTGAATCCTGAGTTTGGGTGTAATGTGTAATGAGATTTCGCCAAAGAAAAATATCATTTGACCAAGTGCTGTTCAAGATGATTGCCAGTCCACCTACGTCACAAAATTGAGAAAAACAAAACCCCTGGTTACTATGGGTGTTGATGGAGATAAGGTAGAGTATGGATGATTAGTGAATAGCTAACCTAGCTATAGGGTCAGCAATACAACAGAAAGTGTTCAATTCCAGAGATTTTAGTTGGGGTAGGGTGGATTCTCTTTTTGCCACACACCAATTTGGAGATTATTGAACACCAAACCTCAGTGACAAGTAAAGGCACTTGAAATATGAAGCTACCCTTTTCCTTGTCACACTTAGACCTCACGCAAACATCTGTGAAAATTTCCATGCACAGTCATCACATGTACTATTGACTTGTGGCATTGTTCTCATAAGCAAAGTTGTGAGGGGCCAATTTTCACATATTTCTTTGATTCAACAGTTGAAGAAGGTTATTTCAAACACATCTTGGTTCTGCCTAGATGTATCTTTGGGTCCTCTTATGCAAGTTTTTGATTCATAATGAGTGCTCATTACAAGCCCAAAACTTGCATAACATGGGTCCCAAGTGTGCATCATCCTTCTTTTTTAGACAAAGATGGATCACGCCATGACCACACAAGGAAAAAAAAACAAGCTTTCTATTGCCTGCAATAAAAGCTGATTTCATGTAAAAGCCCACTTTACACTAAGGAGTCAGGGCCCAAAAAACGTGGGGCCAACTTTGAGCATTTGGGGCTTGTTGTTTGGCCCCAAGCTATTAATGAATGCTAGAACATTGATGTCAGGATATTAATAA
>Ga0116230_10006546_pt1 | contig 11484 bp, 10 predicted proteins | sample S1TSphfallax_3_FD_88678 | JGI IMG/M metagenome (GOLD analysis project Ga0116230, IMG submission 88678) | Host-associated microbial communities from peat moss isolated from Minnesota, USA - S1T2_Fd - Sphagnum fallax MG | ecosystem: Host-associated > Plants > Peat moss > Unclassified | place...
GAAAAGGATTCTTTAATAGAACAATTGAAAAAAATGCAAATTTGCAAACATAATCTAACATTATTTATAATGGTGAAGGGAAAAATAAATAAAAATTTGGAAAAGTTGCATGGGTAAAGAGAAATATATTTTTGTAATGACAAAAATACATTGTGGTGGTTTTTTTATGTTCTAAATGACAATAACATAGTTGATGAAAGGAAAATTCAAATTATGCATTATATATATAGTCACATTAGTCTTATCATTTTTAACCTACAACAAAAGAAAGGAAAGGAATAATATCATATTATTAAAAAAAATGGAATAATAGTATTGGAAAAACATGTGAATGCATATCATGAATTTGAGAAAGAAATCAATAATCTAATAAATGTTGTACTAGAAATAAAACCTACAAAAAAAACCCTAATGTGTTTAACTTTAAAATGTTGAAATTTTTGGGTGTAAAGAAAGGACCTTTTTTAAAAAGGTGTTCTCCAACAAAAAAAAATTTCAAAACCACGGCCTTTTGATTCTTAAAAATCAAATACCTGTTCAATATGTGAAAAATACATGGTTGAAACATTTTGTTATGCATTTATGTCCAAGAGTTGTGTTTCCATTTTTAAAAATGTTTTCACAAGAGGTTTTACCTACTTTGGTGGAAAAGACAAAATAAGACATTACTAGAAAACATGGTATTATATAATATATTTGATTGGAAAACTATACCAAAAACCATTTATTTTGACATTTCGTCACATTTGACCACTTGGTCATATTAATCAAGTTGATTTGGTCACATCCAACTTGATTGATTGTTTTTTTTATTGACCATAAAATGGCCTTTTTGACTGGTCAAATTAAACCAAAATATTTGGCAACCAAAAAAATTAATTAAAAAATAACCCATATTTTTAATAATAAATGAAAATAAATAAATAAATAATGAATACATACCTACCCACCCATGACCTACCTACTCACCATGACTTCTTACCTACCTATCCACAACCCACCTAGGTATTATGCATTTACACACATATACAAGGTATATATACAAATATACATACTCCACATATTATATGTTGCTAAGGAGGATTGAACCTTGGTCTCCTTTGCTCCTAACCAATATCTTGACCATCAAACCACCACACCACTTTGTAAAACAATATGACACCAAATGCATTTAACATGTTTCCTTGAGTTTCAATAATTAAATAAGTAGGTACATAACTAGATAAACAAGTAGGTACACATGCCTACCTACCTATGTTTTTAAATGTACATCTTTGATTATGTAAAATATAGGTAGGTATGTAAGTAAATATGTAGGTAGGTAAGTAGGTATATATAAATATGTAGGTAGATAAATAGGAAGGTATGTAGTAGGTAAGTAAATATGTAGATGCTAGGTAGGTGCATGCCATGCGTAAGACATAGGTAGGTAGGTAACTAAATAGGCATAGTAAATAAGCTAAATAGTTAACCAAATTAATATGACCAATTTGACTAAACATGGTCATTCAGTATGGTTGATTTGACTAAGCCATGGGCATCTTGATGGACCATTTTTTAAGATTGACCTTTTTAATTAGATGTACAACTTAACACTTCATCAAAATGGTCATTTTAGTCAAAATAACCAACTAGAAAAACCATATGTTTTTCATGCCCATACCTTTAGTCAAAACAAACATCCTTTTGGTCAATGTGGACACCTTAGTCAAGTTGAACTTTTTGCAAAGCTATGATTTGTAGTAATGAGAATACATCTTGCCAAAATTGAAAAAATGTTATTTTACAAGTTTTCATTCGTGGATGTCAATGGGAGCACATCATGTTTTTGCCTTGGTGATTAGTTTTTTGGGTATGGATTAACAATTGAAATATATCACAACAAGGTTATTTGAAGTAGCCTTGGCAAGAAACTTAATTGAATAGTTGGATGAATATGGTTTTTTACAAAAATATTATTGCATACATGAAAGATGAAGGTGCAAATTTGAATATGATGACATTAACACTAAAAATTTGTGATGAATTGTGAACTTGTTGGTTTGGAGGAAAGTTTCCAAGACACTTGTTTTGGCCATGCATTTTTCAAAGCATGCCAATATGAAACAATAAAATAAAAAGTTTTAAAAACTTTAAATTTGTTTGCATTAAATTTGCCAAGTTTGATCTACAAAAATGCATAACATGGCCAATTTGTTTTTAACAAAGTAGATAGGAGTGGAATAAGGGTTGTATTGATTTTGGAATTTGTCTAAAAAAGTTAAATATTTTTGTAAAAACAAGGTAATTTTTCAAAAATCAATATTTTAAAAGGCTATTGTTTTATGTATATTTCCCAAAGTATTGTTCATGTTTATGGCCAATTCTTTCACTTGACATATTCTCGAAACAATTCTTGCTTACTTGTTTTTAGTTATTAATATTTGCATTCAAAACAAGTCCAAATTAAGTCATTGGTTTTGTAAGTGATGCTTTAAACTTTGCCATCACAATAAGCTCTAAATTTTTAAGAAAAATTAGAATTGCACTAAACATAGACTAGGTCGTGGATGAAGAGTTTGGTGTTGTTATTTATTGTTGCTTGCTTTTAACATTAAAAAGAAGGTATGTGATGTGTTTGACTTTTTCCTTTCATTTGTGAGAAAATATGAAAAAAATAAAAATTCACAACATGCTTTCCTTGATGTTAGATTTATGATTTAAAAAATTTCATTTGGTCTTTTCATTTGTCCGTTGTGAATAAAACATTTCAATTGTTAAAATGTATGACAAAAAATCCTTACATTTTATGTTGTTGAAATGTTATTATCACTTACATTTTGTGACAAATTGTGAAATTGGATCCTCAAACTAGAAAATTGATGAAGAATATAGCCTAAATTGTTTTTAAACAACTATTGGCATTAGTGAATTGGTCACAAAATTGGTTAATAGAAAGTTACTCATTTTTTGAGATTTCAAACAAAAAGGAGATTAAATGTCCTTTCCAATGGTGGCAAAAACATGAATTCAATTTTCTCACTATTGATTTTCTTGCTTGGCAAATATTGGGAAGTTTTGAATCGCATATAAAGACTAAAATATTTTTCTTCTTTAATTGACATACTCACCAACCTTAGGAGATTTCACTTACAAATTAAAAACTTGAAAAATTAATATTTCTTAACAAAAATTGGCTTAGTGACCCAAAAGTTGGTTGCAAATCTCCTTTGGAAAGTTTATTGAGATGGATGAACACTTAGAAGAAAAGTTCTAAAATTTTGAATGAATTTAAGCTGGATGAAATATGAACTGAATTTTTTTTTGAAAATTTTCAACATTGATCTGTAACATCCTCAAAACCAGCACCCACACTCATACCCACCCTGTGGAAAACCCCATCTTTTGTGACTTCAGGCTGGTGGGTGGAGGGATCCAGTGAAATGAAATTAGGTTGATGTTTGAGAAAAAATAAAATTGCAGGATGTATGTGGGTTGAGGGTGAACCAGTACTCTTGATATGGACAGTAATAGGCCGCATTTACAATGATGATGGTAGCATTTGGGATATTTATGATGTTAAGAAGCAAGTATTTTAGGATTTCTATCATGGCTCAAGTGTGGGTGTTGTTTCACCCAGCCCTCTATGTGGTATGCAAATATCAATGCTTTCCTAATGGGTTTTTTTCATCATGGTAATTGTTACTATAATCATCATGGATGTAAGTTTGATATGTCACTTAGTCAAAAAAAAAAAAGATTCTTAATGATGCTATCAATGACGGCCATTTTGACTGCAAAACTGAATTCCTTATAAAAAGAAAGTGATTTATATGTAAATGGGAACCTCTAATTGCCCAAAGCAAAACCAACAACCACCAATGGTTCAAAAGGGATTGGGCTCAGAATAAGCAAATGTTTGGGTTTTTGCGAACTCAAGTCACGCAATCCATCTATGTTTCATTCATATTAAAAGTTCTACCAATTGATTGTGTGGATTAACATATGACGGTTGTAGCCATTTTTATTGAGTTATTTGTATGGTTATAGCTTAAAGTAGTATTTTTTATTGATGTTATCATGGTTTTTTCTTGCCCTTAACATGGTAATATGTGTTCCCAATAATCCTAAAACTGTAAACATAGTTATGATAGAAAACAGAAAAACAGGGGGGAGAAAAATCAAAGGGAAATCCTCACGCTACCTAGGCGGTAGAACCCATGATTCTCAAGACAGGTACCTATTTGAGAACCAATTCTTAGGCATAACTGTTGGTTATTACTCAAAAAATAACTGAGTAAATTTGATAGCTGTGGGCATACCTAATTTTTTACACTAAAATTGATTACTGAAGGACCGAAATTTTTATATTTTAAATATTGATATTTAATGTCATCCAAAAAATTAAAAATTAAAAATAATATACCCAGCCGGTTATCAAAAAGAAACAATAACATCTGGACCTTATGCCTATAATGAGGTGTAAGATCCTCCTCTTTTCTAGGAGGGACACCTATTCACAATTCAAGGATAGTAAGGTGCCTTCCAAATACAACTCTAGGAAATTCTCTAGGAGTACTTAAATTGCGGGTGTGGCCTTAATAGGCTTACTAGGGTTAGGGTGCACACAGAATGCGACCCATCTCTAGGTACATTAGTTGGTACCTCCCGTTCTAAAAGTACATTAGGTGGAGGGTACCCAGTTAAAATGTTTTGCTCATAATGGTGATGAGACCCATAGAAGTGGCAATGATGAATGCAAGTGGACGCCAGCAATTACTTAAAGACTGGTGTTGCGAAACGGTGGAGGAAGAGGAGTAGCAGGGGTTCTTTTTCTGGCGAAATTTTGGCTATTTTTGGAGAAAATTTTGGAATTTTGTTTTTCCATAGTGCAAATTCGACTAATTTTTTTTGTCAAATTTCGCCAAAATTTCGATATGAAAAAATTGAATTAAGAAAAAGAAAACACTGAGGAGGAGGCGCGGAACCATGACAGAAACTCGGGCAGTTGGACAACCTGCCTGCTGTTGCTTCCCTGGCAGCCAGCTCATGCCACCGCTGCTGCCTCTTTGCCTGCCCGCCCGTCCCACCCCCTCCCGTCTTGCACCCCTCCTCTCCCTCCCCTCCTTCTCTGCCTCCTTCTCTTGGCATTATTCACGATTTCTTCCGTTGCCTTTGTCACAGGTCTGCTGTGACCTGCCACCTCTATATAAATCTCATTCTCATCATGTAGCTGTAGCAATTCAATAGTCTCGTGTTCACAAGTTTTTTTTCCTGCAGTTACACAGTTTTCTGCAACTCCTCTTTACTCTTGACTTTTGTCAATTTTTTCTTATGTGCAAGGTGGACCTAGTAGAACTAGAACTTTAATTTTGTTTTCTTCCTTGACGACGAGGACCCCTGCGCGTCTTCTCCGACTTCTTCTTCTCCCATCTTTTAGCGCGTTTTCTCAGACCTTTTAGGGTTTCTTGTTGCCTGGCTGGGCCTGTATGATGTGTAATGTAGTTTAGCTTGCAGTCTTTTTTGACATTAAGGTCGATGATTTGACGTTCTCTTTTTTTCTGGAGTTGCAAATCCACAAGTACCTGTATTAATTAGTCTCTTCATTTGCTGTTGCTACGAGTCCAGTTTTTTCCGTTTGCAGTTCGATCTTTGAAACGTCCAACGATTTTCTTTTTCTTGAGCGGTGCAGGACGGCTCGTAACTTCGTATCTACAGAGTTGTTGCTGATAATATGGACACCGTGATGCCCATTCTTATGATAGAACACAGATGCTTGTTTCTGTAAGTTCCACATTGCACATGCATTTGCGATTAGAATTGCACTCTCTGAATATCAGTAGCGTTGTAATTCATTGAAGCTCTTCTCTTTTTCTTTCTAAAGAGACTTTTCAATAAGTCATGAGGGCGGACTCACCGCATTCGCAGCAGTGAACGTTTTTCGGGACTAGAAAGAAGCTTGTGGATTCTGATGTGTCATGATTGCTGCCTTATGTAGATCTGTAAATCACGATACCAGAGCTTGAGGATGAATCAAGCTTTTCATTGCACTGCAGTGCATCATCTCTCTTTGTTCTTGTGAGTTTTATCAGTTCCCGGCAGAGGCAACCTGGCTATTGATAAGTTCAACGGTGCTCATCTGCATAATGGCATCTCTCTTTCTGTGTCTCTACAGTCTCGATTTCTCTGTCTCTCCAATTCACAACTCCTGACACACTAAACTTGAGCCGCATGTGGTTGTAGCAGAGGCATCGACGTACTTGTCCATTGTCTCCTCCTCGGAATTTGAAGGTTGATATCATAGTAGCTGGTGGATCGGTACGTGTGCATGGAAGTACCTGCACGTGATAGATCTTCAGAGACTGTTTTTTTGAAGCAGAATCGAGTCAAGTCCGTCGTCTATCAATCTTTCAGGCTGGCGTGTGGGATCGTGATTCAATTCAATTTATCATGTTCGATTTTCTACCAGACTGTTGCGATCTAAACTGCTGCTAACTTTCAAAGGTCGTTGCATACTCTTATTACTCTCATCTAAGTACATCAAGACTGTCGAATATTCTCCTCTAGAGTAGATCTCTGCAGCTTACTTTACAAAAGGTCTCCAATATGAAGACGTATCGGAGCCGCAGTTTTGCATTTGGTCCGATGTATTTGACACTTCTAGTGTCCGCGTTTCTTGCCATGCAAACAGTACAGGCCTTCGGCGCTCATGTGATACGAAGCAGATGGGAATTCCTAGAGGAACTTGGCGGCAACCAGATGACGATGCACGCAGTCCGAAGAGCGGTTGCGGGTCGAAAGCCTCAGTTTCTGGTGCAGGCACCGCCATTAATTCTTCCTTACCACAACGGGCAAGTCCTCGCTGGTAACCAAATCTCCATCTACATTACCTGGTATGGTAGATTCTCAAAAGCGCAGAAGTCCACAATTATGGACTTCCTTGCATCTTTCAAACCTTCCAAGAAAATTCTCAAAGTTATATCGTCGCCATCTGTGAGCAGCTGGTGGAAGCCGACTGCCGCTTACAAGGATGTGGAGGGGAAGGCTGTGTCACCTTCGTTAAAAGTTTCCGGACAAGTTGTTAATCGGCGAACGTCTCTGGGCAAGAATCTCAAGACTGCTGACATCGAGACACTGGTGGTCACATCCTTGGAAACCTTCCCCGCCGACGCCAATGCCATATACTTAATTCTCACAGCTGACGATGTGGAGGTGGAAAGCTTCTGTGACTCGTCTTGCGGATCACATTCGTCACTTGGGGTGTGGACGTCTGGCCAAGAAGTTATTCTCCCTTACGCCTGGGTTGGCAATTCCGGGCTCCAGTGCCCGGGACAATGTGCCTGGCCTTTCGCATCGCCAAAGCCTCCTGCTGGCCCTGTGCAGATTCCTTTGCTGCCGCCAAATGGAGACGTGGGACTGGATGGCATGATCATCAACATAGCGGCCATGCTCGCCGGCGCTGCTACGAATCCTTTCGACAATGCGTACTACCAGGGAGATGCGAGCTTGCCTCTAGAAGCAGCTACTGCTTGTGAAGGCTTGTTTGGGCCGGGGTCTTATCCTGGGTACCCCGGAAGGCTTTTGTTCGACAATGCAGGTTCAAGCTTCAATGCTTATGGAATCCATGGCCGCAAATTCCTCCTTCCAGCTCTCTGGAATCCCATAACCTTCAACTGTCAAACCTTGCCTACCGATTAGGTGAAGTCTCCTCAAACACAACTTACAAGCTATTTGAGATGCAGCAATCTTGATAACTAGACCTCGCAATCAACGGGAATTCTCCTGGATTTTGAAAGCAGCTATGTATCAACGCGATCCAGCTGCTAGACTGGACTGTCCTGGGGGATTTCCAGATCATTGAAATCTTTCTCTGTCTTGTGATAGGAATCAATGAAACTGTAGTACCAGTTTTCAACTCCACTACTCCTCCCTTAGCACTCTCAGGGGTTTCATCTGGAATTCATAAAAAATAAACATAGATTGTTATACAGACAAGGCTAAACAAAAGAGCCTAGACATTTGTGAAACAGAAATTAAATGTGAGATCAGATCTCAAGTGCTTCATGAACTCAGTAATCGTCTCTCTCTTTAACCTCCTGTTGTTGGCTGTCCAGTGTGCTGCTTTCATTTCAAAATTGTCAATTCACAACCCATCACTTTAAATCGTCCAAAGTACATGTGAAACAAGTTGTTCAACATCAAGAATGTTACTAGAATTGTACTGTGAACTCATGTTTTCCCAAAACTTATCAAGGATCTTGAAGAAAATTACCATCCACACATAAGCAACAAAAATAGGACAAGCTTTTCTTCATTAGCTTGTTCACATCCATGGCACCTATAGATCTGGTTGAATGGGAATCCCTAGTACCTTTGATAGTTTCAATAGTATATTTCATTGCCCATCGATATCATCAAGTTTCACATGAAAGAAAGTGCAAGTGATAAACCTTGTTGAAGCACCCGAATATGAATTTTCTAGTTGTCCATTTATTTTTGTTCTCAGCAACGAGACAACCTACTCTACATTTTTCAACTCAGGACCTTGCACATCTAATTGAGCTTTTCCATTGAAATGTTTCAACACTACACCAACTCCATCATGCATGCCTTTTCCATGGCCAGAGCCAAAAAAGTTCCATACACACCTGCACCCACCTATAATATGAGAGTGCCAATTGACAAAATACCAAGGGACCCTACTTTTGAATTGGGAATTGCAACCATGTGACCATATCCAATGTTGAGTTGGCTTAAAGCCACTTGCCACAATATTGCCCCAGTGTAAGAGCAAACAATGTTGCACAAAATAACTATCATATCTTTTATCATCTGAAATGTAAAAAGAAACCTCATTAAGGTTTTTGTGGTTTCATCATGAGGATTGGGGTGTGGGTTCCTCATCCATGAAATGTGGACAAGAATGGTGACTTGGTAACTATGCCAATGCATGGATTGCATTTCATTTTGGATTTCAAATGTGTGGTATTATGCAAAATCAACTATTGAAACAAGTGTGTCAATTGGGAAATTTTCCAAACAAGATTTGAACATCTTGTCTTGCCATCTTGCAACAAAATTGTGGCATGCAAAAAATTGTAGTTTGGGATTCATGTAAGCTATAAGCTCATAAAAATAGTAGACTTGTAAATAAGTTGTAGTATTTTTTTTGCTCCCCTCTTTTGGTAATAATTTGGCCCATAAAAAAATGCTTCCATTTGACTAAGGTTGTTGATGAACCATCCTCCTCAATAGGACATATGCCCATATTGTCTATGCAACAAAGATCACAATCCCCCATGAGGCATTTTCTTCTATGCCACTCTAAAAATTGATCTTGGGGACAAGTAATAGACTCCCACGTTGTTTTCAAGCTTGAAAAGGTCCCATGTGAACCAATGCAACCCTAGTTGTAGCCATCAATAGGATGATAGACCTCTTCACAAAAACATTTAATATTTGAATGCAAACCTGAAATTTTCCACATGTAGTTGAACCCCTCTCAATTCTTCCATCTCAACATGGTAAATACAACAATAGACATTCCATTATGTCATAGTTTTGACCCAAAAGGGACATAAAGAATCAAATGATTATTTGCCAACAATTAACTCAGGGTGTGCTTTTTGGAAAGGCAAAAAAAAATCCATCTACATACATACCAATAAAATAATTAAAATTAACATAGGAAAGGGTCACTATGTCCTAATAAACTTAACATTGAACTTTTAATTAATAGATATATACATTGTAATATAATGCGCATTAAGTGTGTAACTTGAAGTCTCTGGATAATCAATAGAAACTACCAAAAAATCATTAACTCCTATATATTGTAACTAGGCATAGATTTCATTTGTACATTTAATCATTGGTAGATTGATAGAATCCAAGTGGACACCCATGTAATACATCATTATTCACTATTATCACAACAACTGTCCATTATAGTCAATTGAAATTCAATGTTAATATTTACATACCATGGATATTCATTGCAAGTCTAGAAATGTCCAAAGAAAGTTTAGATATGTCCATGTAACTCCTAATTAACTAGTCAAAATGAACCCAAAATGTCCACAAGAGTTAAATACAAGTCCCCATAGTTCATGTTTATTCACTAGAAGCGAGCAAATGCCCACATATGTGCATAAAAATCACAATTACTCACTATGAGCACACAAAAATCCACTAAAGGTCCACACATGTCCCTAGAGTTCATGACTACTCACTATGAACAAAGAGATGTCCAATTGAAGTCAATACATGTCCATGCAACTCATTATCACTAACTACAAACACAACATTTGTGCATGGAAACCCCATATGTACATCAACAAGGCTTTGTTGAGTTGAAGCTAGGGGTTTCAAATAGTCTACAAGTGTGCAAAAAACTCACTACTAATGTAACAAAGAACATACACAATGTGCATATGCATGACATACTACCAAGGGACACACATCCTTTTAATGCAGCATCCACAAGTGCCAATTATATATGCAAAAAATTGAAAGGCATAGTCATAATTGCATAAACACAACAATGGTACATAATGTACATAATGAATATTACCTATGTTTCCAACAAATATTCAGTGGGTTTGGTGTCATATGCGTGTTTTTTTTTGGCCACCTCCTTATGATTTGGACTCACTCATGTTTCAGAAGACCACCATGACAGTAGCCTTTATTACAAGAGAGATAGAAACTGCCCTTGTTTTGCATAATGATAAAGTCTAAAGAAAATCCCCAAGTGATCAACAACTCTTGGCGCTTGATAGCTTGAGATACATTTCTAAGATGCACATTTAGTAAATGAGCTTTTTGCTTCAAAGAAATATTTGAATTGAACTCATTACAATTGTTAAAATGGCATGCTTAGTTGCTAACTTTGCTGCACTATTGGATGTTTTCACCTTAGTCAAAGATTGAACTAAACTCAAAAGTAGTTTTTATTTGACAGTACCCTGCTTTGAAAAGTTGAAATGCTTTGGAGCAGTAGAAAAAACAATTGAATTTGAGAGCACCCTTTATATTACTGCCTTTCTAGCAATCGGCCCAAGGAATAAAACAAGTTGGTCAGAAATTGTTTGTTCAACGATGCACTATGCAACCCTTCTAATGGCTCTTCTTGGTAGAGTTTGAAAAGACTCTATAAGGTTTTGTGTCATTTGATTGTTGTAATAATGTGTTTAATGTTATTCTTTCGCACTATTCTTGTGAGAGACACTATCACTTTTGAAGTAGTTGAGTTCTCTCCACAACCCTTTCTCTAAAGGTAACTACTCTACCTAGAGGACCATCCCTAGATTGTCTAGATCGCCTTTTAAAAATTCTAGTGTTACCCATGAAAACAGGGTCAATTAGACATTGAAGTATGAAAAGTGGTATGTAACTTTGATAGGACCATGGCCTAATTGATCAACCAATGTTATTCTTGCCATAACATCAGCTTGTACATCTTTAGCATGCAATCTTGAATTATTCCTTGCAAGAAGAAGAAGA
>Ga0116230_10006547_pt1 | contig 11484 bp, 9 predicted proteins | sample S1TSphfallax_3_FD_88678 | JGI IMG/M metagenome (GOLD analysis project Ga0116230, IMG submission 88678) | Host-associated microbial communities from peat moss isolated from Minnesota, USA - S1T2_Fd - Sphagnum fallax MG | ecosystem: Host-associated > Plants > Peat moss > Unclassified | place: USA...
AAGGCCCGCGGCCTGCCCATCGTCGGCGACGACGTTAAGGCGCAGTTCGGCGCGACGATTGTCCACCGCGCCCTGACCAACCTGATGCGTCAGCGTGGCGTTCGCATGGATCGCACCTATCAATTGAACACCGGTGGCAATACCGACTTCCTCAATATGATGGATCGAGGCCGGCTGCAGTCGAAGAAAATTTCCAAGACCGAGGCGGTTCAGTCGGTGATGGCCGAGCGCCTGGCCGATGAGAACATTCACGTCGGCCCAAGCGACTATGTGCCATGGCTCAACGACAACAAGCTCTGCTTTCTTCGGCTCGAAGGCGCTCTGTTCGGCAACGTGCCGATGAATATCGAGGTGCGTCTGTCGGTGGAGGATTCGCCCAATTCCGCCGGCGTGGTGATTGATGCGATCCGCTGCTGCAAGCTGGCGCTGGACCGGGGCGATGGCGGCGCGCTGATCGGTCCCTCCGCCTTTTTCTGCAAGCATCCGCCCGTTCAGTTCACCGACGACGAGGCCAGCCGGTTGACCGAGGAGTTCATCGCCGAGCAGAGCCGGGTCGCCGCCGAGTGAGGCGCGCGCCTCCCGGTCCATCGGTCCAGGGGCTGATTGTCGCTGCGGGCCTGGGAAGTCGACTTAGGCCCATCGCCGCCTCCAAACCCCTCGCCCGGGTCGGAGGCACGCCTTTGATCCAGAGTGTGATTGAGAGCGCGGCCCAGGGTGGGGTCGGCCGGTTCGTGGTTGTCACCGGCTATGAAGCCGAGGGCCTCGAAGGCTTTCTCGCAGGTCTGGCCGCCGCCACGGGCCTCGTGATCGAGACGGTGCGAAACCCTGATTGGCTCAAGCCCAATGGCCTCTCCGTCGTGGCGGCGCGTCCACGGCTTGAAAAGCGCTTCGTTTTGATGATGGCCGACCATCTTCTGGAACCGGCGATCATCGCCGATCTTCTGGCCGCGCCGACCAAGCGCGGGGTCACGCTGGCGGTGGATCGGCGGCTGAACAATCCCTTGGTCGATCTGGACGATGTCACCCGGGTGGAGACCGACGCGGCCGGGCGCATCCTGAAGATCGGCAAGGGCATCGAGCCGTACGACGCCTTCGATACGGGGGTCTTTCTGGCCGGCCCGATGCTGCTGGATGCCGTGGAAGAAGACCTCGCCGAGGGGGGAATGGGTTCCATTTCAGGCGGCATGACCCGCCTGGCCGATCGCGGCCTTGCCCACACCTTCGACATTGGCGCTCGCTTCTGGCTCGACATCGACGATCCGGTGGCTCACGGACAAGCGGAGCAGCGGCTGCGAGCCTGAGGCGTCGCGCTTGGCCTCAATAGTCGGCCTTCAGCGCGACATAGAAATCATAATCCCCACCCTGGCGCGCGTTCTGGACGCCGGGTCCGCCGGCGCCGATGAGCGACCAGTGGGGCGTGAAGCGGTAGAGGGCGCCGAGGTTGATCCCGGTGAGATCCCGCCCGGCCAAGTCCGAAGGCGTCTGGTGATACACTTCCGCGCCGAGGCTCAGCCGCGGCGTCAGGCTTCGCGTCAGGGCGGCGCCCGATATCCAGTAATTGCGCTGATCGTGACCCGGATTGAATGTGTAGCCGCCCCCGCCGAACAGCGACCATGCCCCGAAATCCTTCTCAGCCCACAGGGGCGCCAGCAGCTGGGCGAGGCCCGTCCCGTAGGCGTGACCGCCGGTGGGCGTGAATAGGCGCGGGAAGAGGGCGACATCTGGCAGTAGGCTTCCGGCGTTCTGGTGCAGAAAACGATATTTCACCGCAAGTTCGATGTCGCCCAGGCCAGGATGCGTTCCCGTCTGGAATTCCATGGGAATCGTGGCGGTGAGCTGCAGGTCTTTCGCGCCGCCGTAGTTCAGGTCGAGGCCGGCCGAACCGGCCAGGACGCCGGGCGCGCCAGCGCCTTCCGCGTAGTTGTAGATTTCCCAGTGGCCCGTATCGGTGGGCTCAGGATCGTCGGTGACGAACGGTGGCCCAGCCCGTGCCGCGCCAAAGGGCAATAGAAGGAGGCCCGCGAGGAGCCAGACCGGCGCCCTCTTCAGGCGCGAACCGCGAGTTTGCCGGCGGCGGCCTGCTCGAGGAAGAGCGTGGTGTAGGCCTCGACCATCAGATCGATGTCGAAGGTCGCCGCCCTCGCTGGACCCTGCGCCCGAAGCCGATCGGTGATGTGGGGACTGGTCAGCAGCAGATCCATGGCCGCGCCAAACGCCTCCGCGTCCTCCGGCGGGACCACCCAGCCGCTCTTGCCGTCCTCCACAACCTCGGCGGGCCCAAAATCGCAGGCCGTGACCAGGGCGGGAGCGCCGCAGGCGAGGGCCTCGGCGACCACCGTCGGGAATCCCTCCCAGCGCGATGGCAACACGAATAGAGCGGCTTTTGAGAACCACGCCCAGGGATTTGGGCAGAACCCCTCAAAACGCACACGATCCTCGATGCCCAGCTCGGCCGCCTGGCGGCGAAGCTCGCCTTCCAGGCTCCCCCGGCCCAGAATCACCAGGTCCATGCCTGTCGCGTTTCGGCTGCGAGCGAAGGCGCGCAGGAGCAGGTCGTGGCCCTTTTGATATTCAAGGCGGCCGGCGGTGACGATGAATGGCCGCTTGGGCGCGTCGGGAAGGGCGTCGCGGGAGCGCCGCTGGACCTCGGCTACGTCAATAGGATTGTTGATGACCCGAACCCGGCTCCAGTCGAGCCCCAGCGTGTCATGCAGTCCCCTCGCCATCTCGTGCGAGTTGGCGAGAAAACAGTCGGCATAACGATAGACCCGGCGGGTGAGCGTCTTGATAACCGCCCGGCCCGCCGCACCGGTGAGCTCATCCTCGATCACCTTGTCGGTATTGTTGCCCTCCCGGGCGATCCAGCGGGGCCGCACAGGCCCCATCCCGCGCAGGACAAAATAGGTGGCGACGCTGACGCCCTTGAGGAAACTCATCACCACGTCGGGGCGGCGCGCCTTGATCATGGCCGAAAAGTTGGCCGGGCCAAGCACGGTGGCGGCAAGCAGGCGGTCGGGCCGATAGAAACTGGAGTTATGGCCCTCGAACGCCATGAGATCCTCGCGGATCGGCGAAGAGTCCACCCGGCTTTCGTCCACCTCCGCCATGAACGGACCTGACTTGCGAAGCAGGGCCAGGCGCACGTCAACGAGCTTGGGGTCGCACCGGTTGAGAAGGTGAACAGCCACCCGCTCCGCCCCGCCGCCATGCATGGACGAGAGGCTGAGCATGACGCGCACCGGTTTGTTCACTTGGCCCTGCCCCCAATCCCGCCGGCTGACGTGCGCCGCTTCTAGCGGCCGCCTCCGCGGGTAGCAACGCTTCGGGCGCAGTCGAAAAGTCGCAGATGAATGAAACTCCGCGCCCCGCCAAAAGGCGGGGGAGGCCTCAAGGTTCCGCCAAAATCTCTCTGACCTTTGACACAAGGGTCTGCAGCGGGAAGGGTTTGGAGAGAATCCGCAAGCCGGGTTCGTCCGCCGCCTTGGCCATGACCTGACCTTCGGCATAGCCGGTGATGAACAGCACCTTGAGATCCGGCCTGGAACTCCGCGCCGCGTCCGCCATCTGACGGCCGTTCATGCCTCCCGGCAGCCCCACGTCAGTGACCAGCAGGCTGATGGGGACCGTGGACCGGAGAATCCTGAGGCCCGCCTCACCGTCCTCGGCTTCAAGGATGTTATAACCCGCCTCCTGCAGGGATTCCGCAACCAACCCGCGAACCGCCGCCTCGTCGTCCACCACCAGAATCGTCCCGCCGAGCGCGACCGGGTTCGTGGTCTCGACCTCGATGGTTGGCTCTGAATCGTCCGCCGCGGTCAGGTCCCTAGGCAGATAGACGCACAGAGTCGTACCGCGCCCGAACTCGGAGATGATCCGCGCGTGGCCGCCTGACTGCCTGGCGAATCCATAAACCATGGACAGGCCAAGGCCGGTGCCCCCTCCCAGGGGCTTGGTGGTGAAAAAAGGGTCGAAGGCCCGGTCGATAACTTCGGGCGGCATGCCGGTCCCCGTGTCGATCACACAGAGCCACACGTAGGAGCCGGGCGGGAGATCCTGGGCGGCGGCTTCGGCGGCGTTCAGCTCATGGTGGCTGGTCTTGATTGTGAGCACGCCCCCTTCCGGCATGGCGTCCCGGGCATTGATACAGAGATTGAGGAGCGCGCTCTCAAGCTGATTGGTATCGATCATCACGCGCCAGAGATCTGGCGCCAAATCCAGCTTCAGATCGATGGTCGGACCCACTGTGCGGCTGATCAGGTCGGCCATGCCGTGTATCAGGGCGTTAACATCGGTGGATTTCGGATCCAGCGTTTGGCGGCGCGAAAAGGCCAGCAGGCGCTGAGTGAGGGCGGCGGCGCGGCGGGTCGCGCCGTCGGCGACGCTGACCAGGCGCGACAGCGCGTCGAAGCGGCCTTGCGCGACGCGGTCGGAGATCAGTTCCAGGGCCCCGGCGATGGCGGTCAGAAGATTGTTAAAGTCATGCGCCAGGCCGCCTGTGAGCTGGCCCACGGCCTCCATCTTCTGAGCCTGGCGCAGAGCTTCCTCGGCCTTCGCCCGCTCGGCCATCTCCTCGGCCACCCGGCGCTCAAGGGTTTCGTTGAGGTCGCGCAAACCGGCCTGCACGAGGACCTGATCATGGATATCGAGGCACACGCCATACCATTCCCGGATTGCGCCCGCCTCGTTGCGCATCGCCCTGGCGCGGCTGGACACCCATCGGTATTCGCCGGAGTGGTGATGCATACGGAAGTCGCAGTCGTAAGGCTCGCCTGTCTTCAGCGCGCGATCCCAGACCACGCTTTCCCGGGCCTGGTCGTCGGGGTGGATGATGTCTGGCCGGACATCGGTCGAGGCGGGGTCCAGCCGAAAGCCCGTCCATTCAGCCCACCGCTGGTTGCGAAACACCGACAAGCCGTTGGCGTCCGTGGTCCAGATCATCGGGTCGATGGATTCGACGATCGCCTCGAAGCGCGACTCGCTCTCGACGAGGGCGGCGGCCGCCAGTTTCCTGTCCGTTATGTCGCGATAGAAGACCGCAACGCCTTCATCGACCGGATACATGCGCACATCGCGCCATACGAGCTTATCCCGATAGACAAAGTTCACCTCAAGGGTCTCGGCCTCGCCAGTCGCCATGGACCGCTGATAGGTTTCCCAGAGCGCGGTGCCGTCGATGTGAGGCCAGACCTCCAGGATGTGGCGGCCGACGATCTCCTCGCGCGAGCGCCCGTCTAGACGAGCGCACTCGGCATTGACGTCGAGCAGGTGGAAATTCCGCCCGATGATGAAAACCGCTTCGCCGATGCGCTCAAGGATGCTGTGCGACTTGGCTTCCGCCGCGAGCAACGCCGACTCGGCCGCCACCTGCCTGGAGACGTCGAGGTTCAGGCCGAACCAGGCCACGATCTCGCCGGCGGCGTCGACCACGGGCTGAGCGCGGCCGATGAAGGGGCGCGAGACCCCGTCCGCGCCGAGGAGCCTGATTTGCGCCTCGAAGGGTTGGCCAGCCGCCACCCGTTCAAGCCAGTCAGAGCTGAAGCTTTCGACCGTGTCGGGATCAACGACCGCCACATAACCCATTCCGACCAGGGCGTCCTGCGTCAGGCCGCAGTACTCCTGCCAGCGCCGATTAACCCACAGGGCGTAACCGTCACCGCGCGCCAGCCAACAGATGGCCGGAAGGTGATCCAGCAAGGGACCGAGCAGGGCGACGTCGACAACGCCGCCTGACGCCACCATGCCGGCCAAGGTCTCCGAGGCCGGCACCACGCCGCCCCAACGAGAGTCGCCAGCGTCTTGCGGCGGGGTGATGCTCACCACCTGTTCTCCAGCCCGATAGGGTCCGATCCGCTCGTCCGAATATTCTCCCCGCCAGGAGACTACGCCGACACGCGCCCTGGATCAAAGTGACGCAGTCAGCGCCAGCCTCGTGGGCGAGTCTTAAGCCGCCTGGCGCCGCCCCCGCGTCAAAAATGCCAGCCGCGCGCAGAGGGCCGCCGCCGCCGCCGCGAGCCCGATCGCCATGCCGATCCACAGGCCAAGACCTCGCATATGAAACACCAAGCCAAGCAGCAGGGATGCGGGGGCGCCGATCAGCCAGTACCCGGCGCCGGCGATGAGCATGGGCGCCCGAGCGTCCTTCAGGCCACGAAGAGACTGGGCGGCGACCACCTGCAGTGCATCGAAGATCTGGAAGGCCGCCGCCACTTTCAGGAAGATGGCCGTCATGCCGATCACCGCCAGATCAGCCGGCGCACGGCCGCCGATATACAACCCCGCGATGGGGCGGCCCAGCAGCACCAGACCGATGCCGCCCAAGGCCACGAATCCTCCCCCCATGGCGCCGGCGGTGATCGCCGCGCGCCGCGCCGCCTCCAGGTCTCCGCGCCCCGCCGCCAGGCCCACCCGAACCGTCGACGCCATCCCCACGCCCAGGGGCACCATGAACAGGATCGAGGCGACGTTGAGGGCGATCTGGTGAGCGGCGAGGGCCGCCGCGCCGAAGGTTCCCATCACCAGCGTCATGGCGTTGAACATCATCGCCTCGAAGATCATCGTCATCCCGATGGGCAGGCCTAAGCGAAACACCTCTTTCAACTTCAGGGCGGCCGGGCGGGCGAAGCGGCGGAACGGGCGGTAGGCGCGCAAGCCTGGCGTCGCCTGGATGATGGCGATCATACAGCCAAAGCTGAACACCGCCGAAAGCGCGGTCGCCAGGCCCGAGCCGACGATGCCCAGGCGAGGTGCGCCGAAATGGCCGAAAATCAGCGTCCATCCGGCCAAGGCGTTAAACGCGATCGTCGCCGCCATGACCCACATGCCCGCCCGGGGCCGCCCCAGGGCGGCGGTGAAATTGCGCAGCACCAGAAAGCCTAGAGAAAACGGCAGGCCAAAAGCCAGCACGCCGTCAAAGCGTCCGGCGCCCGCGGCCAGGGTCGGCTCCTGTCCCAGGGCCAGCAGGATGGGGCCCGCTAACCAAAGCACAACCATCATCGGCGCCGACACCAGGGCCACGCTCCACAGGCCCATGCGCAGCGAAGCCCGCACGCCGGCGCGATTGCCGGGTCGGATTCCCGTGATGTGAGCGATCATCGGCGAGACTGCCGAGGCCGGGCCGCCGCCCATCAGCCAGGCGAAGAAGAACACTGTATTGCCGATCGCCGCCGCCGCCAGCACGCCCTGACCGTACCGGCCGAGCAGGACGATATCCGTGGTCATGATCGCCATCTGCCCAAGCTGGGTCAGCACCAGGGGGCCGGCGAGGCTCAGCAGGGCGCGCGCCTCGAGGCCCCACGGCGCTGCGCGCGCCGTGCGCGCGGTCTGGGGGGCGAGGCGAGTCATGCGCCGTCCCATACCCTGATCGGAGCCAGACGCCAGCGCGCCCGCTTCGCGCCCTTGCATTTGGCGCGGGAAGACCATCTTGTCGTTGTATAGATAATCGGGAGGAGGCCAGACATGGCCAAAGGCGAGACGGTTCTGGTCACCGGCGGCTCGGGATTTATCGGCTCCTGGTGCGTCGTTTCCCTGCTTGAGAGGGGCTACACGGTTCGCGCCAGCGTTCGCGATCTGAAGAAGGAGGCCGCCGCCCGGGCCGCTATAGGGTCTGTGGTCAATCCTGGCGATCGCCTGAGCTTCCGCGCCCTGACCCTCGATAGCGACGCCGGCTGGGCCGCCGCTGCCGACGGCTGCGATTACATCCTACACATCGCCTCGCCTTTGGGCGTTCCCGAGCCGAAGGACCCCGAGGATCTCATCCGCCCGGCCCGGGACGGCGCGAGGCGCGCGATCACCGCCGCCATCGGCGCGGGCGTGAAACGGGTGGTGATGACGTCCTCGGTCGCCGCCGCGAACGGCGCCTACGGCGCGCCCGATGGCTCATTCGACGAAACCGACTGGTCCGACGCCAGCGACGTGCGCATCGGCGGCTACGCGCGCTCCAAGACCCTCGCCGAACAGGGCGCCTGGGAGCTGATCAAGACCGCCGGAGGCAAGACCACCCTGGCCGTGGTCAATCCCGCCCTGGTTCTGGGCCCGGTGTTGAGCGCCGATTTTTCCGACTCGGTGCAGGTGGTCGAGCGGCTTCTCAGCGGCAAGGTGCCCGGCGTCCCGCGCCTGGGCTTCAACATCGTCGATGTTCGCGATGTGGCCGACCTGCATATCCGCGCCATGATCGATCCCAAGGCGGCCGGCGAACGCTTTATCGCGGCGGGAGACTTCGCCTGGATGGCGGATATCGCCGCCTTGCTGCGCGCCCGGTTAGGGTCTCAAGCCGCCAAGGTCCCCACCGCCAATGCGCCCGATTTCCTTTTGCGCCTCGTCGCCCTGTTCGACCGGGACCTGCAATCGGTCATGCCCAGCCTCGGCCGCCGCCGGGAATTCACCTCCGCCAAGGCCGAACGCCTCCTGGGCTGGAAGCCCCGCCCCCTGGACGAGACAGTGATCGACTGCGCGCGGAGCCTGATGGCCAAGGGACTGGTTTAGGCCGCCGCCCTTCCGGGTGGGCTCGGCTTAAGTTGCCGGGGCCGGCGGGGTGGGGTAGCTGGCCGGTCATGACCGCGCAAACCATCCTGATCGGAACCCGGGGCTCCAAGCTCGCCGTCGCCCAGGCCGGCCAGGTGAGAGACCGCATCACCGCCGCCCTGGCGCCGGAAGGCCGCGAGGCCGTTCTGGAGGTCATCTCCACAGCTGGCGACCGCATCCAGGATCGCCTGCTGACCGATATTGGGGGCAAGGGCCTGTTCACCCTCGAGATCGAATCGGCCCTCCTGGAGGGGCGCATTCACTGCGCCATCCATTCGCTCAAGGATATGCCCGCGGAAAGTCCGCCCGGCCTGGTGATCGCCGCCGTGCCGGAACGCGAAGACCCGCGGGATGCTTTCTGCAGCGTGACGTTCGACACGCTCGCCGCCCTGCCGCCCGGCGCCCGGCTCGGCACCGCCAGCCTGCGGCGCCAGGCGCAGTCCCTGCACGAGCGGCCGGACCTGGCGATGGTGGCCCTGCGCGGCAATGTCGATACGCGCCTCGCCAAGCTCGAGGCGGGGGAGGCGGAGGGCATTCTCCTGGCCATGTCGGGGCTCCGGCGCCTGGGGCTGGGGCATGTCCCCCGCTCCCTGATCGATCCCATCGCCTGTCCGCCCGCGCCGGGCCAGGGCGCCCTGGCCATCCAGACTCGGGTGGAGGATGCCGACGCCCCCTGGCTGGCGGCGCTGAAGCATCGCCCCACAACCCTGGCCGTGGCCGCCGAGCGCGGCGCCCTCACCGCCCTGGAAGGCTCCTGCAAGACGGCCATTGGCGCCTATGCCCGGCTGGACGGCGAGCGGCTCACCCTCATCGTCGAGGCCCTCACCCCGGATGGCGCCCGCCGCTTCCGCCGGGAAGATGAGGTGGACGTGGGCGGCGCGGAGGGCGAGGCGAAGGCCCGGGATCTCGGCCTGAAGCTTGGGAGGGCGATCCACGCCGAGGCGGGCGGAGCCATCTTCGCGTGATCTGGATAACCCGGGCCCAGCCGGGCGCGGAGCGGACGGCGGCGCGGGTGCGGGCCCTGGGGTTGGGCGCGCTCGTGGCGCCGCTCCTGGAGGTCCGTCAGATCGGGACCGGTGAGATTGATCTGGCCGGCGTCGCGGCCCTGGCCTTCACCAGCGCCAATGGCGTGGCCGCCTTCGCCGCCTGCGGATTGGGGCGCGATCTGCCGGTGTTCACCGTGGGCGCGGGCACGGCGGCGGCGGCCAGGGCGGCTGGCTTCGACGAGGTCGCCGAGGGGCGTGGAGACGTGGCCGATCTCGCCCTCATGATCGCCGGGCTGCCCGTCGCCCGGGCCGGCGAGATCCTGCATTGCGGCGCCGCCGAGCCGGCCGGCGACCTCGTCGGTGATCTGAAGCGCCATGGCCTCCGCGCCCGCGCTGTCGCCTTGTATGAAACCGCGGAGACGGCGGCGCCCTTGCCGCCCTTGAAGGATTTAGCCGCCGTCCTTCTACACTCGCCCAAGGCGGCCCGCGTTCTCGCGGGCAGGCTGGGCTCCGCCGGGGCGCCCGGCCTTCGCGCGATCTGTCTCTCCGAGGCCGTGGCGCGCCCGCTCGCCGGGCTCCCCTTCGCCAGCATCGTCGTCGCCGACGAACCGACGGAAGTCGCGCTGCTCCTCGCCCTGGACGCAAGCTTGCGCCGAGGCCCGGACTGAGGCACGAACGCAGGCCATGACCGCTCTGCCCGATACCGCCGAGCTCGCTCCCACCCGCGACGCCGCCGCCTATGGCGGCCGACGGCTGATGAGCGCCGGATTCTGGGCGATGATGGGGGTTTGCGTCGTCTGCCTTCTGGCCGCCGCCGGGGTGGTCTTTCTGGGTCCTCGATTATGGGCGCCCCGCGCCGCGGCGCCGGTTCTATCGCCGGCGCCGTTCCCGCCCGCCAGGGTCCTTGGCGCGCCGATCGCTCCCGCCGTTGTGATGACGGCGCCCACCACCCCCCTGGAGGCGCGGGTGGCGCGGCTGGAGAGCGGTGACGCCCGGTTGCTGAACGCCGCCGCCGAGGCTCTGGCCGTGGCTGACCTTACGGCCGCCGCCGATCAGCCCCGTCCCTTTGTCGCTGAGCTCGACGCCGCCCAGCGCCTGCTTCCGCCAGGCGCGCAGGCGGCGGGTCTTCGCGTCCTCGCCGGCTCCGGCGCCCCGACACGGGCGGCCCTGGCCGCTGAACTCGAGGGTCTCGGCGCCGCCGCCGCCAGCGCCGCGCGCACCCCGGCCAAGGGCGAAGGCGTCATGGCCCAGATCGCCTACGCCATCTCGCGGGTCGTCACCATCCGGCGCCTGGACGTGAAGGGCGGGGGCGCCGACGCCCTCATCGCCAGAGCCCAGACCCGCGCCGCCGATGGTGATCTGGAAGGCGCCGTGAACCTGCTGGACAGCCTTCCCGCGCCCGCCCAGGCCCCGCTCAGCGCGTGGCGCGACAAGGCTCTGAGGCGGATCACCATCGACCAGGATGTCGCGGCCCTGCGCGCCCAGGCCGGGGCTGATCTCGCGGCGGCGCGGTCATGATCCGGATCGCCTCCGCCCTGTTCCTGGTCTCGGCGATCATCGTCGCGGCCATCGCCCTGCAGGGCGATCCGGGCTCGGCCAGCCTGACTTGGCTCGGCTGGCGGGTGGACTCCACCGCCTCCGCTGCCGTGCTGATCATCGGGCTGCTGGCCCTGGCGGCGACGTTTTTCTGGCGGGCTCTGCTCTGGGCCCTTCAGGCGCGGGGCCGGGCGGCTCAGAGCGCGGCCGAGGGGCGCCGTCGGCAGGGGCGCGCCCTGCTCACCCGGGGCTTCCTGGCCGCCGCCGCCGGCGATGGCGCCGAAGCCCGCCGCCTGGCCCAGAAGGCCGGCGCGCTTGACGATTCGACGCCCCAGCTGGTGCGCCTTCTCGCCGCCCAGGCGGCGGAAGCGGCCGGGGATCCCGCCGCCGCCCGGGCCGCCTACACCGCCATGCTGGGCTTCCCGGACATGCGCCTGGCGGC
>Ga0116230_10006549_pt1 | contig 11483 bp, 8 predicted proteins | sample S1TSphfallax_3_FD_88678 | JGI IMG/M metagenome (GOLD analysis project Ga0116230, IMG submission 88678) | Host-associated microbial communities from peat moss isolated from Minnesota, USA - S1T2_Fd - Sphagnum fallax MG | ecosystem: Host-associated > Plants > Peat moss > Unclassified | place: USA...
AGCAAGTGATGGTTCCCAGTCTTATTCAATGATGGTATTTTGATGATGAAACCCTGGCAAAATCCATTAAACAAAGCACCCAGCCAGAGGGGAAAAGAAGGAAAAGAGAGAGAGAGAAACCAAGTCCGAGCCAAAAGAGCAACATGGTGAGTATAAATGTCATGCATACTACCATAATACGTTGAACTGATGTTCAACACCAAACAATTCATAAAAGGAAGGGTTGGAGAAAAACAATTTTTTTCTGGTCCATGTTGAAATCTTTAAGAATCAAACTCCCACCTGTGCAATATCCCTACTATTGAATTCTCATAGTGAAGGGAAAAAATTAATGTGTATTCTTGTGTACTTACTTCTTAATTGTGTAAACTCTGGATTTTGAAATTTGAGAATACTGGACTTTTTGAAATAAATAAACATTTGAACAAGATGGGCCCCTCATCAGTAGTAACTATTGCCCCCTGCTTAATAATGTGGGTTGCAAATTGGGGATATGGTTTCCATCCTTCTCTCTGGTTTCCTTGTAAACTTATACGGGGATGATAAAACCATGAAGTTGCATTCTTTTCAAGTCTGCATGAAGACCTTGTTCCAGCTGTTGCTTAACATTAAAAATTACATTTTTCTTTGTACAGAGGATATTTAGTCTACGAGATCATTGCCCGACTTTGTAAATAGAGCTTTTTTTATATCTCTAGTTGGTTTCTTAATTGATCTCTGTATTCTTACTTGCCATTCTCTTCAACATGCTTGAGGGAGATTGGCCGGAGATGCACATCCAAGACAGTCGGTCCATTGGCTTGGATGATCGGTCTGTCGCCTTAGACAATTGGTGCATTGGTTTCTCCTGGCCAGATGGAAATTTCTTGACTAAAAATTTGGACGTATTTCAGGAAATTATAATATAAAAAAACAAATGTAAGCAGATTTTGGGGAAGGTTGGAACAGGAATTGGATCTTGGGTTTGTTTCAAACACAAAGAGATGGGACGAACTATTCTTGTTTTATATGTTTATACTTTATAAAAAACATTGGTTGAGGATGAATGGTCTGGAAACTCTCATCTTTCTTTCCTAATCAATTACCTTGGAAAGCAAGATTCTCACTTTTGGATGGCTTAAGAAGTTTCTGGACATTGCTCTACTCCCAAAATGGAGGGGGAAAGCAGCCAATAACAAAAGCCCGGTATTTTATTGGGGAAAACTTGGACTGTTGCCCAGAAACATTCAGAGACGAAGGATGGATACAAGGAAGTACCATGTTGCACAGAATCCACTGGTCAGCCAAGCACGCCTATAATAGTACAAGCCAACAATATATATATATTAACATGTTATTATAATAGATGCAAATTGTGACATTTGACATAGATGCATAAAGCTTTGATGAGGAAGGTGTGATGAAGGAGAGTACAGAAATTGGCTTGTTGCGTATGGGCAAGGAGTTTACCCTTTGCTTACATCAATCCTGAGCAAGAAAAGCAACTAGCAACATAACCACACAAGAATTTTTCACAATGGTCAATTAATCGAACTGCAAAATTTGAGACACTAAATCCTTGTTCCACAAGGAAAGAGAAAATGACAATATAGTCTACAGTTACTAACTATAGAATGGGGCGGTTTCTCCAGAATTGTTGCAATAACAAAACTGCAATTTTTTAGTCCTGACAACAAGACTAAGTGTCATTTCGATCACCATCTGGGATGACCTCAATTTCCAGAAGAGTACCTTATACTGTATAGTCCTCCATGCTAATCACGGTGATCTGGGATGACCTCAATTTCCAGAAGAGTACCTTATACTGTATAGTCCTCCATGCTAATCACCTTGAGCACGTTTTATACGATCTTATTATCATTTTGTCCTTTCTTGGATAAAATTGGAACCCCCCACGCTTGTTTTTATCTAGTCCTAAAGCTGCAGAGATTAGCCAATAATTTATATGTTTCAAACTTTTAAAGAAACATGTCTCCCAAGTCAAACCTGCCCCAATCATTAGTGGGTGCAAGTACATAGATAAGAATCAAAAACCATGAGGGATAGATAGGAGTCAAAACTAATGGCGGACAGTGATGAAAACTGTAAAAAAGAAATTATATATTTTCTCTTGACATTTGAAAGTTATGTTAATCAATTTAAATTAAAATATTATTAAATTAAATTTCAGCTTTGATTTAAGTAGAGGAATTTTTTTAGTAAAAAAATTGATGGTAAAAGAATTTACATGATGGCAACCTATCACTCACATTCAAAAAGATCTGACAATTTAAAATTTATGGAATTTGAAATTGTTAAAAATTCAAAGTATGTTTTTAAATTTTAATAATCTTTTACCACATGCAAATGGGGTGTAATGTGCATGACATATTAAACAACGTTGTAGTTTATGATACAAGAAAAAATCAAAAGTAGTTAACATATTTTTGTATGATTAAAAATTACGATAATTTTCAAAATGAAACATAAAATCTAGCAAAATTTGCACACTTTGAAAATTTTATATTTTTTCAACAATGATTAATACAAAACATGTGGTCTATTGAAGTAACTATATACATTTTTAATAACAAGTTGCAAAATATTTCACTTAAAAATTCTTTTGTATGAAAAAATGAAAAAGATTAAAAAAAAAAACTCATGGTCCTTTTGTAAAGTAATCCCTTTGATTCTTATCTATGTACCTACACCTTAGCAAGTTCTTTTGTCAATAATTTGACAAGATCATTGATGAAATCATAAAGAATGAATGATGCAACTTAGTATGAAGGTTATTAAATTTATTATTAGTTCTTTATAAAGATCACTAAAGCATCAAAGCAGAGTTCACACCTAATGTTAAACCAATGGTCAACCACTATTAGAATTTTTTTATTTTTGGGTGCATTCACATATGTTGTGTTAGGTAACATTGTTAATGATGTGGCATCTTACTTAGCAAGTGGTGTTAACATTTGTGATATTCAACATCCAAGCTTAAAGCTATATTCTCAATGTTAGGGACCTTAATGCTAACGTCCTTAACACTCACTTAACTTTTTCAAAAAAAATTAGGGTTATTTGTAGACTACCGTCTTCCACATTGATGGTAACTAGTAACAAAGGAAGGCACTCACATTAAAAATTGCAAGAGTCATCAAATTTATAGTTAAAGCATATTATGACACCTAGCTAACATATTCATGTTCACATATGTGATAGTGGTGAAGGTTTAGGGTATGTCATGTGCAATGGGATTGTCTTAAACTTCTTTCCTTTCACACAATCATATCTTTCCCTATTTCTTTTGTTTTTAACATTGTCTTTTCATCTTCCTCCTCTTTAATGCATTCTACTTTCTATTCTTTTGACATTCATTTTTAACTCCAACTTATTCTAACTTGCTATCAATGACATATCTTTAACTTATTTCCTTTCTACCTTCTTTTGTTGTTTATAATTGTTGCAATCCATCAATGAAACAAACATAAAGTTGTTTTCATAATGGGTTGCATGTTGTTTAACATTACTAATCAAATGTTTAATTCTCGTTCTCAACCTCTTAAGAAAGCATTTTGATTATCCTTTTATAGTTATTATGCATAATTTTCAATCTTCTATTATGTTTTATGTTATTTCATAGGATTTAGGTCATTTAGTGTAGCTAAAAAACATAACCTAATTCTTTATAAAAAAAAATTAATATGAAAACAATCAACAAGTGGAAATTTTTTTAAATGTCCAAGTCCACCATTTTCAAGATTTGAATTGAAAAATGATGGCTTGTTCTCTCAAAACAAAACAGTAAGTATCAAAATGTAATTTTTCAAAAAATACAAGTTCTTTGAGTTATTTACAAGTTGGCAAATGGTGTCAAATTTTTTATTTGTAATGAATTGTTTCCAATAGGAAAATTTAGTGTTTCTATGGCATTGCATGAATTTGTCTATGCAATGCACAATACATTTTAAAAACTAATAACCAAGACAAAAAAAACTAAAATGAGATTTGTGATGGAAGATTTTTAAGTATGGTGCAAATTGCTTTCAATTCAAGACGCCATCATTGGCACCCATATCTTAATCTCAAAAACTTTTTATTTTCTAAAAATAAATTTTTATTTCATTAACATAAGAAGACATTTTGTAGTTGTTAATGTTGTGGTAGATTATAAAAAAATATTTATTGAAGTTCTCATAAAATTGTTGAATAATGTTAATGACTCAAGAGTTCTGTGAAGATTTGGGTTATATAAACATGTTCAACATCATGGCTTGTTTGTAGTCAATAGAGGTTTCAAAGATGGCACCCCCACCTTACCTACCTAGTGACGAAAGTTATTTTGTTATAAGCTAAATTATGCATATTACAAAAACAAGTTTTTTTTACAAAATTTTCCATTAAAAAAAATCCAAAATGACAAACATAAACAAGACTAACTATCAATCTAAACAAGTTGATTTGGACCTATTGTTGTGACTATGGTGGTTTTTTTTACTAGTTGAATAAAAGACCATTTAACTAGTCATTTTGATTAACAAATCTATAGTGCACCATTTGATTGGTCAAATTTCTATTTAAATTTAAATCATTTCTCTTATGGATTATTATTTTTAAAATATTTCTTAGGTAAATAAATAATAAATAAGTTTAGGTAGGTGATAGTCCTAGCCTATGCACCTATCCTACTTAGTTATTTTAGTTTAGCGTACTTACCCTAGTCATCTAAACATGCACATAAGTTACAAGTATAAGGGATTGAACTTGTCACTTCCAAAATGATAAACCAAGTCCTTATCAATGGACTACACATCCAAAAGGTGACAATTTTTGTCAAGTTTTTTATTTCATATGTTTACTTCACATCATTATTTATGTAGGTAAATAATTCAGTTAGATAATTAATAAATAAGTTAGAGGTAGGTTGGTAGGTAAGTTGCAAGATGATAAGTAAGTAGGCTTAGATAGGAGATAAGCCAAGGCTACCTACCTATTTAGTTCTACCTACCTAGGTAGTAAGTAGTAGGTAGATAGACCTAGGTTACTTACTAAACCTAGGTAAATAGGTAGGCCTACATAGGTACATAGGAAGACTTTAAGCTACCTATTTAGCTTAAATAATAGAACTAGCTTTGCTTATTAACTAACATAAGATGTCCAATTTGACTAAAAAACCATTGATCATTTTAATCAAACATGTTGATGTTCAATTTGATAAATGATAAAATAGGTCATTATAATCAAATTCACTAATAAAGTCATGGGCCTCTAGTCAAATTATATGTTCATTAATCAAAGTGGATAAACCAATCAACTTGGACATCTTAAAATATCATGAATTATAAATCATAATAATGATGACACCATATAAGGAACAAAAATAGATGGTGGCAATCACCCACCTTAAGAGATAGATGGGGACAATTAGCTACCTCAAGAATCTCAAACTTTAGGAGTTCGCCCTACCTAGGATGATCTAGATATTCAACAATAGATCTAAGGGCAAGACAAATCTAAAGAGGTTTTGAATAAGGAATTGATTTATTACCTTGGCAAACATAGAAGTTTCTTTATTTAAAATTCGCATTTTTAAACCTTCAATTTGCAAATGTTTCTAAAAAATCTTCTATTGCTTGTGCAAAAAATTCAATAATAAAATCACTTTTAATTTGCAAATATCCTTTAAAAATGTACATTAATTGCCAAAAAACAATTCATAGCTTATCATTGATCATGTTGGCTATAGGAACATCCATTGTGTTACTACTATTGTTGTTTTCTACAACTCTAAAAAAATCATATTCATAACTTTACTAAATTGGTAATCACATTTTCTTGGTTTGACCAATATCCTTGTTTATGTCTTGAAATACTCTAGATGTGCAAGTTCAATTACCCTTAATAAACGAACTACTAATATGTATACAATCAATTGACTATACAAGTAATTTGTTCCCCTTCTTTGTCTCTTCATCCATTGTCATATGAGCTAAAAATAGCCCACCTTCACTCATGTACTCCCTACTCCCTACTAATCAATGCCTTGTTGATATGTTACATCTTGTTTTATAATTAACAAAGGTTGGGGTTAGGGGATTTGACCTTGGGTTGTATAATGGAACATTTGTAGTTGTTTTTAAAAAGTTCTTCAAATTTGGGTTTAGGTCAATTGTTGGCATTTGCAAGGGGATGAATGCATTTATGCAACTCCTAACACATGGTGGTAAGGGCATAGTTGCAATTTGATCATATTATAACCATGTTTCATCAATGTTGATGGCTCCATATGATTAGTACCACCTTCAAACTCATTGAAATTCTTGCATTCTAACTATATTTTTGGAATGGGTGGAATGATTGGTAAGTCATCATTAAAGTTGATAAGGTCTTGCAAGTTGCTAGTTTGTTTGAAAAGGTCACCTCTACCATCCATCAAATCTATGATGCCCAATGGCTTGAAGATGGGTTTAATATTGAGAAATTCTTAAACCATATCATACAAAATGTGCCCAAATTTTTGTTGAAAACAAAGTTCAATTATTTCTTAAACATTTATACTTTAGTAACCTATATAACATATGTTTTGCATAGTAGTGACATACGAAATACGAGTATTTTTCGAAGGTGCTCAAAAAGAAGTATTTTCAAGTATTTTTAAAAAAACATTATAAAAATACAAAGGATTGAAAATTGGCCTTTGTATCAAGTATTTTCAAGTATTTTTTAAAAAGCCCAAAAAAACGTAAAATACGAATATGTTTGAATCGAATTAAGAGTATGTCACTACTATGATGTTTTGTCCTAACATTATAATCATTTTAAGAAACAAATCCCTAGTTATGGCACCCCACCTCTTTTTACAAGTTGGTCCATTCCTCATGTGTGTGGACCAAAATGCCTTTAGGGTGAAATCACAGTCAAAAGAGCCTAGGGTGCCAAGTTAAAAGTCCTTTTCCAAGGATTGCACATGATGCATGTCATTTTTGTGTTGGTTTATAACTTAAAATTTTGTATTTCCAATACCTTCTTTAACATTGCCTTATAGATATAAATATATTTTGACTACAAGTTGATTTCACATCATGTATATTATGCATTGATGCCCATTATCACATATATATGAACTACTTTTTAAAACCACATTTTCAAAATCCATAATTTTTAAGGTCAAAAACACTTTTGAACCAAATGTGTTCAAATGGGTATTAAAAAATAAATCATTAGTTTAATTCATTTTGCCCTTCTAATCATCAATGTTAAAATGCTTTCCAATTTTCAAAAAGAATGATGCACATTTTGTAAAAAAAGAAATGTTTGAAAAAAACAAAGACTATCCATCCTTGAGATTTGAGTGTTTTGAACATGTGCAAAAAAAATTGATTTGTGCCTAGCATCGAGCATGTAAACTTTGCAATTAATGAAAATATTCCCACAAATATTATGACAATCCAAAGTATTATGCTTCCCTTGTGATCTTTTAAACATACAAAAATGTAGTTTTTAGGAGTGTCAACTCACCAGGGTGGTTCCTTCGACTATGATTTTACTCTTCAAATCATTGTTATTTCAAATTGGTCTTTAACATTTACCTTGTCCAAATTTGCAAGGTGTTCTCAATGAAAGCATGAATAGGTGGATTGTTTGGATTGTCACCCTTGTAAGTTTTTGGATTAAATACAAACATAAAATTTAAAGCCATATTCAAAATTAACATTGTCAATTTTTTAGTCATTCATGTTGTTACAAATTTTAATTGGAGTCATCATAATTTTTTTGGATGAATTATAAAAAGATTGCGGACTCATAATGGGCTTTTGAAATGACAACATTATGTTTGTCACATAGAAAAAGTGAAAAATGTGGACTTAAAAAAAATGTCAAAGTAGTGTCAAAATAAAAATTAAAAAAAAGAATCATCAAATCAAGAATTTATTAATGAAGTGCATTGAAACTTTCCTAAAATATATATATTTTTAATTTTTAAAAAAGTTTTAAATGACGTGATTGTTGTAAACTTTTATCCTTGTGAATCCAATTCACATTTTTTTGATCAATCACATGTTTAGGGTTATTCATAGATTGGCTTATTAATATTTATGATTAAAAACATAGGGGATAATTATAGGATTTATGGTTTGATCATTGTTAAAATTGCAAAAAAAATCACTAATGCTAGATTATGAACTCTCAAACACCACTTTTAAGTCAATTCACCATGCTTTCACCTTTCATTTCATTTAACCATGACTAAAATTAGGACTTCAATGTGTTGGACTAGTTAAGGTAGCATTGTTTTTTCGCCTGAATTTTTACACTATTAGAATTTTGGTTAATAACTATTTTTTCCTCTTTTGTCCTCTTCCTTACTGGCCCCATTGTTACATCAATCAATTGTGTTGGATTTATTGTGGTAGAAAACACACAAAAAATTAGTACAAGCACATAGATATCTTTCATTTTTTTTTCCCTATATATATTTTTTCATTATATTAATATTTTTTGGGTTTCTATTTACAAATATTCAATTTGATTTTTCATGTGTTTATGTTTATAAGGACTAAAATTCAAGACAAGATTCATTGTTATCTTTTAGATTTTGTTTCCAAATATTTAAACTCTAAGCCTCATATCATTGGAAAATTTTGCATTTGTTACATCTTTTGTGGTAAAGAAAAAAAAGTTAGTATGTTTTCTACTTCCAATTCATTTTATGTCAATGTATTCCATTTCTTTTGTTTTTGTTGCAAATTCACACAAGATTAAGAAGCCACTAATGTTTCTTGTTATTTTTTATTTTTAATTGGGTGAAAGCATTTTAGGGTGGACCAAAAGAGATAATTAAAAGTTCATTTTTAGAATCCAAATCTAATGATTTTTCAATAAAAGCATTTAAATGATGTTGAAATTCAATTTTTTGTCCATTTCCAAGTTGATACCACCTTAAATTGAACCAATTTAAAGCATTTCTAATGTATATGGGCTTTCAAAAATCAATTTACATATTTAAGAAGACTTTATGATTTTGAAGTATTCATTTTGAATCTTTAAAAAAAGTAGAGACATTTTTTTACAATTTTTTTTTATCTTAAACATTATGATACTTCAATGTGTGGTCGTTAAAAGTTGCAAACATGTCCTTCAACTCAAGTAGAAGCAAAAGATTCATAACCATAATATTTTGGACATTGACATTGGATGTACCTTACATTACAAAATGCATGTTTGATCAAATATTGATTTTTTGGTGTATTCTTTCATATTTGGGAGGATTGAAACATAAATTTTAGTTTCTAATCTCATTTTTGCTACATTTTTAAAGTGCATTTGAGTTGTATATAACAAAACTTGACTAACTCAAAGAAATTGCCACTATGATTTCCATAAAAGTCCTTTGTACTGTGTTTTTGCCCATTTCAACTTAGATTCAAGAAGAGGTAATATGTTTTCTACTTCCAATTCATTATATGTCAATATACTCCTTTTTTTTTGTTGCAAATTCACTTAATATCAAGAAGCTACTAGTATTTTTTATGCTTCTTTCTTTACAATTCAACTCAAATTCAAGAAGCTTCAATATTGCAATGGCAAATTGCTTACATTCAAACGCTTGCCCATGCTCGTCAAAGTTCAAAATTATAATGCCAAATATGCCCATGCTTGCCTATAAACTTTTCTTGTTGGCATTTTAGTGTAATAAGAACCTTTGATTTTGGAAGAGACATGTAAAGCAAAAAGGGTGTGATCTTTGAGTGATGGCAAGACAATAAAATTGCATGACTTTAAGGAACATGCTTTAGGAACATGGAAGCATCCTAGGGCATAGGGAACTTCATTTTCAATACAAATATTGAGTTAAAGAACCATTTTATGAGTTGTTAAGTAACATTACATTTCTCATTTGAAATCTAAGTTTTTCAAAGATTTGATATTAAGTTGGTTCAGATATTTCCTTAACACAAAATTATCACAAGTTGTCATGTAAGTAGCCCCATCATATTTAGTGTTAGCTAACATTGTAGGTGAATGTCTCAAATTTTGGAGAATTCCTAACATTGAGTTATGGACTACTTATCATTAAGTGTGAATCCACCTTAAGTTAAGTTTTGAAGTTCTAACTCAATGTTATTTAAAAAGATAAAAAAACAACCTTTTGATTAAAAGTTACATACCACAATTTGGATCATCAGGTCTAACCAAATGTTTATTACATTTTTCATTAATTATAATAATCTTAATTGTGATCACTAATCACTAACATTCATTATGGAAGTGTGAATCCACCATGACAAATGTAAATTATTTTACCTTTTAAAATTCTAGCTGAACTTAACACTGATATAGGTGTGAATGGACACCAAAATTGTTGATCATTATTTGCAGTTAGTGCTAACTTTAACATAGGTACTTTTTTAAAAATAATTTTGTTGACTAAACATTATGTTACATATACACTACAGACCATGACATTAAAGGGTGAACAATGCTTAAGATCTGTTTCCTTGAAGATTGAAAAAGCACCCAAATTGTCATTATTTGTGCCTAGATCTTAGTGATCAACTGTGGTGTTTTTTCCCCTCCCTGATGCTTGCTCCTTCATGCTTCATCTTTTTGTGGGTCCAACCCCTAACTATTAGTTTGTCTGCTGACAAAGCCCAGAAACTACAGGGTACAGACATTACACAGCCAAAAAAGTCTACACTCCTCAACCTTGATGACTCAGGAGTGGAATGCGCATGAAAAGTGTGTGAACCCCATCTTTATAATTTACCATACAGACATACTTTATATGCTTTCATCGGCATTTCACTCTTCGGTTATAACTTATGACTTATGACGTTTTCACTATGCGAGACCAGTGGGTGGTGTTGCATCACAGTTTGCAGCCTGAAATACTAGAGGTCAGTGAAAAAGAAGTAACTTCAATAGTTTGATAATGTCAGCACCAGTGTGAGGCCCTATGTCAATTTTAACAAATCTGTTTGATAAAGGGTAAATACAAATATTCAAAAAATATCATCTCGCTGAAGGAATGTAGGTTTAAGAAAATTCCAAACCAAAGGTAAAGGTATAAACCAGTGTTGTGCAGTTCCTGATTTCAAAAGGAACCTTTGGTCCTAGCTTTTTTTGGGGGGTCTTTTTTGTTTTTGATGGAACCAAGTTCGGTTCGGTCTTGAGTTTTTTGGATTTTAAAAATCTCCAATTCTAATCATTTTTCAAAATGTTAAAAAACTGATCCAATTTAAGACAAGGTCTGGCTCCATCTCCATTACACACAACTAAACCCCAAAAGAAAGAAAAAAGTGTAATATTAATTTGTTCAATTGCTGCATACAATTCAAGATAAACATCATATAATATTAATCTATAGAACATAAACCTTTTTTTGAAAATAAACTAAGTTCCCACGTTAGGTTTCAATGGTGATTCCAAGAAAACTTGGAATCTCCAATCCAAAGACCTTAAAATTTGACCTATAATCTAAACCTAAACCTACTAAAATCCAA
>Ga0116230_10006550_pt1 | contig 11483 bp, 12 predicted proteins | sample S1TSphfallax_3_FD_88678 | JGI IMG/M metagenome (GOLD analysis project Ga0116230, IMG submission 88678) | Host-associated microbial communities from peat moss isolated from Minnesota, USA - S1T2_Fd - Sphagnum fallax MG | ecosystem: Host-associated > Plants > Peat moss > Unclassified | place...
AGGTCCACACAAGTTGCTACAAACTTTATGTCCAAATCCACATTCCAAGCCTGGTTCCAAACCTAAGGTCCACACAAGTTGCTACAAACTTTATGTCCGGATCCAGGTTCCAAGTCTGGTTCCAAACCTAAGGAACACACAAGTTGCTACAAACGTTATGTCCAGGGTACCAGGGTCTGGTCCAGTGGAGCTCATGGATCAAAAACTGCAGACTATCTTAATCCGCTTCACGTGAGCCTCCCTCCTATGTAAGTCTGTTATAGGATTGTGTGAAATGAGGCATAGCATTGTTCAACAAGTCACAGAAATTTCTAGGATTTGGCCCATATGAAGTCGATGCTTATCTGCAATTGTGCATTTAACGACTGGGTGCCCACAAGCCAGTTGAAAACCAGTCTTTGCCCACTCTAATAATAAGGAGTTTGATATGCGTAATTCAGGCACTGATCTATCAATACCGTGCTTCCAACAATATGTTCCACACAATAGTACGTCGACTGAATTCAAGCCTCTTTGCAGTTGCAAGCAGAGGATGCACACCTTGCAGCAATCGTGGACAGCCAACCAAACGAGGTTGCGGTCAGAAGAGTACATGAATTACTTCCCTCGCTGCTCTTGACTTGTCCAGTCCTTTATATACTTTTTGCCCTGATGCATGCAAACAAGTTCAAGCTCTTCACACAAGTTTCAAAACTATGTCCAACACGCACCACTCTAACTAAACCTTATGGATATATACAGTCAATGATCGCGCAGCTTTTTGTCTAACAATCACCACCTGCATTCTCAAGGATTCTCAAGAATTTTTTCGATAGAACTCGTATCACGCAGAAACCAGCAGACCGTTCCGTAAACGCCGTCCGTCTTCTGCGCAACGCAAATGGACAGGATCACCACAAGGAACCCCCCTCTCTAAATTGTTAGGGTTAGGTTTAGGGTTAGTCTTTATGACACTTACACCGTTAGATTCTTCATCGACCGGTCACGATTTCCTGGACAAACACTTTCCCCCCATTGCATAGCCAGGAATCCGCGAGATTCGTCTTCCTCTTGGTGGTTTGCAGCAGCAACGCCGTCGCGGGAGAGGAGACAGGAGGACGAGGACTAGGACGAGTTCGAGGCAAGGGAGCAGTAGTAGACATGCCTGCCGGTCATGGCTTGCGGTCTCGGACCAGGGACTTGTTCTCACGCCCTTTCAGGCACAAAGGATATATCCACCTGACCACGTATCTGCGCAACTACAAGATCGGTGACTATGTGGACATCAAGGTGAACGGCGCTGTGCACAAGGGTATGCCTCACAAGTTCTACCACGGACGCACTGGTATTGTCTGGAATGTGACCAAGCGCGCCGTCGGCGTTGTGATCAACAAGCAGGTCAGTGTAGAATTCTCAACCCCGCAGCTCTAGAGGATCTCCGCAGTTTGTGTTGTCGAACTGGGAGGTTTCTTTGCTCTAGAGGATCTCGGCAGTTTTTGTTGTCGACCTGGGAGTTTTCTTTGCTCGAGAAGATCTCGGCAGTTTGTGTTGTCGACCTGGGGAGTTCCCTTTGCTCTACAGGATCTCAGCAGTCGGTGTTGCCGACCTGGGGAGGTTCCTTTGCTCTACAGGATCTCGGCAGTCTGTGTTGTCAACCTGGGAAGTTCCTTTGCTCTACAGGATCTGGACAGTTTTTGTTGTCGATCTGGGAGGTTTGCTCTAGAGGACCTCAGCAGTTTGTATTGTCGACCTGGAGAGGTTTCTTTGCTTTGGAGCATCTGGGCAGTTAGTGACGTCTGCCTGGGGAGGTTTCTTCATCGTTGTTGAGTTTGTGACAAAGTTTTATGTAAGTTGTGCGAATGGAAGAATTCTGTCTTGTCTAGGTTGAGGTGCAGGGGCCTCTGTTGGGCATTCTAATGAAGACTAGATATGTATTCAGCTTTGTTTCTTGACTTCCCATCCATGTCAGAAACAGCAGTTTCGTAGTTGGGGAGATCTTGTCATATTGTGCACCGAAGCAACAAGACCTAAGTTTACGAGCAGTGCTGCCTCTGTTGATAGTTTTGCAATCCTATATGGCAGTGAATATCTAGAGGTATGCTGTTGTTAGTGCTTACTTCAGAGGTTGTAAGAGCAGTTGAGTGAAGATGACATGGGTTATGGTCTGTGGCTTCTTGTCTGTGGGAGAATTGTTCTCAAGCTTTGAGGTTTCATTGCAACTAAAGAGAGCACTGTCTCCTTTGTGTCCTCCTCAAAGTTTTGTTAACCTGGCCAACATGCATCTGTTAAAACTACAGTAGGAATTTTCTAAATGCAGCTGGAGTATGCTCATTTTGCACTTTTAGACTCTACTTATACAATCAGTACTGATTGGCCTGTCCTGCAATGGCGTATGAATCCTGCAGTTTGTTTATAACAAATTCCAGTTAGTTATTCTGGGCTATAAGCATTTCACTTAAAGTCACTTTGCAAAATTCATGAATGATGATTGGACTGTTAAGGACCAATGATTCTCATGACTGTGTTCATGTTGTTGTGAGATTTCCTCCCACTCATGTTGAGAGGGCTATCAAGCCATCATCTCAGGGTAATTAGCTCACCATTTGCAGATTGCAGTCATAGTCTGGGAGATGCTCAAGTTGTTGAGTCTGGAACAGACTCTTACGTATTTCTTATCAATTGCAATTAAGGCTGTGAGTTCTAGGGTTGCAGGAGCAGGATTGTTATGCAGTTGTGGAGGGATGGAAATGCAAGGGGAGATTCCAGTCTGTTTGTGCAATTCACAGTTTGTTTTTGCTGTCTCTGATAATTTTTATCAATTTTCTGTCTGTTTTTGCTTGTTCAGATGAACTGTGAGTTGCCATATGGCTTCTGATTCATGAGGACAGAGGCAATTACATCTGTTGCTGACTGTTAGACTTGGAACTTTCCAGGTTGGTCATAGGATCATTCAGAAGCGACTTCATGTGCGAATTGAGCACGTTCAGCCATCAAGATGTCGAGAGGACTTTCTGGAGCGCCGGAAGACTAATGACAGGCTGAAGGCTGAGGCCAAGGAACGGGGTGAGAAGATTAGCACCAAGCGGCAGCCTGCAGGACCGAAAGGTGGCTTTGTCCTGGATGCTTCTACACTGCAGACTGTTACACCTATTCCATATGATGTCGTCAATGACCTGAAGGGAGGATATTGAGTTATGCTTTCTAGCATTTGTGAGAACCAGAGGATATGTGGTAGGCCTTCTCTTATTACTGGTGTATATGCCCAGGAACAAAGTAATGTCTTGAATGAGGGTTCTAAGGATGTGTCTTCTCTTTCAGCTCCATACAGATGTGCTTTTGGGTCAGGATAATGGTTCTTTGATGGGGTTCTATATTCTGTCTCTGGTTCTCTTTATTGTGGGAGTGTTTTTAAGTCCTCCATTCAATTTTTTTTTGGCCAGGATGCCTTTCACTGTGCAAATTGTCAAAGTCCAGTTGTGCACTGCCAAAGATTGAAAAAGAGTAATTGTTTATTGGTTAAGAGACAGCAGTGACCCCTAGTGATCATAAAAGCTAAACAATCTTACTCACAGAGAAATTGGAATTTTTCTGATACACTCTTAACAGCCCTTGTGCACAGAAAAAACATGTTCTACAGAATTTGATTTTGCAGTATATTGTGGAAGACAATCATTTGATCTTGACTAGTTTCTTCCTGTGATTACTTTATTGCCTGTAACTTTTGTATTGACAAGAAATGTAGCAGCAGAATAGAGAAAAGAGATTTTGTTTTTACTTAGTTCTTTCACAAACAAGATTGTGTACTGAATTTTTGCTGGATATTTGTGCATAAACAAACCAGTTGCTCTAAAAAAACTTCTAATTTACATTGCCAATTCTAGACGGTTTTGAGTTGTTTAATCTGGAAAAAAGATTGGTGACAAAATCATGTCTGTATAGTACAATGATAATGGCTATTGCTTGCCATTTGACCTGCTTGAAGAATTGCATCAGAAGTTGAATACCATGTGACAGCTTTCACTGTTCAGAACTTTCACAAGCTTGAATTCAGAGTGCAGCCACCGTGATGACCCTCCCCAGCTGCACCAACTGCACGAACCAGCAACTCACAGAAATGTACTCTGCCCACCTTTCCTAGCTGTCTGTCTTCAGTATCACAGTCCAAAAAGCCACACTAAACCACTATTTCCCTGCTTTCACAAAACTCTGCTGTGTGGCAAGTAGAGCAAGGTTAACAACACACCACAAATTTGCACTGACCTAAAGGCATCCAGATTATTTTTTTCAACAAGGACACCATATACCTCTAATCTAAAATCTGCCAGGTCAAGAATTTTTTTTGAGTGTTTGGTAAGGCTGAGTAAGGTTGACATGATTAACTCACTCCAAACCCAGCAACAAGCTTCAGAGATTTGTCAAGTGATAGTGTAGGCCACATTTCACTTCTAATTTCTTCTGCTTCCTATATGGCCTGAGCTTTCCCCAATTGTCTATCAAGGCGTGCTACACACCACCAAAATTTTCACCATCATTGCCTCCATGGTGTTTCTTTGGGTCATTTCCCGCACCTTTCCTGCAACTTAGAATGCAAGGTCTTAGGAAGAACATAGCCACAAGAATTGCTGGAATTGAACTTCACAAACCACAGCTGCAGAAGTGTCACCAGTTAACCAGATCTGTGGGCACACCAGATCTGTAGGTAGCATGGTGCTGAAACTTGAATGTATATATGAGGTAGATAGCACAGAATAAGCATATTGACTTCTACTGTTGGAATGGCCATTTCCATTCTCAAAGCATACAGGTAGTGTATACCTTCATACAACCTCTATGCCCAAATGATCATCAGTCCTTATTTGCAAAGCTGCTGTCAACTCTCACCTGGATTCAGAAGAGCAGGATACATATACCCAAAAGAACATTGATGACCTCACAAACCATCATAATCTTCTGCTGTTTCTCTCAGGAACTGAAGTGTCTTAGGTAGACCAAGGCTGCAATTTCCAAAGAGGAGTCCATGCTTGCAGTTTTCACAAGTTACAATAGTCCTGGCGCCGAGGCTGGATCATCATGTAACTTACTTGTGGTCCCAAGCAGCATCAGTGACAGATTCTGTTTGCACCATGGATACCAACCGCTGGCCACCACCATTTTTCCAAGCTCCACTACCATTCTCAGCAGGGCCTCCCTTGGGAATCGTGGTAGCACTGTCCAATCTTGCAGCAACAGATCCATCACCCAATCGCATCCGCTGGAATTTGGAGATTTTCTGCTTCCGTTTATCATCCCCTGTACTGCCTGCCCCTTTGCCTGACTTTGTGATGGTTGCTGTTGCAGGACCCATAGAACCACACGCTGCACATTCAAGACTGCCTTTTTGGTTAAATAAGGTGCAATGTGCACATGTCCACCCAGGCAGCAAGTTGCTGCTTGAGCCCAATGAACTCTGGTTTGCTTTGACCAACACTTGTGGCAAGAGGGATGCTTTACTCTGACCATCTTCCACCACCCATTTCCCAGTTCCATGAGTACTTAAACTGCTTTCCTCAACTTTTGACTTTCCTTTCGAACTGCGATATCCATCTCTTGAAAGCACTTCCACATCCTCAGTGGTCAGTTGCCCTGGCACCTGAGTGGGTGATGAAGTGGAAAGTCTAACAGCAGCTTCTCCTTCCAGGACCTTGCTGTGACCACGTTCCACTGCACCCTTCCCCCTCTGCAAAGAAGAAGCTGTACTACTCAAACCTGGAGGAAATGCATCGTTGAGAGCAAGGGTAGTTCTATGTACCTCCAGCAATTCCTTCCTCTTCACTGGATCTGGGCATAGCCTAGCAAGCTCTGGCACAATGTGCAAAAGTCCTAACCGTGTGATGTGTCCAGTGTAGTCTTTTGCACTCATTGCCCCTTTCCTGAATTGGTCAGACACATCCTTGAAATCAGCAAACTGCTTCTCATTGTCTTTTAGACCTGCATGGATTCGCTTGATGAGGGCCTTGTTGGCAGCACGCAGTTCTTCCATGCTGAGCTCAACTTCACTGTCTGCTCCATCTCTATCATCTGCTGTCCTCAATGGAGAAATCACACGACCACTACCAGAACTTGAAATTACCCCACCAGGTGCACTTCTGTAAGCACCTGGTGGGGGCCCTGAACCACTCACAGCACTCACTCCTTGTAATGGCTCCTCTTCTTCACTTCTTGCTCCTCCAACCAAAGTCCCCTGATGTATGCTACCGCCATTACTGCTGGCCCAAGCACCAACCCCTTGCAGTTTTCCCTTTGCTTGAGTGCTTGTTCCTTGGACCATAGACCCACGATCTGTGCTACCAGTATTATTACTGCCCCAAACCCCTTGATCAGCTTTTGCTGTCAAAGGCCTTGAAGCTGCCAAGTTTAAAACTTGAATACCTCCTCGTCCTCCACCCCCACCTAGAAGAGCAGCCATTGATGATGGGGCTTGATTGCGCAACTTTGCTTTAGGGAGCACATTCTGCGATAGTCCTGGGAGGGGTGGAAATGCACTGTTGACCAGTGATGAAGGACCAGACCCTGAAACTGCTGATGCATATCTCGAAACCACAATCCCTCCCTCCCCACCGTCACCTTGGGTATCAGAAACAGAAAGTGAATTGGCAGCATCCAGAGCCTCTCCAACACCACTTGATCCAACAGCTGTGGACTCTATACTCGCAGACATAGCAGCTGATTCACGAATTGCACTTTCTAAGAGAGCAGATTCCACACTGCCCTGAACAGCAGCATCCAGAGAATCAGCTACAACCCGCACATTTGAAGGAAATGAACCGCGGTCTCGACCTCCACGCCGATAAGCTGGACCACGATCGCCAACATCATCCCTAGAGTCCTGACCTGGTCTTCGATATTGGAAGCTTACTGGGATCTGAAGACATGACAACAAAAGGGCTATCAATCATAATGACATGGGCACAGATTTCTGCAGGTCCAACATATCTCTGAGTCAGAAAACTCTACAACAGCACTTTTAAGGTTACTGTTCTATCAGTACAACCAAAACCAAAGCTAAAATGACAAGAATGAGTACAGTCATAACATTCTGAGCATCACTAACCAAGTGTCAGACCATCATCACCTTCATCATCAATAGCAGTGATGAGCCGCCATGACTCTCCACTGACTTCATCAGCTCCTGATGGTAGCTGACACCATATACTAAACGACTCCCAACAATACAGAACAACAGACATCACTGATTGCCAAGATGACCAACTTTAAGCCACTCCTAAAATTTAATTTAAGAGTGCTTCCAGTTGATTGACAGACAAGGTCTTTGAAGAAATTCAGGCTCAACCTAGACTACAAAATGAATGTGTATTACATAGTTTGCATGAACCATGAACCATACCTGAAGTGCAGCATTTCTCTGAGAGCGTGACATGTTGCCTCCATGAGTAGTGGCATTATGATGCTGATGGTTCAGAAATGTCCACACCAGCAAGTATATCAGTCATGAGCAGTTACCTATGTGCTAAGACAAGCAATAGGAAGCACCACCAGGCAAACCTTCCGTGGAAAACATTGTATGACTCCTTTGTCAGCATAAGTGTCAGAAGTGAAACCCTACAAACACCCTTTTTTTTTTAAATTCCCCAGATGTACTGCTATACTTTATGAACTCCTGTATGCATCAATACAGTTCATGAAGCAATGCATGTCTCTACACCATCAGTGAAAACATGACAGAGTGGAAGCATCACAGAAAACTCAGTTGAAGCTCACCTTTAGATCTGCCTGATTTGCAAAGACCACAAATTTCTTGGCAAGACAGTCAGGGTGCTCACAAAGCTCATGATCATTGCGAAAATGCATCTAATTCCCACCCCATAACCACCATTGACAGATCAGAAAACAATTGAAGGTAGAAGTCCGTCAAGAAAATCTGCCCAGAATCATCCATTTCCCTACCCAAAGCTTCAAGATGATAAAAAAAGTACAGACACTGATGCAAACAGATTATGCGGCTATTCACAACATAATAATCAGAGTAGCAGACTTTCAGTCCTTCAGTCACTGTCTTACAACAACCACACAGGCTTTTTATAGGTCAAAATCCAGTAGATGGCATGTCACTAGAGAAGGAAAACTTGCAATCTTACCTCCAAGTCGTCATAATTGCGGTAGTACTCAAAGTGGCCTGGCCTTGACCTGCAGATCCAAATCCCCAACCATAAGAAAACTAGCCTATTATGGTTATCTTTCCGTCTTGAGCTTTACTCATGCATTTACCCAGCCCCATCAGAAGTATTTTCTCAGAAAAGAACTTGACTCTACTCAGCTTGAAAATCCGTCACATTGCTGCACACCATTCCACTCAGCTCCAAAGTTTCCCAAACTAATAACAGGAAAAAGCCAAATTATACAACACAAGGTAGTCAGAGAAGAGGCAAGGTAAGGTTACCGCTGACAAAAGTGGCAAGTATAATGCTCAGTGGACATGTGTGCATACAGTTCATTCTCTCCATAGAAACGCTTTCTACAGAATTCACACATAGGGTGGCCAGTAAAACCAGCTCTCTCCTCTTGAGTACCATCAACTTTTGAATCGCCCTTCACTAAATGTTGTTCCAGTTGTGTTCTTGTATACAACTTTTGCTCACAAATAAAGACCTGTACAAGCCAAACCTCTACTGTGACCCACAACACTCACAACACTAGTAGTGCAGAAAGACTATGAATTTTGATGAGCAATGTCATACCAGAAACAAAACAGAGGAACACACAGTGTGCCTCAGTAATGCTAGAATTATCAAACAGATAAAAGCACAAGATGCTGTACCTTCCGTCCCTTCAAGCATAGCTCACACATGATGAGCTTGTGAGCTGAAAAAAGATGGCTTCGCAACAATTCAAGGCTCTTGAAGATGTGACCCTTCTTAACACCACCTTTGGGAAGAGACTCCCCTGCCAAAATGATGCCTTCACAGGCACTGCAGTAAAGCCTGCACATGGCTTCGATAATTCGAAAAGGTTCTTCATCATCAAAAAACGCTTGTACATTACTTTCATACCAGTACTTGCTCTGAGTCTTCTCTTCACTACTTCTGTTCAGTTGTTGTTGTTCTTGCAGCACACTGAAGTCTGTAAGTACTTTTGTGTAGTCGCCCAATGCCTGCAAGAATTGCAAACCCTAATAATTTTAGTTACTTACCTACTTGGTCATCATCATGAGAGATACTTACAAGTGCAAAAATGCACCAGTGCCAGAACAGAAATTGGGATTGGGGAAAAAAGAAAAACGACCTTAGTGACAAAAACACAAGGGCAATCTTGCTTGCAAATGCAGCATCGTTTATCTTCCAGCACAAAGCGCTGCCGTGCAGTACAGGTGAAGCAAACCTCCCGGTGTCCACAGGGTCCATATGCTACCCATTCTAATGGCTCTGCACATACTGCACACCATTCCTCCATGTCTCCTCTTCTTTGGTTGCACTTCTTCCCTTCCTCAACAACAAGTACCTGGGGGGAGGAAAAAATTCCACTTCCAGATTTGCACAAATTTCAAAATCATGAACCATAAACCATGAAAGTCATCATCGCGTCTAAAACCTTCTACCGAGGATGACTCCATCAAACAAAATGGAAGCCTCGGCCAAGGTATGTCTTTCTAAACACGGTACGATCTCTCTCGCTACCAATACCGCCCAGAATTCTCACAAATCAGATTCATATCCCCCCACCTCCTCCTGTAACCCTAGATCCACGAACCAGATGACAAAACATGGAAACATCAGTACAGATGCACACGCTTGCCGATACAAAATCTCGTGCAACTTCCTACAAAACCATCGATTACGCAGCTGGACAGGTGCGTGCACGCGTGTGTTTGTTTTTGCAAGTTCTTACCGGTGAAGGGATCGAAGACAGATTCGTTTCTTTGAAGTCCCTGCCTGGTGTCAAAAGCGCCCTCAATTCGCCTCAAAACAAACACAGACTCCAAAAGAAAACGCAGCAAATGGATGCAAATCCAGTATCCTCAAAAAAATCTCTTAGCGCTTTCGAGCGAAACCGGTGCAGAATCCTGCCACTCCCGAGCGAAATATATAAGCGCTCTCGACCAAATCGATGCTCAAATCCAGCACCCTCGGACAATTCTCTCAGCGATCTAGAGCAAAATCGATGAAAAATCCTGCAGTCACAAAAAAATCTAGATACGCTCTCGAGCAAATCGATGCAAATTCAGCAACCTCGGACAATTCTATGAGCGCAAATCCTCACCAAATCGGTGCAAATCCTACACTAGGTAGCAAAATCTCTACGCGCTCTCGAGCACACACACACCTCGTGCTCTTGAAGGACGCAGCAGGATACCAAACCCTAAATCGTGCGGTCTTGTTCACGAAGCTTCTGTACGGAAGGTTCGTGGTGTGGGAGGTGAGTACTTTTCATCCATTGGATGAGGATGGATGATTGGGTACTCAATGATTGGATGAGTGGTAAGTGATCAGTAAACAGTTTTCTGTTGGGTTTCAGGAGAAGGTTCGAACAAAAACCCCTACATAAGAAGGCGTAAAGAGAGAGGGAGGAAATATCCAGGTGCCTTCCTCTGATCATTCTTTTGCTACACGCACCAAAAACAAAAAAAGAAAAAAAAAAAAAAACTCTATTTTTCAAAAAGGTTTTTTTTTTTTCCATCTCAAAAATCTAATATTCTCAACATATTTCAAAAGATTATATTTTTTTTCCTTCCCCCAAAAAACTTATTTGAAACTAATTGAAAATTTCAACAATTTTAAATATATATATAATTTGTACCAAAGCTACCAATGTATTGCCATATTGATTGTGAAACGTATGATTTAGACCTTGATGGCATTAAAAAGTGATATCGAATAGTTGCATTTTTGAAATTTTATTGAAATGTATTTTAAACATGTGATTCTTCAATATTATTAACATAAATTTAAAAAACATGTTTCATATTGATCATTGAAATAAATTATATATTTTTCATTTAATTTAAGGTGTAATTTATGATTACTTTACATTTTTATTTGTTAAGGATCATGAAATGTATATTTGATTATGCTTTCACCTAAAATGTGTGAGGTTCCAATTCAAATCCTTTTGTAAAACACACCTCCTTGTGCATTGAATAAAAAAGTTTATGTTGTTTGTTTCTTATTATTATGGCAAAGGTTGGAATAGAAGTTGGAGGAGTGAACTTACCACTAACTTATGCACTTCATTTGTGTGACTTTATGTAACATGACATTATTTTTTAAATATGTGTTTTTTTGTTGAAGTTTTGATATTAAACATAATTTTGAATTAGTAACATTGTATCGACATTACACGCTAATAGGGTTTCCATGTCACTTTTGTGTTATCTACCATCTCAAAGACAAATGTTTAATGAATTATTTTTGTTTTTCAAGATCAATTTACCAAGGAGATAGCACTAAGTGAGAATGACAATTTTTTACTTTCATTATTCAATTAGCAAATTCAAACACCCAAAAAACATA
>Ga0116230_10006552_pt1 | contig 11482 bp, 10 predicted proteins | sample S1TSphfallax_3_FD_88678 | JGI IMG/M metagenome (GOLD analysis project Ga0116230, IMG submission 88678) | Host-associated microbial communities from peat moss isolated from Minnesota, USA - S1T2_Fd - Sphagnum fallax MG | ecosystem: Host-associated > Plants > Peat moss > Unclassified | place...
AACTTCTCCATTTTCAACTTGTTCTTGAGCAAAATGATGTTGTACATCAATGTGTTTAGTTCATGCATGGTGAGTGGGATTTTTGGTCAATGATATCGCACCTTGATTGTCACATCGAATCACTATCACTTTCTTCTCTTCCATGCATCCTAAATCCATCATCAATTTGGTTATCCATATGGCTTCTTTTGTGGCTTGGGTGTTGGCCATGTATTCCGCCTCCGTGGTGGACAATGCTATTGTAGGTTGTCGTTTGTTACTCCAAAAAATGGCTCCACTTCCCATGATGAAAACAAACCTAGTGGTGGACCTCCTATTTTCAAGATTGCCACCCCAATCCACATCACAATATCCAAGCACTTCCTTGGATGGTGTTGCACCAAATTGTAATTTCATTTGCAACATACCTTGCAAATATTGAAAGATTTGTTTGACGACCATCCATTCTCCATGCTGGGGTTGGCTATGTGTTGACTCAACACACTTATTGGGTATGCAAGGTCTGGTAGTGTGCAAAACATGGCATACATTCAATATATACTTGTAAGTGCAATATGCAATGTTTGAATAATGGTTTCAATAAGTTCAAAGTGAATGATTCAACTCATGTAAATATCTTGATAGTTTAAGAAATGTGAAAAAAATTCACAAAACCATTCAAGTATAATTGTACAATATTAAGTTGCACGTGTTTTGGTGTATTATAATAAGTGTAAGATGAAATTTGTGAGTAATGGTTTTAACATACTAAAAATGAACGGTTCAACTCTAATAATTGAGGAGATGTGAAAAAAATCACTAATTCATTCCAATATAAACGTGGGGTTTTAAATTGTTACTTGTGTTTTAGTAGATTATGGTATTAAATGTAAAAAAAACCTCCTAAATAATGGTTTCAACATGTTAAAAGTTGATGGTTCAACTCATGTACCATGTTGATAGTTGAAAAAATGTCAAACAAACATTAACCCATTATAATGCATTGTGTAAATAAAGTTAACGGCTACTTCAATTTTCATGTCAACAATTTGAAATTATTAAAAATAAATAAGGTTCAAATTATACTCATAAATGAACAACATAGTGAACAGAACAACTATGAATAATATTGACCATTAATTAGTGCAACAAGCCACTTGCAAACTTAAAATGACCAAATGTAGTTGAAATGTAGTCAAATTAGATAATAATCGTAATGTGTATAAAATATAATTCCAAAAAAATGGAGGAAGTTTTGTATGATGTCAAAATTCATGAACTTTTTAATGAACCATCTCCATAGGCTACAACAATAGGCCATGAAAGTAATGTGGCCACCAATAATTGTAAGGCATAATGTACAAGAAATTTTGGAAAATCTTTGATGCATGCGCCCATCATTAAGCTCATTAAATAGATCTTTCAAGGTGGGGGGAATCAATCCTTCAAACTTCAAACCACCTTTTGAGTGAAATAATGGGCCACATTTGGTTGAGTTAGAGGCAAACAAATGGAAAAATCTTATTGGAAATTTTGAACATTTCAAGGTTAGAAACAAGGGTATTTCACAATGTTTATAACATGAATTGCACATGTTAGGCTTTCATTGGAATTACAACCAACACCACCTCTCAAGGTGGGCATAATTAGTTCCTCCTCTAGACTCTTAACTCACTAACCTCCTTGGACTTGATGCTTGAACACACAATGTACCTCTTCTTGATTCACTGACGAGTGACACACAAGATGCCCTAAGGCCTTTTCTTGATTCTCTAACCTTGTGACTAACATTTGAGAGAGAAATAATGCCCATTTCTCCTTTTGATTCATCGACCTCCTTGAACTTCTTAAGCCCCTAATTTCCTTGACACTGATGCTTGACCACTTGACGTTGGTTCTTCTTCCTAACTCTCAACTCATTGACCTCCCCAAACTTGACGTTTGAACATGCAACACACCTCTTTTCGATTCCCTAATGCATGAGCATGCAATGCCCCAAGGCCCTCTACTGATTCACTAACCTCATGACTAACACTTGAACACATAATCGACGATGCCCATTCCTCTTCTTAATTGACTAACCTCCCCTAACCTCCTAAACCCGTCATTGGCATGACATGCTTGAACACACGACAGCCTTTTCCCTTTTTCTCCCTAACTTTTCATCATTGACCTTCTTCCTAATTCCTTAGCTTCTTGACCAACCCTTTAACATGTCTCCCCTCCTTTTGACTCACAAACCTCTTGTGATGTCCACTTGATTGACCCACGTCCACTTGATCAACCCATGAGCATGCATTCTTATAAACCTTTTTCTTTTAAATATTTTTCTAATACATTGATATGATAGTTCCTTTTGCATTCAACCAAAATGAATGGGGAGAAAAACAAAGCAAACCCCTAAACCTTGACTAAAACCCTTCACCACTGTAAACCATAATTGGGATCCGACCATTTTAGTTTTTTCATTTTTTATAGGAATAATTAGGTGAATTTACATTTCAAAAAATAAATTCCATGGCTAAATTTCATTTTCTTTCTCACTAAATAATGTTTTCTTGCCAAAAATAATCATGTTGATGTTAATTACTTTTGGTTGATTAAATATAACAAAATAATTAGATTAAAATAAAACTTTTTTTTTTTTTGGTTGCATGTAACCAAAAAACTTAATCAAAATAGAAAGATGTGTTTTTATTTTTTTCAATAGCCATAATTCAATCAAAATTAAAAACCATTTCTAGATTTCTATATATGGTCCAAGCATGTAGCCAAAAATATTTTTAAATATTTTTAAAATTTTACTTTTATATTTAGCTTGTATCAAATTTGACTAAATTTTCCTATGTATTATTATGTATCATTGTCATTTTGACCATAATACAAATTTTACAAAATAAAACATTGCATGATCATGGTCAAATGAACACCCTAACCTTGTGCCATATGAGGCACTAGTATCATGCCATAAGACATAATGAAAATGTCATGCCATCATGTATCAATGTAATTCATGATATAGTCCCCACCTTTAAGAGTAACCCCCTAAACCATCAAAGTTTTAAAGATATTCACCCTTTCTTAACAGTGTTTTTAGGGAATTTGTGTAGGGCAAGGTGTTGTCGTAAGCACCTGCCATCAAAACATGGTGATCATTTTATGCTTGACATCTTCGCATCAGTTTTTTCTTTTTTTTTCAATACCAGGCTGGAATTGGTATCGGATATTTTGAAAGTTTCAAACCAATCTGGTATTGAGATTGGGTAGAAGACTGATTTCGGTTGGTAGGAGGCAAATATATATTGTATACCAGTGTTCATTGGTTATTGCTTCTTCTCAAAACTGGTTGGGCAAGTTATTCCTAAAATATATATTCTTGGACCACACAAGATATCAATCTATTCTTTCTTAAGACATGCAGATTATCAATTTCACTATCAAAGTATTACTCATGGTTATCAATTTACTTGATTATTTTTGGGTGATAACTGTTTAGTTATGCATAAACATCAACTCTCAAATACCCACATTGAAAATTGAAAATTATCTTGTCTAGGTAGGGTAGGTTACCTCATTTATTTAAATTAAAATTTGCTGTCTTTTTATTTTCTTTCATAAACATGTTTAGGGTTTTAGGATTGATAACTTACTTGAATGAAATTCCAATCATTCAGGTAGATTGTTAAATTTTGAAAATTCAATACCCAACCCATAAATTTCTTGAGAGTTCTTCAAATGATATCTACCAAGCAGGTAGGTTATCGAGATGTTTAAAAAATCAATAATTCAATGATACGTCATCAATACCCAATGGGATAACCGGGTGTTTCTCAATAACCAATCAACACTGATAGATACCTGTTGTTGAGACTTGTTTAAACACAGTGCAAGGCTAGTATTAGGTACTAGCCTTGTACCTAAACCCTACCTCATGTCCCTACCAGGCTGGTCCTGGTATGCATATGCTCATACAAGACAGGTAGGGTCCTTCCTAGAATTGTTGATACCAGGCGCAGGCCTAATATACCAGACCAGAACTGGCCATTATCCCATGTGAACAAACAGGGAATCCATAGCAAAAGAAAGTGGAAATATAAAATAGACTCTCTCTGGGCCCTGCGTATATGTATTATAATAGGCGACTTCGCTCGAATAGGACTAATTCTTAAGAGACTGCAACAGCCCACATGCGACGTTGCGCTAACACCTATTTATAGGAGTAGTCTATCTAGACTGGTAGGCCTCCTACGGACTGCGCGTACCTTGACTAGCAATTAACGCGGTCATTGCCGACAACTGATGCCGCTCCGTATAGGTAGTTTTTCTTTTCTTTTAGAACACGAATTTGAAAATTTGAGTACTCTAACTGACACTGATGGTCAGAGCAAATTGCAGAAATTGCTAAGAGTGGAAGAAATGGGTCTAACAGCCCCAATTTTGAATCTCTGAAATTTCAATACCCATGTTCACCACAAAATGCATTAACAATAAACAAGAAAAGGTAATGGGTCCAGTAATGTAACTGGTTTTGGTGCGCAAGGTAAAGCCCCAGGAGGGGTGCTTCTACCAAATAAGGGACCCCCAGGCAGGAGCCGCAGGGGTCCCAAATTTTCATAAAGCACTTGTCCTTGGGCTTACATGGTGTAAAAATAGGGGGTTACTTTTTTTAAAAATTATCTATTTCTGTAAAAAGATATCATGGGAAAAAAAATGGCCACCAGGATTAACGAAAACAGAAAGCCAACCTCCATTTTTGTAAAGCCAGGTGGCCATAATGCAATTTTGTAAGAGTATCTCCACGAAAATCTGGCCAGGTTTTTACGTCTAGTAATTCAGGCGCTCGTTAAGGTCGTTCCTAGGTGGGACAGACAATGATATACCCATCTGCTGGTTCTGCTTTGGTTCTGCCAGTTTCACTGGTACCTAAGATGAATCCACGGTGGGGAACACTCTTGTGATATGATGGGAAACATATTCTATTCTGTGGAACAGGACCTGGTAGAACCTGCTTATCACCTGATGGAGCTTACCAGCCTTGCCAAATTCTGTTCCATAGGTACCTCCCCTGAACGTAAAGCACTGGTCCATTTTTTCCTTTGTATTTTGGGGACACTCCCCAGCCTAAATTTTCCTGAGAACGGATTTTTTTTAAAGACTTGCCACTCTAGCGGGGCCTTTAGGGCTTCTGGAAGTTACTGTCCAGCCTGGAGAATAGCTTCCAGAGGTCAGAACTTCTTATTTTTCCTTTTTTAATTTCTGTTTTTTCGAAAATTGACCAATTCTTTATGCACGTGAAGGTTCTACATAGAGGGCGGTGCAGAGTTTTGGCCACCCTTGGATTAACATGCTTAAAATCTGAAAGGCCCTCTATATGGAACCTTGTTCTATATGTAGATCGCGCAATTTTTATTCCTAATGTTAACCTCAAAACGTCACCATAATAAACACTGAGTGTGGAATTGTGGGATTTTGTATAGGGTAAGGCCCTGCTAACAACGAATTACTGTGTGACCACCGAGGGCGGATCCCGAGGTCCACGCAGTCATTCCCTGACAGCAGGGCCTTACCCTGCGCAACAACCAAGGTAATCAATAGTTTTCTTTTTAAAAATTCCATTCCAAAGATCTTATTGGCTTACATCCTGCGCCGTAAGGATCTCACAACCTCACACCCTCCGCCCTGGGGCTCTTTTTGGAAGCCTGATTGTTAAATGTAATCTGCCCTATAAAGACACTAAGAGTTCTCTCCGAGGGACCTATTTTGAAATTTTGAAAATTAAACTGGAGTGTAGTTGATGCCATATTTATAACCTGCCTGCTGTTTCGCGAAAGTCCAATTAATGAAAGAATGTAAAATTTGAAATTGTCCGACCAAAATCAGATAAACCTGGTCTTTTCTGCTTTTTTAATGCTTTTTTCGTTAGGACTCAGTAGGGTTGCGGGGTACATAGCCTGCTAGGCTACCAGCAATTTCTAAAGGCAATTGCCAATAAAAGCTTTAGCTTTTAGTCTACCTTTTCTCCTAAAGCAATTCCATTAAATATGTAAGTAGGAAAAGACAAAAGACCAAAGCCTTTTGTTTGTTCCAAAACCAAAAAAGGAAGGATTCCCAGACAATAATTAGAAAAGTCTGCACATTGCGCCTATGGAGGTGCCCCCATCATATTGAGTAGGTACCTAGTAACCTATGCTAGTAGGTCCTTACACTTGTTCATTCATGGTGGTGGGTCCCAAATCCAAGTACCCCTTGACCGTCCGATGTCCGATCCTTCACATTGACGGTCAGGAACATGCAGCAAGTAACTGTGTGCTAGTGAACGTTAAATAGAGAGAAACAAATATATTCAAAAGAAAGGAATAACAAATATATGTCAGGTCTTGTCAGTTAAGTAACAGTAAACAGCATGAGAGATTATTAGACTCAGAACTATTTTAGCATGTTGATCGTGTGTTGACGGTTTCTCATCCCGTCACCAACTAGTGGTAACGGTAACCGGTGTTAGTTTACTGGTAGGGTCTCCGAGTGTTGGAACTTGGGGGGAGAGATACAAGAGTAGCGCGTGTTTGTCTGACACATTTCATGCGCGCGCAAGTTTCTGAGAATTACAGAGGAATTTGGGGAGTTGTCAATAGATTTTCGAGGATTGGCGGTGCATCTTCTTGTGCACCTTTGGTTAGGAAGCAATTCCAGTGTTGGAAGAGGAAGATGGAGGATGTGGTGTAGAGGTTTTGGATTGGATAGAGGGTGGAAACCTAGCAGTGCACCTTGTTGCGGGAAGTCTCTGCTGGGAAAAGAAGCAGAGTCTTGCAAGAGGAAGATGGAGAATTTGACGTAGAGAGTTCTGTTGTGTTGGATCAGATTTGGTTATAGTTGTTGGAAGCTGTGGTGACTGAGACCAGAAAGAGATTTAGAGCCTTGCTGCGTGCAGAGTGGTTTTGGCGGGATTTTGATCAAGCTAGGGAAACGGAGTGCATCATGATAGTTTGTTTTGTGATCATGAAGTCGATAATAGAAGAATGAGTTCTGTATGTAGGTGGAGTGTTTTTCCTGGGAACAATCTTAAGGACTTCAGCCTTCGTTGTGTATTGTAGTGCTGGTTGTGAGAGATGATTTACAGGGTCGCAGTTTTGAAGCTCGAGATCCAACGGGGTTAGGTTTGGGGTTGGAGCAGCTGCAGTCACGAAGGAGCAGCTTGACGTTGTGCACTGAGTTTTCGTTTCTGTGAGAGGCGGGCTTCGACGGATGGGTGCTCTGGAGGAGGAACCTGTGACGGGGCTAAACCATCAGGTGTCTAGGAAGCTGGTAGCCTTGGAAGATCAAGTGCAGGGTTTGGAAAAGGGTGGAGGAGGGAAAGCGATTGACGGCTACGAGTTTGGGAAGCCGGTGCTGGAGATCAAGCGTGTGAGATGGCAAAACGTTGAGTACAAGCACGCGAGTTCTGACGAAGGGGATATCCCGCAAGAGTTGGGGAAGCGGGCGGACATGCCCGGCAGCGAGGTTGAGTACGAAACAGCTAGCAAGCTTCCTGGTAGTCAGATGCAGGCCAAAGGCAATGTGAATCCTCTGCTTACAAGAGCTCTCTCCAAGGGCAACAGCCTCAAGGGGCAAATCTCGCCAAGATCCAGCCCGCGAGACGCTCAGGAGATCGTCGACCTGGTAGAAAAGGCGAAGTTTCTGGAAGCGGCACTGAAGGCAAAGTCCATGGAAATTGAGTCCTTGAAACAGACTTGCCACGAGAAAGAGACTGATCTGCTTGACAAGATCGAGTGTCTAGAGCTTGCCAATGAGCAGTTGCTGCAAGGGGGTTCGGATGCGGGTACTGAGCAGTTGCAGATGGAACTCACCCGGCTCCAAAAACAGAATGCACTACTAGCCCAGCGGGAGCGTGAGCTCCAATTTCAACTCAGCACAAAGGACATGCTCCAGCAAGAAGTTAGCCACCTTCAGGAGCTTAATCAGCAGCTCATGGACGACAGGTTGCAGTCTACGGTCGATCCCGATGAGCCAGTAGGAAAGCTAGCGGAAAAGATTGCCTTTCTCGAGACAGAGCTGGCAGAGGCGATAGAAGTGAACAACATGTACAAATCTCAGCTTCAATTTGCTTTTTCTAAGCAGGAGAATGTGCAAGCGGCAGCATTACAAAACTTCGGGAATGTGGACGACATCATCAATGAGCTTCTCCAACTCCGTCAGCGAACAAAAACACAAGAAACTGAGCTGCAGGATCTTCGAGATAGGTTCTTCCTCATGAGCATACACCTTGCAGAGACAGAAGCCTCTCGTGAAGAGCTTCATATGAAGGTCAAGAGACTTCAGAACCTGCTCAGGCACTGAACCCCAAGCAAGCATGATCAGAGACTGCATCCGCAATATTCTCAAGGTATGTGATGTCTAGGCTTTCTTTTATCCAGCATGCCCTTGACAACACATGGCTATGGCACTCTGGTTCTCTGTCTCTCAGGAGGTGAGAAGATGGTGCAATCATGAAAACTTTTGTCAAGTGAAAGCATTGCCTATTTTCTGCAAGAGCAATGCATTCAATCATTCTTTACCTTGCCACTGTATCTAACAGTGCACACCATGTACAATAAGTTCGAAGTATTGAGCAGATTTGTTGCATGCTTTTCTCTCACTCATGGTGGTGTGGTTTCATCAAAACCCTGCTAAGTTTGTGACTGACTTGACAAACCTTTAGCTTGCTTTTGAGAACAAAAAATTCAAGACTGGGCTTCCATGACTGAATGAGTTTCAGTTCGGATTTTTAAATTTTTAGCAAGCATGAAACGATGCTTCTCTCTAGCTTGATTTAGGGTTTTCTTACTCCCTGTACAATCTTCTTCATCAATCTTCTAACTAGATCTAGGGTTTATTTACTTGCTGAATTCAGCTAATCAAGATTTGACCAATGCTGTAACTGAACTTGTTGGGGAGAAGAAAGGCAGCATCTCAACTTTTCAAAGCAAAGCACAGTACAGTCTTCTGATGAAATATTAGAGACTTCGTCAAATCTAAACATCAGCAAGGAAAAACTGAAGCACCAGCTAAAAAGAGTGTTCCAGCTCTTTTAACTCATCCACTGTGGCCAAACTAACCACTACTTCAAATCTGGGGTCCATTTGAAGGGTAGCGCAGATCAACTACAAGCAACCACTGTGTTCTCTTTGAATTTGTCTCTTGTGGATCTAGAATACATATGAAAGCTCTTCAAGATCTGCTCTTGCAGGGTACTTCATCAGTGTTTTTCAATGTTTCTGTATTTCATCGCTTTGGAATAAAATTTGTCAAAGACCACTGTAAAGAAAGTAAAAATTGCTGCCAAACATTCCACATTTTATTCAAAATAAGGGGAAGGACCCCTTATTCATCTTTGCTTCTTTTCTTCTTATTCCTCTTGGTTTTAAAGACATGGTGAACAGACTTGAGTCTTGAGAGGCCATGCCTTAAAGGTGAGTTAGTAGACTTGTTACCTACATAAATTATAATCAGTGTCATCAACATTCAACCCATGCTATGGCATCTGGAAATCAGGATGTGTACTGTAGATTGATCATCACACAATTACAATATGGTGAGCAAAATAATTTGCACCTTGCAATGTCTCCAAGCAGACAATCTTATGATCTATGTGCTTAACTTTTCATCCAATGCAGTGACATCTAAAGACTAGGAGTATATATAGCACTGCAAATTGATCATGCAGGCATAAAAAATGATCAGGAAAAAAAATTGCATGGTCTCCAGCAGTGCTTTCTTTCCCCAAAAACATTTGTGTGTTTTTCAACCAAAAAAAAGTGGAAAATTGTGGATTTTCTTTTCTAGTGTAAATTCAATAATCTCTCTATTTTTTGGGGGAAAAAAGTTAACAATTTTCATGTAAATTTTATTATTATTATTATTATTATTATTATTATAAGACTCTGTCCCCAAGTGTATACAGCCGCTTTTTCTCACGTCTATTGGCAACTCCATAAACCTCAAGCTGGATGGATTCTTCTATGATCCCTTTGGAAGGCTGGATTTGTGCTATGGTTATGAAAATAAAAAAGGGGCAATCTGAATTGCAAATTGCCACTATATGGGATAGAATCAGAAGACCAGATGAGCATACTAAGCATAGCCTGGAACAATCAATATATAGTGTCACAATCAACAATCCCATAACTTGGAAGGTTTCATAACTCCTCTTTGGAACATTTGTTGGCTCTACAAGAGGGAATAGACTTCACATCCACTTAGGATTTGGGATACAGTTTGGCTTGAACTGGGACACAATTTGAGGGTGACAACTAGAGACCTACCTGTGCTTTTTAACATGAGATTCATCTTTCATTCATACTACCTAACCATGTTCCATGATGCGATCATTTTCATGGAGCTGACCATGAAGGGCAAAGCCATTATTGAAAGAACCACCTATTGGACATTCCTTATTGTTGGAGTTAGTATTTACGCTCTAATTCATCTTTGTTGGCTCTGTCCTACAGAGGCATTGTGGCAACACCTTCCGAGCGGGTACAGGGGTTGGAGAATCAAAAGTTGACTGAATGAATAAGGTTATAGGTTTGTGTGTACGATTTTTATTGGCCCAAACTAATGGATGGTCATGTCTAGATTTTTGGTGCAGCCATCCAATTGATGGGTTGAAATCTACCCATCTACTTGTTGCATTTTTTCTCAAAGTATGAATGTTGGGTAATTGATTTAACCATGTCTCTATATCATTTTATTCTTTTTGGGTTGTTGACTTGCCTTTTTGTATCATGAGGTTTCATATCACTATGAAATGTAAAAAAAGTTCATATGACTAATTATTTAAATGAATTTGTTTGATAAACATGCAAATAATTTGCTTCAATTCCTTTAAATTTTATTAAAATGAGATTTGAAAAATTATGCAATATTTGATTAAAATAAAAGATGTCAAATTTTTAATAAATAAAAAATGATATATATTTTTGAGATATAAATGTTTTTAATTAATTTGATGTTATTTTAAAACCTTGAATAAAGCTTTGATGAAGATTTAATAACAAAAATATGATGAAATTAATTTTTAATTGATTTTTTTTGGTATTGTTGTTGCTTTTTATGGTATAAAAGTTTATTATTGCTCTAAGATAGTAGATATGCATGTATGATTTTAGGTTTTGACAAGCAAGCATGGGACAAACACAACTAGTTTATAAAGTTGGTTGGGGTACAATGGGGTTTAGAGGTGAAAATTTAGGGAGAGCAAAGGGTTAAGGTTTGTTTTTTTTCCCTTTCTCACGAGTTTGTTTTTTATTATGGGGTTTCAGTATGTATAAAGAGTGGATAATTCAATTAGATTGAAAGAATTACAAGTTGTAAGTGGAGCTTTAAGAAAAGGGGAGGAGGGGTTAAGATTTTTTTTTCTTTAAATCAAAAGAGCTTTTTTTGGGTGAGGAAGGGAGGATGGGGTAATTCCACCCCTTTCCAAAGGAGGTTTTTTTAAGGGATGGGGATAGGTGAATTTGTTTTGGGA
>Ga0116230_10006553_pt1 | contig 11482 bp, 3 predicted proteins | sample S1TSphfallax_3_FD_88678 | JGI IMG/M metagenome (GOLD analysis project Ga0116230, IMG submission 88678) | Host-associated microbial communities from peat moss isolated from Minnesota, USA - S1T2_Fd - Sphagnum fallax MG | ecosystem: Host-associated > Plants > Peat moss > Unclassified | place: USA...
AAATAAAATTTTTTTTATTTTTAAAAACACAAAAATTTTTATTTTTCACTCCATTGACCAATAGACTTTTTTTTTTTTTTTTTTTTTGCCATAAAACTACCAAAAGCTTTCCATAGTTCCCCTATTCCTTCCCAATTCAATGCACTATATTTTTTGAATTCCCTTTCTCCTTTGCCAAGACTTCCTTAATTGTCACCAAAAAAATGGTCACAATAAATGCTCTAACTACTTTTAATTGTTAATAAACATAACAAGTTGGTTTGATAATCAATGTTGTTGCCATTTTACCCATCATTGACTTGGTATGCTATGTTCACTTGTCATGTTAAGTCATGATCTTGGTAGATCATTTCAATAGGACATTTTAACAAAGCATCAACTTTCACGTTGGTGATTTACATTTTATTATGTTGGCAAGTACTACTTGTTTGTACTTTCTATAGTCTTATATATATAATTGACATCTTCCACTATTTTATAGCACGTGTAATTTCATTTTCCTAATAATTTGACTTAGATTATGCAAGGAAAGTTTAGGCTACACACCATGGAAAGCTAAGGAATTCCAATTAATGTCAATATGCCAAGAAAATTGGGAGACCTTAACAAGGTTGAATAACACTAGGAGACACCAAATAGTGTCAAGAAAAGTTGAGCAACATGCTGGGAGTGTTGTGCATAACATTGAAAATGTCAAAACATAACCAATAAATGTTAGCACCCTCAAATGCTTTCAACATGTTGTCCAATGTGAAAGGAACATAAGGGCTTTAAAAACAACAAGCAAATTCAAAGGGTCCTTAATGTTTGTGTGTGTTTTTAATGAGTTAAGAGTGTTGAGTAGGCATTAGTCGATGTTCTCAACTCATTGTCCAATGCCCTAAGAGGGCTAAAGGCACTAAGATCGGGAAAAAAAAACTTGGCATGCTATGAATCACACCTAACATCATGTTAATATGTTAAGACCATGTTAAAAACATTAACCATGAAGAAATTATCAACCATTAAAACTTTTATTAAAAAAATGGACAAATGTTTTGGATGTCCTAATACATTCTAAAGGATTTCCCTTTTGGCAACCTTGGTATGTAGGCAATTAAACACTTATAATTTATGTTTGGGAAGGAATTGCATGTGGGTACTTTTAACAACCTTCCCTTTACCTATTTGGTAAAACATGATAAAATGGGCACTTAAAAAAATATGGATGGAACAACTCAACCAATCAAAATGTCAAATGTTTGTCATTTTTTGTGTGCATTGGAATTTGGTTTTGTAACTCCCTCTTTTACTTAGGATTTTTTTTTGTGCTCAAGGGTCCAAATGACATATAACGAGCCAATGTATTTACTTGCATTCAAAACTATTTTCCTTTTTGGGGTCATTTTGCCAAAAAAACATGTTTTTGTAAAGAAGAATTTTCAAATGAAATATTTTGATACTTTTTATTTGTTGTATTTATAGTTGCCCCAATATGTCATATGTTTGTTTACAATCCAAATTGAATAAATAGGAAAAATTGAAAGTGCACAAAATTTTTCCAAATTTTGTGTTTTGTCTTGAAAAATTGTCATAATTTCAAATCATACCAAAACATGTTAACAATTTCAAGTTTAATTTTCTATATTATAAGTTATAACTTATTTTTAAACAACATAATTGCATCACATTTACATGGTGTAAAGGATTCATAATTTTTTTTAAAACCTTAAATTTTGATAAACACAAAATTGAAAAAATATGAAAATATGATTTTTTTTTAGATGTGTCTAATACTACAAAAAATTTGAAAATGAAATAAATTTTATTATGAAAATTAATGGGCCTTTTATGAAAGTAGTGTTATTGAATGAAGTTGTTAAAATATTTTGTTCAAACCAAACTTTGATATTGGAAATTTTTTATTCATTTTAGATTTTTCAATATCCATATTATACAATAAGCACAACTTTTCATGATTCACATGCTATTAAAGTGGTGCCACATAAACAAATGTAACAACAAATCGCAAAAAAGTTGGCATTTTGATTTCAATTTTGGCTCATTTGAATTCATTTGCACCTTCAAGCTATCTTCCAACATCACAAATTTATAGGCTTCATGGGTTTGTTCCAAATCCGTGCAAAATTTGTTATTTCATGGGTTTGTATCATTTACACATGAATGTCATGCATCATTTAAACATGAAAATTATGTGCACAACTTTCATATGTAAACAATATGAAGAGACACATAATTTTCGTGTTTAAACAATATGAACAAGCATATGACATTTGTGTCTAAACAATGCACACGACATCAATGTTCAAACATTACAAGAAGATGAATGGCATCTGTGTCCATTCCATACAAACCTATGAAAAGCAAATTTTGCACGACTATTATTGCCAAATCATGATGAATGAAATTTGTGATGAAATGATGATAACAACAATTTTTTAGTTGCAAAATTGTTTTTTTTCTTGTATGATGATTTATTGAAGACATCTTTAAATATTTCATAATGGGACAAATTGTATTATGAATTGTCATCCAAAAAGTGCAAGTTGTTTTAGGGGTTTTAAGGAAATGGTAGGGCAAAATTTTCAAGGTTCATTGCATTCTTAAATATTTCTTTGCCTCTACCTACATGAATGTTGAAGTTCAATTCTTTCACATGATATATAGGTGAAAGAACAAAAAATCTCGATCATCAAAATAAAAAGGCTGTAAAATATTTTAAATATTAATTTCTATTGTAACAAACTTTTGTGAATTTTTGTTCATTTTGAATTCTTGGATTGTAGAATAAAAGGAATAACCCATGCACACAACACAATCACCATAATAGGTTTTTTTTAACCTTCAACTTATGAAAAAAATGTACATACTTGAAATGGGTAGGATACAAAAACATTTGGTGCATGAAACAAATTTCTATTAATGGAAAAGGTTTGTATGGAGATCTTTAAATCTTTCTCATTAGTTATCCATTTTTTTAAAATCATACTTTTATTTGAAGGTTTGTTTACAAAGATTAAAATCTTGCAAGGAATTTTGGAAAATGAAATGTCATAGGCATGGGAATTTTATTTTCCAAAATGCCTTGTGTGGTTTTCAATTTTTTGTCCCATAATGTCTAATGGGTAGAGTAAGTAGGTTGGTGTATGTACACTTGAGCATTGAAAGGTCACCAATTTTTCCTAAAGGGTTTATTTGTTTATGGTGTCCAAAAAGAAGTTGATGCTTTCTTTTGGATGCATCCAATGCACTTTAGATCACAAAAAATGGTTCACAAATTAAGTTGTTATGGCCCCCAAAACTTCAAAGTGGGGGTGTCAAAAAATAAATTAAAAAAAATCTCGTATAACATTGTGGCTAATAAGCAAGCAAGGAAACATTGTTGGTTGGTCTCCACCTACCCCATCACCAAAATGAATTCAACAAGAGATGAACAAACTTCATAGATTAAACATTCATTGTTTTGTGTGCCCAATTGTTTTCAAAAAATAATGTTATAAGATCAACAATTATGGGTGTTTGAAGGTTCCATGAACCTTGGGGCTTAATCCTTTGCACATGTATGGGCTGACTATAAGTCTATAGGCATAAACCCCATTTTGTTCCATTTTGATCCTCTTGTTCCCCTATTCTTATTCATAAGAAAAATTTAAGGCATTTTTTTCTTTCTCTCTAAGGCAATTATAATCGTCATGGGAAGTCATGATTATTGAAAATTCATCCCTTGGTGATATTGATGCACTTCACATGTTGATCATCCTCTTCCTAATTAAAAAATGATTATGATGTTCATCCTTTATTTTCTTGGTGTGTTGATGCATTTTGTGTGTTGATCTGTAACACGAAATTAGGTCGCCACACCAGTGTGAACACTTCCTGATCTTGGGGTTTATGTTTGCTTTATTAGCCGTTTCTTTTTTTACTGGGGCTGTCTTTCCATTATTGTTGCATGGGAGTGCATGGGGAGATCTCTCTCTGGGTGTGTGTGACATGTTGTACAGGAAGGAATGCATGGCGACTGTTACTAAATGAGCATGAAGGCTGATCACGTGTGGTTGAAGCGGCGCGAAATTATGGTGAGGAGTGGAGCTGCAATTATGAGCTGAGGCGGTTGGAACGACGGCAGCTGAGGAGGTGTGAAAATTTGAAAGGTTAAGCAGAAGGCTCAAGAGGGGATTTTTTTGGGAGGAAGCTGAAGAGTCGTGCGAGAAAAAGAGGTCTTAAGTTTTTCTATGCAGAGTAGACAATGGAGGAGAGATTAATGCAGGGTGTGATTGTGAACTTAGAAAATGCGTAGGCAGGAAAAGAGATCTGATTATTGACAGAGCTCTTGGCTGGTTACCGACTTTCCGCTGCGCCAGTAGCTCAGCCAGGTAGTTGCAATTGTCTTCATGAAGCATTGTCCGAGAATATGATAGAGTGGGATTAGAAACCAGAGATCTATTGAGTGTGTTTACATGGGAGCCGGATTTAGCGAGGGGTTTTGGTAGGATCGAACTCAGATGATTCTGTATTGGAAGTTTTTGAGTACAATTAGGCTTGTGAGCATACAGTACAAAAGACTTCAACAAAGAAGAAAATCTGTGAGGTTGCATTTGTTGCACTGTGTGAGGGAGCAAATTGGAGGTGTTGGATTGAGTAAGTGCTGAGAGTCTCTGAGCTGAAAGGTTGTGCCTTCTCAGATGTTTGATCGGTAATGAACTTGCTAGAGGCCGAAAGTATGTAGTCCCTGGACTTTTTGTAAATAAAAGTATAAGTTTCAAGTTTTGTGATCAGAGCTCTGGAAGTCCATGAGTACAAGCTGTGCATGTGCAGGAGTTTCCAGGGTGTGTGTAGGCGAATGCTCGTCTCTAGGCAGAAAGGATCAGGAGTTGTAGTTAGTTTCAGAACCTCAGAAACTGCAGATTGTGTGTAGATCCAGCAGGTTGTAGGGTGATTGTTTAAGTTAAGCACCCTCCTTTTTTGGTTACAGGTCGTCCTCTTCCTAGTCAACACGCGATTGTGATGTTTGTTATTTCTTATCTTGGTGCTATTGATCCACTTTGTGTTTTGATCATTTTCTTGGTCAGTGTTGATTGTCATATTCACCCTCTTTTTTTTTGGTGTTACTAATGCATTTCAAGTGTTGATCATACTCTTATTGGTTATCAAGTGATCGTGATGTTGATCCTATTTTCTCTTGGTGTTGTTGATGCACTTTGTGTGTCGATTGTCCTTTTCTTAGTTAGTGGTGATTATGATGTTAATTTTATTTTCTTTTGGTGTTATTGATGCACTTTTTTCTAGTGGTGATCATGATGATTGAAAACTCTTCTTTTGGTGTTGCTAGCGCATTTGGTTCATATAAGCTTGATCCTTTCCCTACCCCTTCCCCCCTGCCCATGTACATTTAGCTAGTTGTTAACATGGTGCAACCTTGTAATAACATGCTTGCACATTCACATTCTATGCATTATCCATTTTTTAACTTCACTAACAATTTGTTAAGTTATTAATAATGTGTTATTGATGTTTGTAGTTGTGTATATAGAATATGGGTTTGCTTGCAAGCATGCTTGAAACATTATGAGAAAATCAAAGGTTTTGCAACTAGGCTTGCAACTAGGTTTTTGAATTGCAACAAACACTTGCAATTCACAGTATTTATATAGTTGTGAATTCTATCAAACAAGTTGCAACAAACATGTATACAATCCATATATACAATTAAGATGCAACTTGGTGCATTTTAATTGTAATCGGTTGTCCACATTAGTTTCCTGCACAAATTCTTGTAGACAAAAATCTCTGTGACATTTCATACATCCATTAATGGATGAAGTATGTTCATATCTTTTGAACTTATTTACAACTGTTTTTCAAGTAGCTTTTGACCAAAAAAATTGAATATTTTTTCATTCATCCATTGATGAATGGATGAATGGATGAAATATATATGTTTATTGCAATTGTCTTACAATTCAGGCAATGTAAGAATAAAAATGATTAAAAATAATTAACAAATATGTTACAATTTATACCTATGTATGTTGGTATTGATGTGCAACCTCTAATGTTCCACTATTGGTAATAGTTTTCAACTTACAAGTAATGCATTACTAAAGACTATTGTTTTATGATTGATAGATTTTTCCAATGGTACTAAGTTGGAATTGGAGCTTAATTAGATTAATTTAAAAAAATTGCAATTGATCAATTTGTTGATAAAATTGTTTTGTAATTAATATCCATTTATGGATGGAATTATTTTGCACCTACTAAAATTGAAAATAATAATTTTGCACTATGAAACACCTTACATAAGTCCATTGCACAAATAATGAAAAATCTTGTTTGCAATAATGCAAATGTATTTAATGTTGAAAAATGTAATACTTGTATGTGAACATTTTTGGTGATCCATGGTCCTTTCCAATAATATATAGTTTATCTACATCTCTAATGCTATTAATTAGAAGATGTCAAGACTATTACTATCCAATATCCTATCTAATATATTTAGCTAGATGCATTGTTCAAAGATCCATTTTGGCTCTATTTATGAATTGGGCTACATTTTGATCGCCACCAAACATAAAATGATGTTAACACCTCCAATTGTATATGGTATCATATATGTGGTGCAACTCACTTACAAGTCACATGTAACTACATGCAATTACTTGTCCATGATTATAAGTAACTAACCAACAACATACATATAATCTACAACTACAATGCAATCAACAAGAAACACATAGACAATTTTTGTAACTATAATGCAATTAACAAACATCACATACACAACTTTTGTAACTATTATGCAATTAACAAAAAAATTGCATGATACAATCTTAGACATGTAAATGTAAACTTGCATTCACTTTCGTTTTTTTAAAATAAAAGTTTGTTGAGTTTGGATGCCTCCAAGGACTTGCACCATCAAAGTTCATACCAATAAGTCATAAGAACCAACAACCTAACAACATAATACTTTAATGCATAAGAACAATGAATGATATTTCAAACGTTCAAAACAACGTGGTTGTTAAAGTTGAATATTATTATTCATTACAACCAAAACACTTGAAACTTTGATACTTTCATGGTTTCAATCATCAAAAACATAAATTAACAATTTATTTTTCAAACAAAGAAATGAATAACAATCAATCAAATATCTTCACAAAACTCTTGGCCCCATTAATTTTTTAAAATACACATATAAAACCCTATAATCACACAATTGCCATTCCTTTTGTTCAAATATGTATTTTAAAATTAGGCAACAAGTATCTTATAACCAAATGCTCACTTTGTCAAATGGTCTAGGAGTTTTCAAAAGTAAACCCAAAATGCCCCATAACCAAACATTGCCATACATTTGGTCAAAAAATATTTTTTAAAGTGGTCACCAAATTGCCTATGACCAAACATTGTTTTCACCTTCACCTTGGATTTTTTTCCACAAATGGGCAAAAAACACCCCAAAACATCTAAAACCTTCAACCCCAAAATTCTCCCACAATACCCTTCAATTTTGTGTAATAAAGTGTGACAATTTACACCCCATCACCAAACAAAACACATGCAACACAATTATTGGAAATAATCTTTTAATTAATTTGTGACTTATAAAAGTTTGTAAATTGTAAAAATTTTCATTTCAAATGCATTGCATGGGTGAAAGCAGGATAAAGTAGCCCAAAAAGTAACTTTGCTATGCAAAAATTGGGGTTCTCCAAATAAAAGGTATAATAAGTAGATGAATTTGTAAAATAACATAAATTTTTTTGGGTACATTCTTTCTTAACTATTGTTGGCATTGGTTTCAAAAGCTAAATTGATATAATTATGTTTTTCCAATGCAATTCTAAGTACTTGAAGTGGATCTTTGATTTTTTGGCAGTTTGAAAAGTAAATTTAAAATACTTGAAAGTATATGAATTGTTTTTGCAAATAATTGTTTTTTTTTCCTAGCCCTCAATATTGATGCAATGAACATTCTAATATATATATATATTTTTGTCAATGGAATTTGTTTTCATAATTTAATTCATCCCTAGCCTTCCAAAACTAATATAATTTTTGGGGATATTTTTGGGGCACTTTCCAAGTCCAAATGATATGGTAGATTTATATTTTCGAAAAGCTAGAAGGAGGCTAGAGGTGCCAATGAGGAAATCTAGAGGTTTTATTTGATTTGAGATGTTAAAGGAAGGTTAGAAGTTTTGAAAATTGTTTGTTTATACTTTACAAGTAGAAAACAGGGTAATAAGTAAGGTCAAAATACCTTTACTTCCACCCCCATGGTTTCATTTTTGCTTTCAATTTCAAACTTTTCTAACCCCAAATTTTGGAAAACTAAGAATTTAAATTAACATAAGGTATTGAAATTGGATGCCAAAAAATAACTATAAACAAATGTACGGTGGCTAAAATAATTGCATATTTGAAAATTAGATAATAATAAGGTGGGGGAAAATATGAATCCAAACCCTCTCACCCCCCACCCACAAAACATACATATTTGATTAACACAAAAAAAAACAAAAAAAAAAGTGTCGTGTGGAAAAAAAATTGCATTTTTGAAAATTAAAAAAAAAAAAGGGGGGGGAAAAAATAAAACCCACCCCCCCCCCCCCCACCCAATAGTTGTTTGATTTATGTAAGTCACAAAAATAACATTAAGTCTTTCCCATGGATTGCAAATTCTTGCAATTTATGGAAATTCATAAAAACTCCCACAAACATGTCTTGAAATTTCTTTTCCATCAAGAAATCTTATAAGGTCAACAAAAAGAATTGTATCACATTTTTGTAAACAATTAATTAATTTCATTGTTTAAGAAAAAATCTTATTATATTGAAAGGATAATTTTTTTGTAATAACAAAATAATCTTATCATCATTTCCCTTAGAGTGACATTGTACTTTTCTATCAATTTAAAAAATATGCGAGAAAAAAATAGGGTGCCATACATGTTGGTTATTTGGTAGAATTATAATTGAATTATTTTTATAACAAGTTTATTTTCATTTTGAAAATCAATTTATAATGAATATAGAATATACATCAATATTTGATATGAGGAATTTTTATTTAAAAAAAAATTAAATATTTTAGGGTTCAGTTGTTAGGAGGTTCAATAATAGGTTAATAAACGAACTAAACCGGTAGTGCATATGCAATGACTTTTTGCTTAAATTGACTTATTCCATCTTTGACATAATAGAGATCTTAGTTGTGGCAAGTGCAAGATGACCTACTTCTAAAAACAAAATCATACATTCATCATTTGTCTTTCGCCTTTGTTTGTTTTGAATGAAGTGGAATGGTTATGGTTCAAAACATCATGTGTGTATGTTACTTGTTTGGTAAGAATGGTAATTTATTCATCCAAGGGAGTAAATGGTTATATTCATTTAAATGGTTGCATTATTTTCACTACATCTTCGAAACCTTCAGAAAATGGTCTTCATGTATTCCTCCTTTTTTAATCAAGTACTAAAACAAAAAAATTTAAATAAATATAGGGTATCATAGTTTGATGCAAAAATATTATTTAAATTTACAACATTGCTTAAATATGTGCATAGTAGGAAATTAGTTAACAATAGTATGAGATTTTTCCCCCTTTGTCTAATATTACCCAAACAATATATTGTTTGATATAACTAGTGTAGAATTTTAATAGAAATATTGTCGCCACCCTCTTTAGGATTATTTTTGCATTTTTCTCTTGCCGTTTCTCTTTCCATTGTGGATTGAATTCCAACAAAATGTGTAGGATTGTGGATTAACAACTAGGTCTATCAATATTATAAAATTTGACGTATTTCTTGTCATTTTCCTATGGGGTAATAGATCCATCCCATCTATTTTTTATATAAACTAATACATATATCCATAACCATTTCAAGGGACATGTCAACATTCTAATGGTGAGCCATGTTCATAAAACCCATAATTATTTCTACGCAAATATCACTCACATGCCAGTGGCCAATTCACATCATTTTTGTGTACAATACTTAGTTGCAAGGCAAAATTTGCACACAAAAAGGACTTTGAAATTTTGGTTATGTTTGGTGACCGATATGAGTATGTAGGTTATTGCACATAATCTTGTCCCTCCCACATCTTGATCAATTACAATAACACGAGTCCTTTCCATTAATGTATTCTCTTGAATCCACAAGTTGCATCAAAGAAAACACAAGTTCTATATATTATAATTGGTTGGGGGTCCTATTCCAATGTTTTATCACGCTTTTCCTTAGGTGGGATAAGTAGCCATTTGCAAGCTTCACTTTTTGTGTTGTCGTCAATATTTGTTTTAATGTGAATTGATGATTGAAAATGCAATTGAAATATGAATCAATATTTAGTAATGAAAAAACTACCGTAATACCTTTTCAGCTTTAGCACTAATTATATTATTTTCAATTTTTCCAATTTTGTATTTATTTATTATATGTCAAAAATCTCAAAATCAAAAAATGTGGTGCTAAAGCAGAAACTTCAAATTATATTAATTATTCAGCACAATAGTGCTGAACGTGAAAAGGTACTACTGTAGCTATGCTTTGGAACAAGCCATATTGGGCCCATTCCATTGTACTTAACCACCATTACAACAACTTTTCAAATTTACCTACTTTAACAAGAACACCCCATATTTCTAATTCTTTTTTAAATTCCTCCACTTTTTTTCACTTAAGTACTAAATATAATTTACACTACATATGCTTCAACTTTGAGGGCGTTTCCAACACAATAAAATATGTTCCAATCTACGTCTCTTGCAAAATAATTTTTTAAACTTGTTATCCTTTTAGAAATTTTTGGAAAATTGCTTGATTCTTATGATGATTTATGATAAATCTAATACCTCTTTTACCTTTTGTCACAATTATGAAAACTCATTGTAATTTCTCCATGTTTTCTAACATCATTTGAATTCAACCTAGGAGCAACACAAGTTAATCAATTTTTCAATTTGCTCCATTGTCCATTATTGATTTAATTATTTTTCAATTGAAGAAATTATATTTCTACTCTATATTGTAGTCTTGAAAATTATTTTTCTTTTGGAAAAATTGCATAAATATAAAAAGGTTTATTAGAAGTTCTTGCCCATCCGTCAAATGTGTAAAAAAACATGTGTTGAAGTTACAAAGATATAATGATATTCTTAATTGCTTGGGTATAATGGTTGGCCTAACAAACTACATTTAAACCAGTGTTGTGTGTGTAAGTGTTCATAGTTCTATATATGACATGTAAATCACTTGAAAGTGGAGTTTGCATGCCCAAACTTTCTACATTTTCTATTAATAACTTTGTTCATCATCATTTTGGCCTAGGCTTTTAAAAGAACTTGGATACTTATTATTATTCATATTAATTAATTTAATTGGTTTTGGTGCATCCACAAGCACAAATGTTTTTAACGTTTTTTTGTGTGTGGTAATGGGCCACTTTGATTGGCCCATCACC
>Ga0116230_10006555_pt1 | contig 11480 bp, 6 predicted proteins | sample S1TSphfallax_3_FD_88678 | JGI IMG/M metagenome (GOLD analysis project Ga0116230, IMG submission 88678) | Host-associated microbial communities from peat moss isolated from Minnesota, USA - S1T2_Fd - Sphagnum fallax MG | ecosystem: Host-associated > Plants > Peat moss > Unclassified | place: USA...
CAGTGCGGCCGGCGCGGCGCGGTGCTCGGCTCGGGCGCGCTCTTCGATGGCGCGAACGAACCAATCGGTATCGAGCGCAAATCGTGCTTGATCGCTGCGCAGGGGCTTGCCGCCGAAATCGCTCGTCTGATACAGCGTCGGCAGCAGGGTCAAGCCGATTCCCGCAGCGGCGGCGGCGGCGGTGACGGCTTCCCATAGGCCCGCCGCGGGCGGGTAGAGCTGTCCATCGGGCCGTCGATGCAGGTAGTGAAACTCGGCGACCGACGTGTAACCGGCCTTGAGCATTTCTATGAACAGCTGGGTCGCCAGTGTCTGCAAATCGTCGGGCGTGATGCGATTGGCGAGGGCATACATGGCGTTGCGCCAGGTCCAAAAGCTGTCTTGCTCCGACAGCCGATATTCGGCCCCCCCGGCCATGCCGCGTTGAAAGGCATGACTATGGGCATTGGCCATGCCGGGTACGACGAAGCCGGCAACCGATTCGACCTGCGCCCACTCGACCGCCCCCGAGTCGACGCTTGCGTCGGCGCCGGGTGCGGCAATCGACGAAATGTGCCCATCATCCGCCACGCTAACCCGCACGTTTTGGGTCCAGCCGCGCGGCAGGAGGGCGGTTTGCAGTTGGTAGTGTCGCGTCATGTGGTCATCCCTTGGGCAAGCCTATCAGCCTGTATCATCGCTAGAACGGCAATCGGCAGGCAAATCAATGCAGCAATCGACAGATCCAATGCAGCAATCGACGACTCGAGAGTGGGACCGGGTATGGGTGAACGCGCGCATCGCCACGATGGTGGCCGGCGCAGCACCGTACGGCAACTTGACCGGGGCCGCGCTGGCGGTACGGGGTGACCGCATCGCGTGGATCGGACCGGCCGAACAGGCCTTATCGCGTGCGCGAGCGCTCGACGTGCCCGTGGAGGATTGCCGTGGTCAGTGGATGCTACCCGGGTTGATCGATTGTCACACCCACCTGATCTATGGGGGCAGCCGGGTGGAGGAGTTCGAGAAGCGCCTCTGTGGGATCTCGTACGAGGAGATCGCCCGAGCCGGCGGTGGTATTCAATCGACGGTGAACGCCACGCGCGCCGCGAGCGCCGCGGGCTTGTTGGCGTCCGCCATGGGACGCGCACAGCGCTTGATGGCGGAAGGGGTCACCACCATCGAGGTCAAATCCGGGTATGGCCTGAATCTCGCCGTGGAGCGGATATTGCTCGAAGTCGCGCGCGAGTTGGGGAGGCGCCTGCCCGTGTCCGTTAGAACCACGTATCTGGGTCTGCATGACCTACCCACGGAATTCGCCGCCGATCGGGCGGGTTTCGTGGAGCAGGTCGCGGGTCCCTGGCTCGAGGCGTTGGCGGACGCTGGGTTGGTCGACGCCGTCGATGCCTTCTGCGAGAACATTGCGTTCACGCTCGCCGAAACCGAGCGGTTCCTCGCGGCGGCGCAGACCCGCGGGTTGCCGGCGCATGTGCATGCGGGGCAGTTGTCCGATATGGGCGCGGCCGAACTCGCGGCCCGGTACCGCGCGCTGTCGGCCGACCACCTGGAATTCGTGGGCGCGAGCGGTGCCCGGGCGCTGGCTGCGTCGGGAACGGTCGCCGTGCTGTTGCCGGGCGCCTTTTTCATGCTACGGCAGACGACACCACCGCCCGTGAACGTGCTGCGCGCGGCGGGGGTCAGCCTGGCGGTTGCGACGGATTGCAATCCCGGAACCTCGCCCTGCACCTCCTTGTTACTGGCCCTCAACATGGCTTGCACGTTGTTCGGACTCACGCCGGAGGAGGCCATCGCCGGGGTCACACGTAACGCCGCGCGGGCCGTGGGGCTTGAGACCCTGGTGGGTACGCTCGAAGTCGGCAAACGCGCCGATTTCGCCTTTTATCAAATCGACCGCCCCGCCGAGCTTTGCTACAACCTCGGGGCCAATCCCTGCGTGGGGGTCGTATTCGGCGGCGTGGCGCGCGCAACGGCGTGACGCGACTGCGATTTACTTTGGAGGCGACGGCAGCCGCGTCCCGCGCCCGGGCGGCGCGTCTGACGACGCTGCACAACGACGTGCTGACACCCACGTTCATGCCGGTGGGAACCCATGCCGCCGTGCGCGCCCAGCGGCGCGAGGACTTGTTGGACAGCGGCGCACAGGTGCTGCTCGCGAACACGTATCACTTGATGCTGCGCCCGGGTACGGCGCTATTCGAGCAGTTCGGCGGCATTCATCGCTTCATGAACTGGCCCCGCTCGGTGCTGACCGACTCCGGGGGCTTTCAGATCTTCTCGCTGCCGGGCAGCCGTTCGATGACCGAGGAATGCGCGGAGTTCAAGAGCTACGTCGATCAAACGACGATTCGTCTGAGCCCTGAGAGCAGCATTGCCGCTCAGCGCGCCATCGGCAGCGACATCATGATGGTGCTCGATCAATGCGTGCCCTCCACCGTGGAGCATCCAGTGGCGGAGCGCGCCATGCACCTCACGCACCGCTGGGCGCAGCGCAGCCTCATCGCCCGCGGCGATTCGGCGCAGTCGTTGTTCGGCATCGTGCAAGGCGCAAGCTACGCGGATCTTCGCGCGCAGAGCGCGACGGCGATCACCGACATGCCGTTCGATGGCTTCGCCATCGGCGGCCTCGCCGTCGGCGAAGGACGCGGCGAACGGGAAGACTGCACGGCGATCGTGACGGAGCTCCTGCCGCCCGACCGGCCGCGCTATTTGATGGGCGTGGGCACGCCGCTCGACCTGCTCGAGGCCGTGCATCGCGGCGTCGACATGTTCGACTGCATCCTGCCCACGGCCCTGGCCAAGCAAGGTGTGGCGTTCACCAGTTTGGGACGCCGCGATTTGCGCCGGGCGGCGTACCGGACCATGGATGGCCCAATCGATCCGGGATGCGATTGCCACACGTGCGCGACGCATTCGATAGCCTATCTATTCCATCTGAACCGAGTGGCCGAAACCCAGGGCTGGCAGCTGCTCGGCCTGCACAACATCCATTTTTATCTGCGGCTCATGCGCAGCATGCGCGAACATATTCTCGCCGGGACCTGGCTGCCATTTTACCGGTCGCAGCGTGAAGTGCTCGATGCTCGCGATAGCTATGGTCCCCCGGTGCGTCACGTCACCAAGGCGCAGCGGCGGCAACTGAGCATGAAATTGGGCCGCTATGAGGTGATCGTCAGCGGCGGTGTCGGGCACATCCGCGACACGACATCCGGCGAAGTCATGCATCCGGTCGATGATCCTAGCGATGAAGCACGATCGCTCTACGTCGAGCAATCGCGCCTCATCGAACGTCTGACGCAACCGCACCCAGAGCCATGGGTGGTGTGGGACGTGGGACTCGGTGCCGCCGCCAATGCAATGGCGGCCATCCACTGCGTCGAGGCGGCGCGTGCGACACGGCGGCTATCGGTGGTGAGTTTCGAAAACGATCTCGATTCGCTCATTTTGGCATTGCGCCACCCTGCCTGGTTCAAGCACCTGCGGCATCCCGCGCCACGGCAATTGCTGGCGAAGGATCTCTGGGCCAGCGCTGTCGCGCCCTTGGACTGGCGTCTGTATCGCGGCGACTTCAGCCGTACGAAATACCTTGCACCGCTGCCGGACATCATCTTCTTCGATCCCTTCTCCTTCAAGACCGACAGCGCTTTGTGGACACTCGACGAGTTCCGGCAAATGGCCGGCCTATTTGCGGACCGCGCCGTTGAACTCTATACCTACACCTACTCGACCAGCGTTCGCGCCGCGATGCTGGCTGCGGGATTCCATGTGGCCAAAGGCCGCGGAACCGGTCCCAAGGCGGAGACGACCATTGGCTTGTCGTCGCGGGCCGCAGCCGAGCCGCACGGGCATCAGTTGTTGGGGGAAGAATGGCTCGGCAAGTGGCGGCGCAGTGAGGCACAGGTGCCCGCAGGCGCGGCGGCAGAAGATGGCGCATGGCGGGCTGCGATAGCGGAGCATCCGCAATTTCGCGCGCGGCCATGAACCCGGGGGCATCGACCAGTGACCGCGATGGCCGGTTGATGGCTCCCGGCGCGGCGCTGCGCATCCTCATTGTGGATCAGAATCCGGAGCGCGCATCACTCTTGGAGGAAGCGATGCGCGAAGCGCAGTATTCGGACGTGGTCGTCGTGCGCGAGACGCACGGTTTGCTCCGCAGAATCGTGCAGATCGAACCCGACGTCATCGTCATCGATCTCGAGAATCCGAACCGCGACGTGCTCGAGCAGATGTTTCAGGTGTCGCGGTCGGTGCCCCGCCCGGTTGCGATGTTCGTCGATCAATCCGACGCGGCCACGATCGAACGGGCGATCGACGCGGGTGTCGCGACCTACATCGTCGATGGTCTGCGCAAGGAGGGCATCAGGCCCATTCTCGAGACGACCATCAGCCGCTTCAACGCGTTCAAACGGTTGCGCGACGAACTCGAACGTACCAAGCAGGCGCTCGAAGACCGCAAGGTGATCGAAAGGGCAAAGGGCATCTTGATGACCACGCGCCGCCTGGATGAGGCGGATGCGTATGAGCTCCTGCGCAGCACCGCGATGAGCGGCAACCGGCGCGTGGTCGACGTGGCTCATGACGTGATCCGCAACCTGAAGGCGATGCAATGACCCTCGTCCCGCTGACACTGGGCTTCGTGCCGCTGCTCGATTGCGCTCCCATCGTGGTGGCGGCGGAGATGGGTTTCGGCGCCGCCGAGGGCCTGGAGCTCAGGCTCAAACGCGAGAATTCCTGGGCGACCATCCGCGACCGCTTGATCGTCGGCCATTTTCACGCGGCGCACATGTTGGGCCCCATGCCGATCGCCGCGCAGCTGGGCGTCGGCCAGGCGACCGTGGACCTGATCGCGCCGATGGCGCTCGGGTGGGGTGGCAACGCCATCACGGTGGCGAGCGCAACGTGGGAGGCGATGCTGGCCCAGGGTGCGGCCGCGGCGGCGGAACCCGCGCAACAGGGGATGGCGCTGCGCGCAGTCGTGCGTGAGCGCGCGCGCTCGGGAGCGGCACAGTTGACGTTGGCCATGGTCCATCCGTTTTCCTGTCATCACTATGAATTGCGCTACTGGTTGGCGGCGTGCGGCATCGATCCTGACGACGACGTGCGCTTGGTGGTGGTGCCGCCACCGTACATGGTCGAGGCGCTGCGTGACGGGCAGATCGACGGCTTTTGCGCCGGCGAACCGTGGAACTCGCTGGCGGTCGCCGCGGGCATCGCGCATATCGTCACGCCGACCACGGCGATCTGGCACCGCAGCCCGGAAAAAGTGCTCGGCATGCGCGCGAACTGGGCAGAACGGCATCCCGACGAGACGGCGGCGTTGATCCGGGCTCTCTACCGAGCATGCGAATGGTGCGAACAAGATCAATCCAGCGGCGAACTGGCACGGCTGCTGGCGCGGCCGGAGTTCATCGGCGAGCCCGCGCCAGACATCGCGCGCGGCATGACCGGTGAGTTGTGCCTGGCGCCGGGTTCACCGGCCGTGCGGCTCGAGGAGTTCCAGGGATTTGCACGACACTTCGGCACTTTTCCACGGGTCAGCGATGCGCTGTGGTTTTACTCGCAGATGGTGCGGTGGAAGCAGCTACCGGCCGCCGCGTCTGCCGCGCAATTCACGGCGCGCGCGCTCGCAGCTCGCCGCGGTTATCGCCCGGATCTGTATGGGCATGCCGTGCAATCGCTGGGCGTGGATGTGCCTGCGGTGGACTTGAACTCCGGCGGCTTCTTCGATCATCGGAGCTTCGATCCGGCGGATCTCGACCGCTATTTGCACCCGCCGTGATGTACAAAATGCGTGCAGGCCGGATTCTCAATGCACTTTCCTAAAGCACCAGCGGGCCTCGGGTCCGGCGCGACTGTGCCGCACTTCTCATAACCGGTTGAATGCATTGACAAGCCAATGCGGAGGGTGCGTTGGCACGGAGATTGCTTGATTCATAGCCTTGGTGAGTGTTCCTACTCGCTCGATTGAATCGTACCAATGTTTTGGAAGGCAACGCCGCCGAACGCAGTGACCCATGCCGGGACACGTGCTCCGTGCGGTTTTTTTTTAATTTTTCTGGGGTCAGGGGAACGATATGGACGGACGCGCTACTCGAATCCAGCTTTTCAGTCTCTCGACCATTCCCATGCGAACGTTCCACCTCGCCTGGATGGGGTTTTTCGTGTGCTTCTTCGCTTGGTTCGCCGTGGCACCGCTGATGCCGGTGATCCGCAGCGATCTTAAGCTGACCAAGGACGAGATCGCGAACATCAACATCGCCGCGGTTGGAGTGACGATTTTCGTACGCTTGCTGATCGGTCCGCTGTGCGATCGCTTCGGCGCACGCTTGACCTACACGTGGCTGCTGGCCCTGGGGGCGATACCGGTGTTTGCGATCGGCTTGTCGCACAGCTACGGCTCGTTTCTGTTCTTCCGCCTGTGTATCGGTGCGATCGGGGCATCCTTCGTCATCACGCAGGTACAGACGTCGACGATGTTCGCGGCGAACGTCGTCGGCACCGCCAACGCCACGACCGGCGGCTGGGGCAATGCGGGAGGTGGCGTCACGCAGGCGGTCATGCCGCTGATCCTCACCGCCATCGTCAGTTTGGGCGTGCAGCAGCAGTTCGGCTGGCGTCTGGCCATGATCGTGCCGGGAATCATGATGCTCGGCATGGCGGTCCTCTACTTCCGCTTCGGTCACGACAGCCCGCTCGGCACCCTCGATAATGCGAAGGCGGCGGTGAAGACTCCGCCGCGCTACACCGCCGGGCAGAGTTTCATGATGGCGGCGCGCAACTATCGAGTGTGGATGCTGTTCATCGTCTACGGCGCGAGCTTCGGCATCGAGCTCACCATTCACAATCTGGCGGCGACCTATTACGTGGATCACTTTTCGCTGGATGTCAAAACGGCGGGTCTGTATGCGGGGAGCTTCGGCTTGATCGCGCTGTTCGGCCGCGCACTCGGCGGCATTTTCTCAGACCGCATCGCTCACGGCCGCGGCCTCGATGGACGCACCGCACTGCTGTTCGGTTTCATCCTGCTGGAGGGCTTGGGCTTGATGCTGTTCTCGCGCATGGACACGGCGACGGGCGCGCTCCTGACCATGCTCGGTTTCGGCCTGTTCACGCACATGGCGTGCGGCGTCACTTACAGCTTGACGCCGTTCATCAATCCGAAGGCTTACGGTGGCGTGGCCGGCATCATCGGTGCGGGCGGTAATGTCGGGGCCGTCGCCGCCGGGTTCTTGATGAAAGGCGCGGGCAGCGTCCAGCAGGGACTGTTCTGGCTGGGCGGAATCGTCACGTGCTGCGCGTTTTGCGCGGCTGCGGTGCGTTTCGGTCGCGAGCACAAGCTGGCGGAACGCGCGGCTTACGATGCGGCGCTCGCGGCTCGTGACGCGAACGATGCCCTGTCGCCGACGCCGGCCCGGGCAAGCGCATGAGCAACCCAAGCGCAGCGCCGCGCCGCCTGGTCGTCATCGGCAATGGCATGGTGGGTCACCGACTGCTCGAGAACTTGATGCGCGACGCGCCGGGACGCTTCGCCGTGGATGTGTTCTGCGAAGAGCCGCGCGTGGCTTACGACCGCGTCAAGTTGTCGAGCTTTTTCTCCGGCAAGACGGCCGAGGATCTGTCGCTGGTCAGCGAGGAGTTTTTCACGCAGGACGGAATCGCCGTGCACCTGAACGATCGCGTGGTCGCTATCGACCGGACGCTGAAACAGGTGACGGGCTCGAGCGGTCGGACGCTGTCGTATGACACGCTGGTGATGGCGACCGGTTCTTATCCCTTCGTGCCCCCGGTGCCGGGGCGCGACCGGCCGCAGTGCTTCGTTTACCGCACCATCGAGGATTTGCAAGCGATCCGCGCGGCCGGGAACTCAAGCCGCGTCGGGGTCGTGATCGGCGGCGGATTGCTGGGTCTGGAGGCAGCCAAGGCGCTCCAGGATCTCGGTCTGCAGACGCACGTGGTCGAGTTCGCGCCGCGCTTGATGGCGGTGCAGCTCGATGACGGCGCCGGCCGGGTGCTGCGCAAGAAGATCGAGGAACTCGGGGTGTTTGTCCACACCGGCAAGAACACGCTGGAGATCGTCGCCGGCACCGATCACCTGCATTCATTGAAATTCACGGACGGCACCGAACTGGGCGCGGACGTGATCGTATTCTCCGCGGGCATCCGGCCGCGTGACGAACTTGCGCGCAGCTGTGGCCTCGAGGTGGGCGCGCGCGGCGGTATCGTCATCGACAACCACTGCCGTACATCCGATCCGGACATCTACGCGATCGGCGAATGTGCGCTATGGAGCGGGAAGATATTCGGTCTGGTGGCGCCGGGCTACCAGATGGCGCAGATCGTTGCGGCCCAGATCGCGGGCGACGGCGCCGCCGCGTTCACCGGGGCTGACATGAGCACGAAGCTCAAGCTGCTGGGGGTCGATGTGGCCTCGCTCGGCGACGCGCATGGCACTTCGCCCGGCGCGCGCGCCTACTGCTTCGTCGATGAGCGCAAGCAGATCTACAAAAAACTGGTGGTCAGCGAGGACGGCAAGCGCCTGCTCGGCGGCATCCTGGTGGGCACGTCGGAGGACTACGATACGTGGCTTCCCATGATGTTGAACGACATGCCTTTGCCGGACCAGCCCGAGCAGCTCATCCTGCCGCTGCTCGAGGGTGGCGCGCGACCGGCCGGCCTCGGCGTGTCGGCACTGCCGGACACGGCGCAGATCTGTTCGTGCAACAACGTGACCAAGGGTGCTTTATGCACGGCCATCGACGCGGGTTCGACCACCCTGGGTGCAATCAAAAAATCCACGCGTGCCGCGAGTTCCTGCGGGGGCTGCGGACCGTTGGTGACGCAGATCCTCAAGGCGGAGCTCGCGCGGCGCGGCGTCGCGGTCAGCAATGCGCTGTGCGAGCATTTCGCCTATTCGCGCCAGCAGCTGCATCATCTGGTGCGCATCGGCGGCATCAAGAGCTTCGCCGAGCTGCTCGATAAGCACGGCCGCGGCCGGGGATGCGACATTTGCAAACCGGTGACCGCCTCGATTCTGGCCTCCTGTTGGAACGACTTCATCTTGCAGCCGGCGCACGCGCCGCTGCAGGACACGAACGATTACTATCTCGCCAACATGCAGAAGGACGGCACGTATTCGGTAATACCTCGGGTTGCGGGCGGCGAAATCACGGCCGATAAACTCATCGCCATCGGTGCGGTCGCCAAGAAGTTCAACCTGTACGTGAAGATCACGGGCGGGCAGCGCATCGATCTGTTGGGGGCGCGCGTGCATGAGTTGCCGTCGATCTGGAGCGACCTGATCGCCGCGGGCTTCGAATCGGGCCATGCGTATGGCAAGTCCTTGAGGACGGTCAAATCCTGCGTGGGTTCGACGTGGTGCCGCTACGGTGTTCAGGACAGCGTCACGTTTGCGATCGAACTCGAGAACCGCTACAAGGGGCTGCGCTCGCCCCACAAGCTCAAGTTTGGCGTCTCCGGCTGCACGCGCGAGTGCGCGGAAGCGCAGAGCAAGGACGTCGGCATCATCGCCACGGAGAAAGGCTGGGGTCTTTACGTCTGCGGCAATGGTGGCATGAAGCCGCGGCATGCGAATCTGCTCGCGTCCGACCTGGACAAGGCCACCGTGGTGCGCTACGTCGATCGATTCTTGATGTTCTACGTGCGCACGGCGGACCGGCTGCAGCGCACCGCGTCCTGGCTCGACAACATGGAGGGCGGCCTCGATTACCTCAAGCAGGTGGTGTGCGAGGATTCGCTCGGCGTGGGTGCCGACCTCGAGGCCGATATGGCGCGGGTCATCGACACTTACGAGTGTGAATGGAAGAAGGCGGTCGAGGACCCTGCAACATTGAGGCGCTTCCGTCACTTCGTCAACAGCGACGGCGTCGATGACAACGTGGTGTTCGTCGAGGAGCGGGGCCAAATCCGGCCCGCCACCGCGGCCGAGCGGCAAGGGCACGAAGCGGGTGTCGCGGTGGAGCCCGCATGAGCGGTCCGGCGCAGGGTGCCCCGGCGCCATGGGTGGCGGTATGCAAGCTCGAGGACATCCTGCCGGATACCGGAGTTTGTGCCCAGGTCGGGTCCTGCCAGGTTGCCGTGTTTCGCGTCGACGACGCCGTCTACGCCATTGACAACTTCGATCCGGCGAGCGGTGCCAATGTGTTGTCGCGCGGCATCGTCGGCGACTTGGGTGGCGAACTGGTCGTGGCCTCGCCGATCTACAAACAGCATTTCAGTTTGACGAGCGGCCGGTGCCTCGAGGAACCGGAGCACTCGGTCACGGTGTTCGCGGCCCGGGTGGTCGAAGGCACCGTGTGGGTGCAGCATGCCGGTGGCGTGGGTCGCGGCTCTGGCGCCGCTGCGCGCACCGCTGAGGGCACGGGCAGCGCCCAGGCGGACGAGCGCGTTTCGGCGCGGCAGCGTGTGTCGGAGAACGAGCACGCGACGGTGAAATACGCCTCGTCGGCCAAGCAGCGGCTGGTCGTGATCGGCAACGGCATGGCCGGCATGCGCACCGTGGAAGAACTGCGCACCATCGCGCCCGCCCGCTATGACATCGAGGTATTCGGCGCCGAGCCCCATGGCAATTACAATCGGATCATGTTGTCGCCGGTGCTGGCCGGCGAGAAACACATCGACGACATCATGCTGCATCCTCTCGCCTGGTATGTGGAACAGGGCGTCACGCTGCATCGTGATGATCCGGTGGTGGCGATCGATCGCGACCGCGGCTGCGTGATCGCCCGTAGCGGTATCGAGGCTTTCTACGATCGGCTGCTCATCGCAACGGGATCGAAGCCCGCCGTTCCCGCGGTTCCGGGCTGTGATCTGCCGGGCGTCGTGACGTTCCGCGACATCAAGGACGTGGATGCGATGGTGGCCGCGGCGCGAACCCATACCCATGCCGTGGTGATCGGTGCGGGCTTGTTAGGATTGGAGGCCGCCAATGGGCTCAAGGCCCGGGGCATGGACGTCACGGTCGTGCACATCCATGACCTCATCATGGAGCGCCAGTTGGATCGGGTCGCCGCCGGAATGCTCAAGATCTCGCTCGAGCAGCGCGGGATCAAGTTCCACATGCCGGCTCGCACCTGCAGTTTCAGCGGGGTCGAGCGCGTCACCGGCGTGTGCTTCGAAGACGGCAGCGAATTGCGCGCCGATCTGGTCGTGGTCGCGATTGGCATTCGACCAAACGTGGCGCTGGCTGAGGCCGCGGGCCTCTCCACCGAACGGGGCATCGTGGTCGATGACACGATGCAAAGTTCCGATCCGTCGATCTATGCCGTCGGCGAGTGCGTACAGCACCGCGACCGGACGTACGGGCTCGTGGCACCTTTGTGGGAGCAGGCGCGCGTGTGCGCGCGGCATCTGGCGGGCCTCGGCGGCCCGCAGTACGAGGGCTCATTGTTGTCCACTCAGCTGAAAGTGACCGGCATCCAGCTGTTCTCGGCCGGCGATATCCGTCACAGCGCCGGCAGCGAGTC
>Ga0116230_10006556_pt1 | contig 11479 bp, 7 predicted proteins | sample S1TSphfallax_3_FD_88678 | JGI IMG/M metagenome (GOLD analysis project Ga0116230, IMG submission 88678) | Host-associated microbial communities from peat moss isolated from Minnesota, USA - S1T2_Fd - Sphagnum fallax MG | ecosystem: Host-associated > Plants > Peat moss > Unclassified | place: USA...
CATCAATTCTTCAAGCTTGAAAAAGTCAATGTGCCTTTTCAAGCTATGAAAGAAGAATGAATACAAGGACTACAATAAATCTTTTATAGATTTCACAATAAGGATTTGAAACAAAGTTTGCATAACCATATTAGTGCAATGTGCCATGCAATGAATGCCTTCCAAATGGGGGGAATAATTATTTTACATTTGACAAATAACACCATTACGCACCCCTTGGAAAACATTCACTCCATCAACCCCAAAGGAAATCATTTTTGCAACAAAATCTACATTAGAAAAACCACCATGTTTTTTGAAAACACCCATAAAAACCTTGGTCAAATTATCTGCACCCCCTCCTTCAGTAACATGTTCTAAATAAATGAATATAGGTATACGACACCAATCTTGAACATTATTAGAATGGATAGAAATCCACGATTGGTTATCAATCATGGTTACATCATCACAAGACAATGTAAGGTACTTTGAACTTGTAATAACTTCTTTTATTCTTTTGATGACTTGTTTATGCATACATTAATTCCGCCATAACCCATCTAGTTGAATCACTCCAATAATATTTTGGCAATAGGGGAACATTTAAATTTTAGAAAAGAAAAGAAAGACTTCAAGGTCTCAAACTTAAGCATGGGTTGGCCTTGTTGTAGTAAGTTCAAAATTATAGCAAATTGTTGATCCTTTTTACTTTGCTCCCCTTTAACCCATCCTTGAACTTATTCCACAATTGTGATGCAACTCTTCTTAGAATAAGCAACTTCATTCTTTGCATGATTGCACTTCTTGTTAACATACCATTCTCTTTATTTCTTGCACAAGTGTGACATGTTTTGAACAACCCTTGTTTTCCTTGCATGTTTTTCAAGAGTGTCAACCTTTAGCCTTAAGATCGCATCTTTGCCCTTCACAAATGAACATACCTTGCATTTCACACAATTAACTTTTCCAATTTCACTTCTCGACATCTTTGGCCATGGGAATTGAATAACCCACATATCTCGACACTTGTGTGAAATGTCATAATTTTTTTTTGGTTTCTAAGGTGGTGGCACCTCCGATTCCTCTTCTTTTATAATAACATGGATCTTTGATAAATCTACTGCATGGGCAACATGAATGGGCAATCCACCATGACAAACAAACTGCACAATAAGACTACTGCAATTGAAATCATTATTCGATTCAACCTTGTTGCCGCTTGAACTTGTTGCATAAAATGCGATCGGTTTAAGTTTAGGAGGGATCACAAGATGAAAAATGTCTTGGACATTTCTACTGGATTTGAAGAAGTTAGACAACATAATGTCCTTTCGTGACACTGTTACTACCATTTTCCCTCCAACTCAAGAAAATACATAAAAAAGAAAGAAGCAAAAGGAGGTTGAGAAACACAAACAAGGCAAGTTTGTGAGTGTCAACTATTAATTCATGTATAAAACTCCAACCTCCAAAGTTTTGTCAAAAGTAAAACATGTTGCTACACTACAAGAAAACCCTTATTCTCATAGCTCCAAAACAATTGCCAAATTCTTGAATTCACACAATGCAATAACCAACATATACTCATGACAAATGAAATGAACACCAAAAGAATCAAGCCATGAATGAATTAGACAATGCAAGTATGGCAAGACTTTTCCTTGTTCAATCTTCAAACTAGCATTGCAACTTTGGATGCAATGGACAACAAGAAAAGGTGGTTGTTTGTACAAACAAGTGGATGACTTTTACTGAAGATATGCCACCAAAGACTACAATGCCAAAGGTCCAGATGATCCCCTTGGATATCTGAATCAAGATCACTTTCATTAAACAGTAAGTGTTAATTGCATTTTAAGAAAATCAAGCATCTTCCATTACAAAACAAATAATAGTGGGGTTGGCTACCTCTCAACATCCCTCTTGTAGACCCATTTGTTGTTTTCATTAGGAGACATAATGCAACCCCAGAGAACACATCGATGAAATTTAAAGCTCAAAACCAACTTTTTAGCAAACTTTCTAGAGAGATTGTTGATGTATAAGCTACTGTACCAGTGAATATATCAACAACACCTGCACAAGTTATGCCCTCCAAAGTTGCACAACTGAAAAGGGCATCCAATGTGGGGGATGATGGTGGGATTGACAGTGATCTTCAAGCTCATCTTGATCTAACTTCAAAAAAATGTATCAGCTTGAATTGTGGAGAGACCACCAGGTCCCATTTATGCACATTGCAACAAATGGCTCATTGGCTATTTGTTTAACTATTAAAATGTAACATATGCCATAAATGCTTATCTATCTTTGAACAAGGCCAATCGCTCATGTATCATATTGTTGTTTAGCAACATATTGACAACTCCATAAAGATGTGAATGTCATAGAAAGAAGCAAACTTTGTTCCATAGCCAATTGTGTTGAACTCTTCTGTGTATTGTTGATGCAAATTTTGTTTCCAACCTATGCTATGTAAATATCATGACATCCCCCATCTATATTTTACACCATTATTCAGAACTTTTTGGAAAGAATTGCATCAACAGTTGAGACACATGACCTTAATTACTTAAAGCATCTCCACCCACAACTCCTATTTGGGCCTCTGCCATTGTTTACCACATCCAACGCAGAGTGCTAATTTTCCCAATCCCCACCCATTAAGATGAAAAATTGGACAATATAAAGTGGGGGATCATTTAAATGCCCGATATGGGCTAATCAGTATGCTGACCAATCAGAAGCAATCATTTTCTTTTCCTTACTCTTTTGGAGATCATTGTATCCCATGCATATTTACAGGTCCAAACTCAGTTTCACATTATTTAAAGGTTGCACTTCATCCACAGTACAGGCTATTATACTACTACTGGTGGAGATGTTCACATCATCCTGTGCTAACATACTAATATATCAGAAATGGGTTCAACACGGCCATTATAAGTCTTCAAAGTCCGCAAATTACCCTCTTCTGCTAAACACTCACGTAAGATACATGATTCTGGCAACTGAAGAAGATTACCCACACAACTGCAGTTGATCAACCATACAAAACTCAAGTTGGGCAATTCCCGCAAATCTGGGATTTGGGTGAGTAGTTTACAGTTTGTGAATTCAATTTCTTCTAGCTGCAAGAGTTTGTCAATGCCCAACACTGCTGTAACTTGACTGCTGCCAATCCACAGCTGTCGCAAGCTTGCAAAAGGGCTTAAATCTGGGAAATTGTTGATTACATCACACCGGAGATCAAGCATCTCTAGGGTATTCAACTTACCAAGCCCAGGAAGCTTGCATAAACCACTACCTTGTAACCATATCTCTTGCAAGTTTGTTAGTGCACTCATATCTTCAATATGCTTCATACGGGTGCAGCCTATAAGATTGAGCCTTCTTAAGGCCGTTAAGCAACCCAGGCCCTGAAGCTTTGCAACTTCAGTGCATGCCAGTCGAAGATCCTGCAGGTTTGACAGTGAGCGGAGGCCTACCACTTTTGTAACATTTTCACAGCTGCTGAATTCCAACTTTTCAAGGGCAGATAGCTTGTGAAACCTTGGGAGTTGAGTGAGATCTGAGTTGCCATACATGTTGAGCTCTTGGAGTTTGATGCACCTATCCAGTTTTGGTGGGTGTTTTAGACGATGGCATTTTGACATGTTGAGCTTCACAAGGTTGACACACCTGCTGAGATCTGGTGGTGTGGTCAGGCGGTAGCAATTGGACATATTGAGTTCCTGTAGATTGATGCAGAGGCCCAGGTCTGGCGCTTTTGTCAAGCTTGCACAATCTTTGATGTCCAAGATTTGAAGAGCAGCAAGGTACCCAAATTTCTCTGACAGAATTTCCAAGTTGGTGCATTTCAGCTTCAGTAAAAGTCGGTCAAACTTCCCAATACTGTTTGAGCAATGGATCTCCACCAGTTTGTTGCAATCCCGCAACCCCACAGTGTGCAAGTTCCTCATTCCTCGCAAATCAAGTTGTGTGAGTTGATAACAATATGGCAACTCTAACACTCCAAGGTTGAACCACTCTTTCAGCAACCCCCTTGGTATGCTTCCAAAAGTGCCCAATGGTAAATTGACTCGCAGCAAGTCATACTCTTGATTCTTTTGAAGATTCACAGGCAATCGCATTGCAGCTTCTTGGAAAATACACCACCTCTTCATGTCACCTGCACTGGCTTCTAGTTCTGCAAATTCCTATAGAGCTCATGCATACGAACAGGTGATGTCAAATCCACCCAATCCTCAAGAAGTGTTTTGATCCGTAGTCCATTCAACTGCCATACAACAATTTTTTGAGTTTGATCAGAAATGGCATTAGCATGATAGACTTGATTACAACTCAACCAGATGACAATGCCAATTAATCCAGCCATTTGCTGAGCATCATCCTTACACAACAACAACATTCTTCAGCAGCCAACATTGAATATATTCCCACTAAATCAACTGGCAGAACTTGGTCTTTCAACACTGACCATATCCATGATATCACGTGGGTCTTTTCCATGTACATCACTGAGCCACTGGCAGAGAGTGTTCACAGATTTGAGCTTGCTACGTGGAGCATAAAGAGCCACATCCAGGAACAAGAGCTTGTCCATGTCAGAAGGCAATGCATCATAACCTGTTCTCAGGATAGAGAAGATAGGATGGATAGCATCTCGGGAGCGTTTGAAATCTACTTTGCTAATTCTCTCTTTCCACTCCAAAAAACCCTGACTGCTTGTGATGCTCAACTGGGCACCCAAAGCTTTCAGAGCTAATGGGTGATAGTTGAAACATCGCTTAACACAGTCATTGATGATGCCCTGACTTTCAACTGAGAATGATGAGAATGGCAGATTTGGTGTTGCATGATCAAGGAAGATGCCAATGGCCTCTTGTCTTTCCAAGTCTGGAACATGCATGAAACGGCCATTCCTACCAAGCAGACATTCCAGAACACTTAATCCCCGGGCTGTCACCAGCACCTTGCTGTCTGGACTGAATCCTGCCTTCAGAAACAACTGTGCCTGTTCAATAGATTCTTGACAGTCTTCCACATTGTCAAGAGCCAAAAACACTTTGTGCTGGTGTAATCGGTCCTTCAGCAGCTCTTGACCCTGCTTCGCAACTCCACTTCCCATGTTAATGGAGCTTCCTCATTGACACACCAGATGCTTATCATCAATCATAAATGGATGTTGTATACTCAAGGCCAAGACATCACAAATTCGTAGGAATAAAAACGGATGCTGAGAGTCAGAATGCCAGAGCAATCACCTGGCCAGCATCTTCGACTCTTTGCAAGAGCACATCACCTGCCTCCGTCAACTCTCTCAGCACCTTCTTCTGCAGTTCTATCAGGCTCATCTTCCCAAGCTCCACATGGCAAACCTTCCCATGGAAGCTTGAGTGAAAATAGTTGCACATCACCTTGCAGATCGTTGTTTTTCCTTTGCCACCAATCCCATGCATGCCCACCACTCGAGCTGGCCATTGCACAGCACTTTCAACAACCTCTTCCTCAAAAAATGGTACAATTGCCTGTTGATGCACACAACACATAAAAAAGACACCACTTCAACAACATCAAGTGAACCCTAAACCCTTCATCCTCAGTCTTGAGGTGAGTCAGATTTGTAGTCTTTTAGATGAGAGAGAGATTCTCTGCATGAGATTCTGTTCAGAAGTGAGAAATTGTTTTACCTGGCAAAGTCTTTCCTGTCCTTGAATGTGTGAATCATCAAATCTGATGTTTGGAGGCAACAATTTGCAAATGCTGTCAACAACAGCCAAACGATATGAAACCTCTCCCTGGAATTGAGAAAGCTCCATACCATTAGCAGAACCCACAACCCTAATGGCCTTCTGCCATTTGGGTATGTCAATTCTATGATCAGTGGCTGCCCATGCCTCCCATACTTGCAGCCACTGACTGCGCGATGCCGCATCATTGAATTTGCTGCAGGAAAGCTTGAAGAAGAGGGGCAAAAGCTTGAGATTAGGGTTACCAGAGCTTTGGGCATCCACAAATGCAGACAGCTCCAGCATAGGCCATTTCGACCGCGTGAAGTACTCAGGAGACAACACCAGAACAGCCACACAACATTGCTGTGCAGCTTGGAAGATGAGAGGTGGGAATATCTCTCCTCTTGGTAAGCTGTCAGTCCGCTTGTCGAAAAAGGGGAAATGGTGCACTCTTTCCAGATCCACACAAAGCTGCTCTACAAAATCCTTTTGCAACCCACTGTGACTCAAGAACACTCTATGTTTGGGTGGTCTCATCAGTTCCCCTTTGTGACTACTACACACAGTTCATCCAAATGAAAAAAAAAATTCTGAAAATTCCTCTCTCTCTCTCTCTCTCTCGCTCATTGACTCCACGTTGGGTGCCTCGGGAAAAGCTTGGAAGAGAAGAAATGCGTGATGCTCTGGAGCATTGCAGGCAGCTGCTGCAAATGGGTCCGTGCGAATTCACAGCACAAAACGATGGTGATTCCGACGATCTAAGCATCCCAGAACACAATTTCAAGGTGTCAACTTGATTATGAAATCATGAGAAATTTTTTTGGCGAATTGCAGCGTCATCATCGGCAAGAGTGAGGTGGTAATTTTCGCAAAAACACGAAGATCCATCGAGGCGACATTCTCCTCCTCCTCGCTTTCCCGGAACTCTCCCACAGTCTTCTTCTTCCCTCAGCGTGCGATACAGTGTGCACGCGTACTAGACGAACGTGGGTCTCAAAAAGCTGGTTTCACACTACGTAAACCAGCGGACCATTTCCATTATGGTCAACTGTTTCTGGCCAAGCTGAGATGGCAACTTGACCTCTCAAATCAAGGGAAATTTTGGGAATGGGAATGTGGGGTAGAAGTCTACAACAGTCGTCCCTTAGTGTGCTACCAGAATTTGGCTCTCAAAAAGCTAGTTTCACACTGGGGGGACCATTTCCATTGTGCTTAAGTATTTCTGGCCAACTGAGATGGCAGCATACCAAAAAAATAAATTTTTAAAAATGAATAAATCATTTTCACATGGATAAATTGTTTTTTTTTGGTTGAAATTATAATTAGGTGACACGTGGAGTTGGGCAATACAAATGGATGAAATGCGACCATATATTAGTGAACTTAATCTTTTTTTTTAAGTATTTATAATTAGGGATGAAATTATAAATGTAAATGAATTGTATTGTTCACGATTTGATTTACTATTTTCACGGATGAAATCTACCACACATTTGCAATTGATTGTATGGAAAAGACTTGGCATAGATGAAAATGAGAATCACATGATCAAATTGATCACATGGATGAAATTGTCAACATGCAAGAGAAGGTACAATAAGGATGAAATGCAATAACACTTGAATGAATGAATTCAACAACCCAAATACAATTGATGATATGGGAAAAATTCAACATGGCTTTAACATAGGTAAATGAAAACATAGGGCCATGGTGAATTAATGTGATCAATTTCAACATTCAACTTAATTTCAAATTTTCAACCATGTAATCAAATTTCATCAAAATTATCAAATTTAATTCATATACATAATTCCATCCATGTGCTATATTTCAATGGGGCCATTCATATCAATGTCCATTCTAGATCATTATTATTGACCATGGTGTCAAATTCATCCATGTGTTTTAATTTCATCCATTGGAAAGATATCATTGTACAGTCATGAATTCATTTGTGGTATGGAGTTCAACAATATGGTGCAATCAATCTCATTGATGTCATCAACTTCATTCAATAGTGGGCTTTAGACCTACATCTATCTTCCTGCTTCAATGATGAAAGGGTGACAACACATGTCATCTTCACATGCAAAGATTATGTTGAAGTTGCATTTCAACATAACAATTTTTTTTTCAATCAATGGCGATCTTGAAAGCTCATCCTCCCATCTGAATGATTTCATCTTGAAAGGTAATGTTCATATATCTTACCATGCTTCAAACAAAATTAGGAGGATAATCGTGGAATATGCAACGGGGTGTTCAAAGGTTTTCTCTTGTTAATTTTATTTGATTGGTTGTTTGGAGATTTTTGTTGATTTGAATTAGCCTTGAAGTTGGAAGATGTCGAAAACATAGACCCCCCCCCATGATCTCATTTCATTCATGTAATCAATGTCGTATGAATCATGAATTTTGTTCGTATAATCACATCATTCAATGTCATTATTTTCATACATGTGAAAACTTGCACATCTAAATAAATTGAATCAAAATCATCATTTCAAATTCATCTATGTGATCAACATCTATGTTGTAAGTTTAATCATTGTCATCAATTTCATCCAATTTATCAATGTCATCTATGTGATCAAGTCATGCATAAATTTTAATTGTCTAATCAAGCCATTATGAAACCATTTACATTGATCACTAGCCAACTACCACTTCTCAAATAACATCAATGATCATATTTTGAAAGACTTTGATTAAATTTTTAAATCATTTGGAAATCTTATCAATTTCATCTATTATCTTGGAACATATTATGGTTCTAGAAAAGAAGAGGAATCAATATTTTGCTAAAGTGTGCCTACTGTCACCTTAACACCTTAACATTGGATACATATTAAACCAAAGTCAATATGTATAAAAAATAATTAGTGTTCAACATGACAAGCCTTCAATTTATTATTACACGATTTTAAAATGGGCCAAGAATATTTTGTGTAGTTATTTGAATGTAAAAGAAACCTTTGACTTTTGTTTCTTTAACATTTCACAATAAAAAACTTGTTGGTTTTACTTTTTTGTGAAAAAATCAAAATCATAAAATTGTCAATGTTGATTATTTCAAAAACCTTTTTAAAAATTTGTGAATTTTTTTATTAAAAAATGATTATACAATCAATTTTTGATTTTTTTCAATTTTTTTGAAAATCACAATTACATAATAGATATGGTTCTTTGGTTGTTTGAAAATTTTGGTTATTAGCCTTGAAAATAGCCTTGATAATCACCAAGGGTTTATTCATATTTTTTATAATAGTTCAATATTGGTCAAGAATTGTTAAGTATAAAACTAACACATTGCGACAATGTATGTGGGAATCACTAATGACATGAATTTCAACAATTCCCACCCTCTTTGGAAAATGGTAATGGAATATGTACATGTATATTTTCACCCTTTCACCTTGCCATCACAATACTTCAAATTTGCACCTACGATATTTCATGACCATAAAAAAGATGAGCTCAATGTGAAGCTTTTGATTTTTACATGCCCCTTGTGAAGACCTCATTCCCTCAATTCTTGAAGAATGTGGTTAATGAAATTTAAAAAGTATACAATCTTTTATACCCTTAGTATGACTATTTTGCACCATTTTCCCTCTCCACATCACCCATGCTAATGTTTATTGCATTTTAGTTATAAAGTATCAAGTGACACACCCCGAAAATTTATAAGTGGTATTGATGGAAATTTTTAATTATGTGAATTATCAAAACTTATGGCATGTTCATGAGTTTTCCATGATAAGATGAAAGGGGAAGAGCTTCAAAATCAAGATGACTAAGATAAATTGATGCTTATCATAAAAGATTTTTGTTTATTTGAAATTTACAAAACAAAAAATAATTAATTGCAATTGGGGCTAAAACCAACTTCACATATTCACAAAGATTCACATGAATTCATGACAACTCATACTTTTTAAAAAAGCCTCCACTTTTCTTATAATATATTCCATAATTATTAGGAAATATAATTATTAAAACAAGAACATTTTCTTAGACCAATAGTTGATTTTTTTTCAACACCTTTCTAATATCTTCAATTGGAAATCATTAACTTTTCCAATTATGTTATATAAGTGGTCAAGAATTGTTTCAACATTTTTTGTCTCAATTTTTTAAACCCTAATAAATTTCAAAGAATGTTTTGTTTTGGGGATGCAAGTTCATCATCTATAGTTCCCATTGACATCTTTTTAAAGCAATCTTCAATTCATATCATTCAGACAAGGTTTGAATCCTCAAACTTTGAACATTTGAAACTTCTAAAGGAATGCAATTCTCAAAATGAAAATTCATGTTGGGAGTTTTGTGAGTGCCTTCCTTTGCTTCCCACATGTTTTCTCCTTTACTTGGGTGAAAATCCAACTCTCTTTATTCTCAAGCTTCCTTTTGTTTTGTTTCCTTCTCTTGTTTATGAGTTTTTTTGTAAGCTTTAATTAGGTCATAACATCAACAACCACCTCCACACTTCAAGCTCATCAATCTTCCATTCCTTGCTTTTTTTAATCATTTTTTAATTATGTATGAATGCAAGAACATGATGTTCTCAAGTTCTTAAAACCTTGATTCATATCTTCTAACCTTTCACAACCAAATACCAAACAAGAATACTAACATATTTTTTAATGCCAACTTGTAAAGTATTGCAACTCCCTTATGTTTTTATTTTCATTCAAAATTAGTTCACATTTGGACAATATCCTTCTTGATAAAACAATTATAACACATTTTTGTTCACACATTTTTAAGTTCATTGACAAATAGTTAATGTGTAATGTTGATGTGGGATGTTAAAATATGCTCTAGAAGAAATAAGTAGGTTAATATGGAATAAGCCAAAAAAAAAAAAAGTCCAAATTCATAGCTAGATTTTCCATATTATCAAACTCTATTAGCAATGATATGTTAATATTTCAAAACTACAATGATGAATTATTAATGAAAATTTCCAAAAAAAACTCTATAATGAATACTAACAAAGAAGCTTTGCAACAAAATCTTCATCAAGCATTGCATTTGTAACAAAAATGGTTTCAAATTTACATGCAAGTTCACATATAGATGCAAAGCTTGTTGACAAAGAAGTTAATGCACACTTGGAAATTTTTCTACTCGTCAATGATATAGCAATCATTAGCATGATGAAATGTTACTTCTCATCTCATGCAAACACTCGTAGCACATGGCTCAAAAGGTATTGGTAACTTATCACCTCCACATGATAATTGATATACTAAACCCAAGCTCCCTCATCATTCAATCATTTCCTTTTACGTTTTTTCCTCTAACATAAACATAATCACAAACATTAGTTTGAAATGATGAACTCAATGTGTTTCATAGATGAATGATGTTTTGAAAAAGGTTGCAAGAATGGAATGGTGAGAAGAGGAAGCATGGAATTTGACAATGGCACAAGACTTGAAAGCACAATGAGATTGTGGTTTTCATCTAATGTCAACATGTTGAACATATTGCATTTAAATTAAAAGGGTAGATCCATGAACTCAAATGCAGTGCTTGTTGGTCAATGTTAGAACAATAAGACACCCCCAAAGGCTATCAAATGATATTGATGACAATTCCTTTATACACAAAGTTTACCACACGTGTCATGAGCCATGGCCTATTGTGTGAGAAAAACAAGAGATTTACCAAAGCAATGTACCAAGCAATGTGCTTTCCACACATAACGCTCACTGAGGTCCACGGCAAACCAAGCAACTCACTCTCCAAAA
>Ga0116230_10006557_pt1 | contig 11475 bp, 11 predicted proteins | sample S1TSphfallax_3_FD_88678 | JGI IMG/M metagenome (GOLD analysis project Ga0116230, IMG submission 88678) | Host-associated microbial communities from peat moss isolated from Minnesota, USA - S1T2_Fd - Sphagnum fallax MG | ecosystem: Host-associated > Plants > Peat moss > Unclassified | place...
AGCGACTTCTTCCTTTTTCAGGTCGGCCGGCAGCACATGATCGCAACCTTCTAGATAGATGATTTCTTTGTCCGGGCAGCTAATCAGCCAGCTTTGCAATGTTTTGGCGTTGGCTACTGTCGTGATGGTATCTTCAAGACTTTGCATGATTAGCACCGGACATTTGACTTCCGGGGCATGCTTTTTGACTTCTTTGACGAGACGTTGCATTTGTCTCAGAGAGCCTGAGTAGGTGCGGAAGTTGCTCATATCAAACTCGGCTTCCGCGCCACTGGCGGCGGTACCTTTTTTGGCTTCTTCTATGCCTTTGGTTATACGTCTGACCAGGCGCTCATCCTTGAGCCCATATGGCGGCCGCTCAATCCAGTAAAAAATATTGCCCAAGAAAGGCAAGACATCAATTATGGGGATCAACACCTGGAAAGGATTAGAGCTGTTCTGGGCATCGTATTTGATTGTCGGCGAGAGTGAAATAATGCCGTCCACCCTGGAGTTTTCCACAGCCAGGAGAATGGGCATGAGGCCGCCCATCGATAGACCGCAGACATAGACCTGGTCGCAGCGTTGACAGAGTAGATTTAGAGCCTGTCTGGCGCTGTCCAGCCAGTCTTTCCAGCCGGTTTTCAGCAGTGCTTTTGGCCCCTGTCCGTGGCCAGCCAGGATTGGTACTTCGACATCGCACCCAATGCTTTTCATAGCTTTTTCGATAGACCGCATCTCATTGGGCATGCCGGTCAGGCCGTGAAGCAATAACACCCCAATTTTGCTGTCGGCGGGCAAGCTAACCGTTTTCAGCTTTTCGATAAATTCTTTTCGGTTGCTGGCGCGGTCGTTGATAGCGCTTGACATTGGTGGTGCTTTCCTCTTTGTATCATGAAGATTTCCATAATATTGTGGCATCTTTTCTTTAGGTGAAAATGTCAAGAAGTTGTTACTTAGACCCAGACGCCTGTTGATAAAAATTAGACGCCGTTCAGCTTTTAAAAATTGCCTGCGAAGTTCTCTCTGGTGCGAAAATACAGCTATGGTCACTGCTGGTGGTGTTAAAAATAGATGGCAACTAAAGCGGCTAAAAAAACCGGCAAAAACGGCTCGCCCGGCAAATCGTCCTCAGTTACAAGGCCTGACGGCGACTATTATCCGCCGATCGAACCCTTTCTCACCGGTTTTCTCGATGTAAGCAACGGGCACAAAATATTTTTTGAAGTCTCTGGCAACCCTCAAGGCAAGCCCGTTGTCTTTTTACACGGCGGTCCAGGGGGCGGCACGTCTCCTGTTTATCGCCAGTTTTTCAACCCGGCAATTTATCGCATCATCATTTTTGATCAGAGGGGATGCGGGCGAAGCCTGCCGTTTGCTTCTCTGGAGCACAACACCACCTGGGATCTGGTGGCCGATATCGAGGCTCTGCGTGAGCATTTTAGCATCGACAAGTGGATGGTTTTCGGGGGTTCATGGGGTAGCACTCTAGCTCTGGCCTATGCCGAAGCCCATCCGCATAGGGTGAGCGAGCTTGTATTGCGCGGTATCTTTATGGGGCGCAAACATGAGCTGGACTGGTTCTATCAAAAGGGTGCCAGTTTTGTATTTCCGGAATACTGGCGGGCATATTTTGAACACATACCGCCACTGGAACGTGACGATATGGTCAAAGCCTACTATCGCCGTTTGACCAGCCCGGATGCTGCTATACGTCTTGCCGCAGCCAAGGTCTGGAGTGTTTGGGAAGGCTGCGCTTCCAAATTGCATATTGATCAAGTAATGATCGATCGCAATGCTGGTGATGAATTTGCCACGGCATTTGCCCGGATAGAATGCCATTACTTCGTCAACGGCTGCTTCTTCAGAAATGACTCTCAGTTGCTGGATGACGTCGGTATGATTCGCAACATTCCCTGCACTATCGTCCAGGGCCGCTATGACATGGTCTGTCCGGCCACCAGCGCTTTCGATTTGCATTTTGCCTTTCCGGAAGCGGAATTTATCGTAATACCTGATGCTGGACACTCGATGTCGGAGCCGGGAATCAAGCGCGCTTTGCTCGATGCTGTCGATAAATATGGATCTCAGTTTGTAAATAAAAACAAAAAGTCTGCAGTGAAGAAGAAAAAAGTTCCCACAAAGAAGGCCGCCGCAAGCTCTTCTTAATAATCTTTCTCAATCGATTGCGTGAGTTTTTTACTACAAAATGTTGCCTTATATGTGTAAATGTCACGCGAAAAATGCCTTCTCTAGCGCAGCTTGACTGAAATTTTCTTTTGAAGACTCTTATTTTCTCTTTGCATTTGCACTCAATTATGGATCTCAGCGCCATCTTTCGCTCATGCTCAAGGAGCACTTTATACCTCCTTCTCCGGTACTCCACTACAACTTTTTTCAGTCATCAACCCAATGCAATCAACCACAAACCTCTTCTGCCTGAGCAGTATCGAGGTCTGGAAGTGTTCATTGTCATTGTATTTCAAGGTTTGATGGCTTAAGGGAAGTGTCTAGCGCGAGTGGCCTTTGGCAGAATAAATGGTTAAGAAGTGTAAGAGCAATCAGACCCATCACCCAATCTGAATGGAGCAATATGCCCTATCCCGTAAGCTCGAACAGGGACTTTGTCCTCCTCGCGTACCAGGCTGCTAGCACCAAGTCCGGTGCAATGGTCGAGGAAGGCATCAATCATTTTCGTCTGGAGCTCGAAGCTGCCAAAGTGGCGCTTGAGCGAGCAAAAGAAGATGATTTGAAACGTTTGTCCGACAATTACGATCGGAAATATATTTCGATCGTCCAGAAGTATGAGCAGGAATATCGCAAAGCCCAGAATGAAAACGGGCTGGCCTTTACCGCTGTTTTACGCGAGGTCGAAGCTCGCGAAGCTACGATCACATGGCGACGTGAGAGAGCTATCACAGCTGCGCGCACCGAGTACGAGCAAACCTGTGAACGTGCCGGGTGCAAAGATGACCCGTCCTGCGCACCTTACTTCGATGCTCTCGCCTGTGTCACTTTAGAGGCCGACCGTCAACGCGCACAGCAGATGAACGAGAGCCGTGGCCAATACAAGGAGGAGAGAGACAGGCTCAATGCCAGTTTGGCTCAACGTCTCGAGGCTTTACGTCTGACCCGCGACCAGGCAATCGAGTTTGCCAGAGCTGCATACGAGCAGGAGGCAGCAGCCATACGCGTACCCCTTGAAGAAGCCGTCGCCTTGGCCCAGGCCGCGTTTGATCGCGCCGTGGAAGAAGCGGCCGACCTTCAGTACGCTCAAAGGCAGGAAAGGTTGTCTATTTTGAATATGTACCAGAAGGGTCGAATCAGCGAAAACGAGGCTGTCAACGCCCTCGAACTGCTGTAACGCCCGACCTTAATGCTTTGAACTAAGACGACTATCTAGCATCGATTGAATCCTGATTGGGAAGAGGTGGTCGGCAACAAATTGCCACCTCTTCCCTTTTTTTTATGGTCTTGGTTAAAGCCTTTACCCGCCGGCGATTTCGGCCCTATTTTTGTGCTCAATTTATACTATTTAATATAAAAAGCCTACCCCATAAAACGCGACATTGAGATCGTCGTTGTCATTAGGGTGGTGGCTTCCGGCCCTTTTATGAGACTTTGAGTTAATATATGGAACAGTCATTTGGAGGTTTATAAATGCACCGCTCTCTATTGAAGAACATTAGTCTTTCACTCGCCGTTGTTGCTGCCTGCGCCACGGTTTTGTCCGTACCCGGTGTCGAAGCCGCCAACAAAAAGAAGCCCATTACCATCACCGAACGCATTCAAGAACTGAGCTCAAAGATTGATGCCGGTCAAAAGTCCAACGAACTGACCCTTGATGAAGCCACTGATTTGCGCGGTAAAATTACCAAAATCAACGAAAAAATTGATAAATGTCAGAGCAAAAATGCCGGTAAGCTGAGCTATAAAGACGAAAATTCAATCGAAAAAGATTTGAATAAAGTCAGCACCAAGTTGTTCCAGCAGGAACTGGCCAAGCGCACTGCTAAGCCCAGCCACTAAGCTGTGAAATTTAGCTTTAACATTCAAGCCACCAACAATAAGCATGAGCATAGCGAAAAGCTCGTTATCTCTGCTTTTGAAAATGAGTCCGGGGAGCACATAGCTCTCAAGCTGCTGGCCTATTTGATGTTCATTGAACGGCGTCCACTGATAGATGTGGACGCCGGTTGGCACTTTACTCCAGATTTGATCGCCCGGGATGATGCCGGGGCGATCACTCTCTGGGTTGACTGTGGCCGCGTTTCGATGAAAAAAGTCGACACTATCGCTACCAAAGTAAGAAGCAGCATAGACTTTTTTGTTTTTCGCAGCACCGAGCGCGATATGGATCACTTCTATAAAGTGATCAAAGACAAGGTGAAGCAGTTGCAAAATGTACGCTGCATCAGCTTTGACGATGGATTTATCGAAGGTATAGGCGGTTGCCTTGATCGCACTAACAATCTGGAAGCCTATATCGGCGACGATATGATTACCATCACGATAGTAAACTCCTTTGGTAAGCATGAGGCCTATTCGACGGTGCATAAGATAGAACCATCATGATAAGCATACGCCTGGCCACTTGGGACGATATCGCTTATTTGACAGCTTTAATTGATAGATCCGTCCGGCTTCTGCAAGCAGGCGACTACACAGCGGCCCAGATTGATAGTGCATTAAAAAATGTCTACGGCGTCGATACACAGCTTATTGCCGACGGCACTTATTTTGTGGCTGAAGCCGCTATCTCAGAAGCGTCACCGCTTATTGTCGGTTGCGGCGGCTGGAGCAAGCGCAAAACGCTTTATGGCAGCGATCATTGCGCCGGTCGTGAAGATGCGCTCTTAGATCCATCTGTCGATGCCGCAAAGATTAGAGCCTTTTTTATCGACCCCGATTGGAGTAGAAAGGGCATCGGTACAATGATTTTAGAGAGCTGCGAAGCTGCGGCAATGGCTGCAGGATTTTCGCGCTTTGAGATGGGTGCCACCTTAACCGGTGTCGCGCTTTATAGGGCTAGAGGTTATGAGGCCGCCGAGACTATTAATGTAAGGTTGGAGGGAGGTCTAACCATGCCTGTTGTGCGTATGACCAAGTCGAAAAACTAACTGGCGGTTTCAGCATTTAGCCACAAGTTTAGCCACGTCTTGAGCGCAGCCCCAGGCCAGAGTCACACCAGCGCCACCGTGTCCATAATTGTGGATAATCGTCCTTGATTTTGATATTTTTTCCAGTTGCAATCTTACTGCCGAACGCACTGGACGCAGACCGCATGCGCTTCCGATTATTTCTCTCTTTTTTGCCGCCAGCTCGGGGCAGAGTTTGCTGCAGCGGGCAATGATAGCCTCTACCGCTTTTTCATCGTTGGCGCGGTCTTCTTCATTTTCTTCATAAGTACCGCCCAGCACAATATCATTTGCTCGCGGCACGATCATGGCAAAAGTTTCGTCACCGGCATCGAGTAAGATTTCGCGTGGTTGATTTTTGAAGGGTTTCATCATTACGACGCGACCACGCGCTGCAATCAAAGCATTGTCATTAGCCAATTCGCGTGCACCAAGACCGGTGCAATTTATTATCAGTGAATAGCTTTCGGGAACCTCATCGAAACTCTCCAGCGGTTTAAATGAAACACGGCCCCCGAGCTCTTTCCAGGTGTTTTTTAAATAGGGCATGTAACGAGTCATATCGATAGTCCAGGTAGCAAATTTAAAGCCCGAGCGATAACCTGGGTGGTCGTGCGTGACAAACTCTTCGTAGTCTCTGACTGCGTCGCGCCATTTTGGAGTATCCACTTCAGACTGGAAAAATTTGTTCACGGTAGTGGGTGATATGCCAGCTTCAGGCGTCTTTGCCAGTTGAGCAAAATTGCCAAAAGATTCTTGCGCCCAGCGCGAGACGGCCTCTACAGGAAAAGCCGCATATGGATACCAGAAAGCGGCGGCCACATCGGATGTGGTGCCAGGTGAAATTGCCTTAGCCCAGATGTCGACATTGTGACCTTCCTGCCTCAAATTTATTGCGGTCGTCAGGCCGATCACGCCGGCTCCCAAAACTAGAATTTGCACAAATGCTCTTTTAACCTATCTTTAGCGTGATTCCTGCCGCGATTTACAATCATATCCGCTTGGCACCCCCGACAACTCAGATTGAACTGTATGTTTGCAGGTTCTGGCAGGTAATGGTTGTTTTTTGTGGGTAGATCCCCTCAAAAAAATGGAACTGATTGCTTGCTGGCCCGTCTTCATAATTAGCGGGACTCTGAATTTGCGTAGCCTTCCGGTGTACCTTTCCGTCAATTTTCTATTTTTTGTCTTTGGAGGACTATTCATGAATCGTACTTTTGTTAAACATCTCAGTCTGTGTCTCGTGTTGGCCGCTGGTTTCAGCGCCGCTGTCTCTGCTCCTGGCGCCGAGGCTAAGACCAAATATACAATCACCAAACGTGTAAGCGCCCTCACCTATAAAGTCAATGCTGGTCAAAAATCCGGTGAATTGACTATGAAAGAAGCTGATGATCTGCGCAACAAACTAGCTGACGTAAACAGCAAAATCGATAAATGCAAGGCCAATAATGGTGGCAAGCTAAGCTACGCTGACGAAAACAATATTGAAAAAGACCTCAATAAGATCAGTTTGAAAGCTGAGAAAAAAGAGTTGGCTAAACGAGTCAACAAACCTAACTAATAAGTTTCCCTGGTTCTTGCAACAGTGGGCGCGCAGCTATTTTAGCTTCGCGCTCATTTTGTTTCTGTTCCTGCACGCGCGGCTTTGACATATGCGGCGCGCAGACTTGATCATCCTATTATTGCAGTATCTAAATGCGCCCTACGAATACTTTTGGCAGCTCTTCGCCTGATACGAAAAATTCCAAAGCTTGAGCGATACAAATATCGCCATCAGTTGAAAGCCGCAAATCAAAGCTATACACATCGGCCAGCCGCCATGAGTCCAGGCCAGACTGGGCAGATATCCACCAAGACTGCCGCCCAGATAATAGAAACAAACATACAGCCCAGCGGCTGAAGATGTACCTGTAACAGCATAACTGCGCAGTGAAGTTGTGGTGGCAGATTGGCAAATAAAGAGCGCTGCCGATGATATGGCCAGGCCGCACAAAATGGCTGGTACACTAGGTATAAGCGTGATGAAGTTGCCGATCATACTGATCATCATCGCGCCGATCAGAGCTTTATGAAAGCCAAATTTGTCGATCACTTTACCGGCATGGGGAGTGACTGCGGCACCAAATAGATAGACTGCAAAGAGCCAGCTCAGGGCATGTATGCCCAGCGAAAATGGCGGTGCCGAAAGGTGAAAAGTGACATAGGTAAAGATAGCAACCAGTGTGAAAAGTATGTTCATACCAACTATAAAACTGCCGATTAGCTGTGGGCTTTTCAGCTGAGCAAGAAGGGACGACCCGATACTCTGTCGCTCAGTTGAACGCTTAAATTTACTCGACCGGGGCAAAAGCAATTGAGCAAGGGCCGCGCAAGCGATATCGATACAAGCAAGCAGCGCAAAAGAATATTGCCAGCCGGCGTGTTCGGCTGCCAGTCCGGAAATCAGTCGGCCGGCAAAACCGCCAAGGACGTTACCAGTAACGTAACAGGTCATGGCCTTGCCGATACCGTAACCGGCCCATTCTTCAGCGACATATGCCATCGAGATAGCAAAGATTGCCGGTAAGACCAGACCCTGGACAAAGCGCCAGAAGACCAGCTCGCCAAGACTGCCTGAGAGCGAGGCAATAAAGGTTGGGACAGCAATGAGGAGCATGGCCGGCACTATCACTCTTTTGCGGCCGAGGCGGTCGGCAAAGATGCCAATCAATGGAGCGGCCAGGGCCACACCAAGGCTGGTGGAGCTGACGGTCATACTGACATCGCCGGTGCTGGCTCCAAAAAAGCTCTGCAATGAAGGTAATAAAGGTTGAGTGGCGTAAAGATTGAGGAAGGCGCAAAAACCGGTGATGCCAACGCCGGCGAGGCTCGCGAGGGGGATTCTAGGTGCAGCGGGGTTGGCTTGCGTCGAGGACGGGGACGGGGATGGGGATGGGGATGGGGATGGGGATGCCGTGGCTGTCATGGGGCTGTGTGACTTTTTTACTAAACTTGGCGTCATGGCCGGTCTTTCTAATTTAGAGGGCAATTTGTGTCGCTCGTTTTAAGGCGTTTTCTCATTATGATCCAGCTAATCCCATACGTCCAATATATAATTAGTTGATCACTAGACGAGTTGGGTATAATGTATGGAAATCAGGCATCTGCGGTACTTTCTGGCTGTTGCCGAAGAATTGAACTTTTCGCGGGCTGCCCATCGCCTTAACATGGCCCAGCCTCCACTCAGTCAGCAAATCATGCAGCTGGAAAGTCACCTGGGCGTTCAGCTCTTCGAACGCGAAACCAGGCCCATACGACTGACTGTTGCCGGATTGACCTTGCTGGAGCAGGCCAGACCATTAATCAAACGTTTTGATCAGCTGGAGCTCAAGCTTCAGCTCATGGGCAGTGGCGATACGGGGTCACTGGCTATTGGCTTTGTTTCATCGGCTATGTATGCCCTTTTGCCCGCTGTGCTCAAACGCTTCAGGGCCCTATATCCGCGCGTTCACGTAGATCTGACCGAGCTTACCGGCCTGGAGCAGGAAGAAGCGTTGCACGAGCACAGTATAGATGTAGCATTTATCCGCGGCATATCAAGTGATCCTGATTTTATCGGTGAAGTGCTTGTCGAAGAACCACTGGTGGTGGCAGTGCCAACCCAGTGGCGATTAGCGGCTAACGATTCAATTGCAATGGAAGCGCTGAGAGACGAACCCTTTATTTTATATCCAACCAAACCTGATCCAACTTTTGCTAACTTTGTCAGAGCCGCCTGCCGAGACGCTGGATTTGAGCCGCGCGTGTTACAGGAGGCCAATGAATTACAAACCGCTGCCAGTCTGGTTGCAAGTGGTATTGGTATCAGTTTGATGCCGGCCTCGGTCAAAATGTTGCCCCGGGTAGGAGTCAAATATGTCGCTCTAGATGAGCCCGCTCCGCGCACTGTCATCAGCGTTTTGTACAGACAAAATGATCCGGGGCCCAGTTTAAAGAACTTTCTCGCTATACTTGCCAGTCGAGAAGTTGACACGATGGAAGTCGCAAGCCAGTGAGAAAGTTCTATCAGGCCCTCGGTCTCTGCGCATTTGTGACAGGGCTAAATCTTTTCAGTGCTTTACCTTCCTCTGAAGCGGCTCCTCAAACAACCACAATTTCGTCTACAAATACCGTTTATCAAAGGTGGCATGACAACCGCCGCGGACGCGACATTCCGGTAAAAATCTATTTGCCGACAAGCGGCAATCATCCGCAAGCCCAAAAATGGTTAGATTCTTATGCGGTAACAAAATATTTGGGTAGGGCGGCAGCCTTTGAAAGAAAGTAAATGCAATCGGCCTCTTCTGCGATAATAACCTTCTGGAAATAGTGAAGGAGGCTAGTGGTATGGAGTTAGGATTACGCGGCAAGACAGCGCTGGTCAGCGGCGCGAGCTATGGTCTTGGATACCACTGCGCAAGAGAGCTGGCCTTAGAAGGTGTTGACGTTGTCATTTGCGGTCGCGACCAACAAAAAATAGTCAGTGCTGCTCATCAAATTAACAGTGACACCGGTGTCAGGACTTTAGGTACTTCGGCAGACCTGACAAAGGAAGCTGACCTGGAGCGTGTCGTCGCTGAAGCTGACGCTTTCCTCGGACGCATCGACATACTGATAGTTAATACCGGTCACCCGCCCACACACCCATTTTCGGTAGCCACTAATGCACACTGGAAAGAGGGTATGGACATGGTCCTCTGGCCACCCATTGTTCTTTCCCGTCTTTGTCTGGAAGCAATGAAAAAGCGACGATTTGGTCGCATTATTTTTATTGGTTCTATTTTTGGTCTTGAACCGGAACAATCGTCAGTTGTACAAAGTACCCTCCGCACCGGTCTCAATGCTCTGTCCAAGTGTATTGCCGCCGAAGCAGCACCCAAGGGCGTAACCGCCAATGTTATCGCCCCCGGTTATTTCGAAACGCCACTTGTACATGACATGGCTCAACGTTATGCCACTGAAGCTGGTGTCACCCAGGCTGAAGTTTTAGCAGAATGGAAACATTCCGCTCCGGTACAACAATTTGGTCGACCGGAAGATCTCGGTGCTTTAGTCTGTTTCCTGGCTTCACCCAGGGCGGCATTTTTAACCGGCACAACAATCGTTATGGATGGTGGCGCCCTTAAACAATATTAGGGCGATCGTAAAGTAGCTTGTAAGGCTTGAACTTCGGGGCATACAGTCAGTGAAAAAAAACGCAAAAAAATCCGGTCAGACTGATGGGCTTGATCTGGCCGCTGGTGAGCAATCTCCAGCGCCTATCGGCGGTCAGTCCAGACGTGAATTTATGGTCAACGCCGCGGCGGTTGGAGCCGGATTGGCTTTTTCCGGAGCTCATCCGGAGTCGGCTGCGGCTGAGTCTGCTGAAGCAATAAACGACCCGACCAAGAAGGTCGTAGTGCAGGTGCCGACACCGCCGCTAAGCATCTCTGTCGAGCTCGACGTCAATGGTCAGACCCAAATGGTCAAAGTCGATCCCCGCACTTCATTGCTTGATGCTTTGCGTGAGTATATGGGACTGACGGGGTCCAAAAAAGGTTGCGATCACGGTCAATGCGGTGCCTGCACCGTGCTGGTCGACGGCAGGCGCATCAACTCCTGTCTTACTTTTGCTGTTATGTATCAGGGTAAAAAAATCACTACCATAGAAGGCCTGGCCGAAGGTGATGATCTCCATCCGGTACAAGCGGCCTTTGTCAAATATGACGGCTTCCAGTGCGGTTACTGTACCCCAGGCCAGATTTGTGCAGCTGTGGCCCTGCTTGCCGAAGCCAAAGCCGGTTGTGCCAGTGTGGTTACACCGGATTTGAGCAAAGCTGTCCCGGAGCTCACCGACCACGAAATACGCGAACGCATGAGCGGCAATCTGTGCAGATGCGGTGCTTATCCGGGCATTGTCGAAGCGATCCGATCACTGGCGGAGGCATAATCATGAAACTATTTACTTATTCCAAAGCCGGTGAAGCTCCCGCCAGCGCTATCCAGGAAGCGAGCGGCAAGGCTGGTGCCCACTATATTGCCGGCGGTACCAATCTGATCGATCTTATGAAAGATGACGTCATCTCTCCCGATCATCTTGTGGACGTCACTGCTCTCAGTTGTTCCAAGATTGAAAAACTGGCTGGTGGTGGTGTCAAAATTGGCGCTCTGGTGACCAATAGCGACCTCGCTAACGACCCTTATATTCGCCAGAATTATCCCGTGCTTTCGCGCGCTCTCCTCAGTGGCGCCTCGCCACAGCTGCGCAACATGGCTACTGTTGGCGGCAATCTTATGCAACGCACTCGCTGTAGTTATTTTTATGATGTCGCTGGCCCTTGCAACAAACGTAAGCCCGGTA
>Ga0116230_10006559_pt1 | contig 11474 bp, 11 predicted proteins | sample S1TSphfallax_3_FD_88678 | JGI IMG/M metagenome (GOLD analysis project Ga0116230, IMG submission 88678) | Host-associated microbial communities from peat moss isolated from Minnesota, USA - S1T2_Fd - Sphagnum fallax MG | ecosystem: Host-associated > Plants > Peat moss > Unclassified | place...
GATCCATCCCATTAAAAAAAAAAACTTATGGGAACATGGGAACATAGTGGGATCTCACCCACCGCATAACTCCCTAGGGATCTTCTGCTGGGGGGTCCCTCAAAATACAAAGAGAAATAAAAAGAGATGTTTTTACGAAACACACAATGATTTGGGAATCTATTTAATACATCAATGCAAAATGATATGACCAAGAACAATAATCAAAATCTCAATGCATATTTGTTATGTGTTTTATGTTATTTGAGCTTTGTGTTGTTATGTGCTACTAGTGATGATGATTTTATTTTTCTTATGTTTTCATATGTTTATGTCAATGTTAAATTTAAATAAATATACATTTCATGGACATGAAAAGACACATATTAATTTGTTTTTGCATATCCATGTTGGTGTGTAGGAAAGAAAGTGAGATAGTTATAAAATGGAGGTAGTTATTAGGAGAGGTGGGAGATAGTTATTATGAAAGTTAATAGGAAAAGGAAGTAGTTATAAAAAAAGTAATTATGATATATTTAGGCTTGAAAATGAGGTCGTTAGTTTTGAATTGTTTTTGCAATGGTCTAGGGATGACCATACAACCATAATGGTCATGTAAAAGTGACACACAAAACTTTTTGCAAAGAACCCCATATAAACATGTTCCTACATCATTGGAATTATTCAAAATCTCAATACATATTTGTCACGTGTTTTATTATACAATAATATTGACTTGTGTTTTGTTTTGAATTAATTTCAATTGTGAAACTACATAAACATTATAAATGTCATTGCAAGAATATGAAATTGATGATATTACATGCTTCATAATGTGTTGCTAAAAACATGCATTTCATTGTATATTGTTCTTGTGCCTAGGTTGTTATTGACACATCCTTTGGTTTGTCAAATGATCTCAAAGGTAAAAAACATTATCAATTCCCAATTTCACAATAGAATGCAACTTAGGACTTGTTCCCTAGATCCCACAAATAAATAGCACTCGGGAACTTTGGGATAGGACTAAGATAAACTTTTTAAAAATGAACTCAAAGTGAGATCAATCTCTTACACAAATTAAGAAAAAAAATGATTATTGCAAATTGGAGCCAAATTGATACACGAGTTGAATTATGAAAAACACAGATTCATATAATTCACCATGCCCCAAACTTGGAAAGAATCAACGTTTTTTTCATTATAATATACTTTATAAATGGTAGTGGGATTAAATCACATTCTTGATATTCTTAAATTGCCAAGTTATGAATATTGTTAATTTGTTGGTTCATAACTCCTTCATATGGATTCTAATTTAAAAGCTTTCAAAATAAAAGTTATAGCTTTGAAAAGAGATTTTCAACATCATATCATACTCAATCAAAAATGATTTGATCATTTTATTAAACATTTCAATGGTCAAAAGTTGAATTATTATTTTGATTCCTAACCATCCATTTGTCCAGTTAGCTTATGTTTCAAATATTCAAATTTAAATGTGACCACACTTTACATGTTTAGTTTTCAAAATGCTTCCAATGGCCTAAAATAAACCCAATTTGGATAAGGTTTGACGCTTTAAACCTCATTCCAAAATAGCAAGACAAACTAGAATTCCAAATTCCCAAAAGTGGGAAAGCACTTGGGAATCTTGGAAATTTGATCTTACATGCCCACACCTTTCGTTCTCACAAGGAATGTTTGTGTGTCTCCCTTGCCTTAACTTATTTTCAACATGTTTATTTTTGTCTTGTCTTTTTTCCAACCCTATAACTTTAGTCAAACCAATAATTTCATTGAACATGATATCATTTTGAATGTGTTACTTGAATTGTTGGTCTCCCATTTTAAAATAATCCAATTGTGTATGTACCAAAAGTTTTTATGCATTGGTTTTGCTTCTTTTCGATTTTCATAATGGTCATATGCATTCATAAGTCAATGGACTTTACAAGGAACTTAATTCCCCTTTCTATGGCATCAACCATCTCTATATGCATTGTTGATTTTTTTCTTTAATTGACACCCATGTTATTTCATTGAAAGTTTTTAGTTAATGAGTTTGAAGGTGGAAAGCTTCCATGTGAAAGGATGTAATTTTTCAATGGCAATTCAACATGTCCAATAAATAACAAGTGAGTCATAAAAATTGTAGGTAGTGGATAAATCGTGATAGGTGTTATGAGATTCAATCAACTAATAGGCAATGGACTTTGCTGAAGGGGAATAAACGTACCTTAACATGAATAATTTAATGACCTTTTCAATAGTGAATACAATCCATCTCATGGGAACTTAAAACATTGTTGGAAGTATGCAATAGCTCCCAATCACCTTGCCAATTTTATGAACCATTAATGTCTAACAATACAAATGATTTTGGATTTCACCAAAGATGAGAGTTCAATTTGTGTGTAGTTTGTTAAAAGAATCAATATTTGTAATATATTCACAAATTTTTTTTGAAACATGCACAAGGTCCCCATCATCCATGAGGTCACACAAATGTTCAAGTTAAAACAAAACTCAATGTCCAATGAAAGCACCGACCATATCATGAATTTTGTGATTAAATCATAATGGGGACTTGAGTTGAACTATGCATTAAAGTGATATTTCCCAATAAATTCAATTGTGCCATGTGCTTTTCATATTATCATGGATACATTTCAAATTGCCAAATATAATGTTCTATTTGTTCTTGCATATGGGAACATTTATATTGTCCACAAACATTCCATGGGCATTCCATAAGCCCCATGGGTTTTTTTTTTCTTTGGCAAATTGACCCAATGTTGTTAACAACATTAGGTTTTTTTCCCTTTCCAAAGGTGTCACAATTTCCCTCAAACATATTTATAAACATCATGGATGACAATGAGGGATTATTTTTCATTCTTCTTTGAAGGTGCCACAACTTTTGTCAAATCTAACTAATGTTGTTGATAATGATGGGTTTTGAATGTTTTAAATATCTTTAAATTATTTATTATCATTGATGACAATGGGGTTGTTCTTAATAATTATTTATTTTCAAGGGTCTCCCATATATAATGTTGTTGACAACAATGGCAAGGGGGGTAACATTCATCCCATGACAATATTTTTTTATTTGCTTAACATTGTTGATGAAGATGATTTTTAAACAAAATTTTAAAAATTATTTTGGTCGCATAACAATATTTTTCCCTGTAATGACATTATTCATCATTATTAAATGACATTTAGTTTGAAATTTATTCATGGGCATAATCTTGTAGTTGATTTGGATTAGAAGGAACAATTTCATTTTTAATGTTTATAAATGGGGTTCAACAACAAATTGAAGCTTTTTTTTGGAATCAATCTTTGGATTACAAAATATTTGCTTGGAAAAAAAAATGTTTTGCATTAATAGAGCTTTTGATTATGAATTTTTTTTGTTATCCAATGTGGATGAAATTTGGTAAAGTTCAGGTTTCGAAGGTCCAAGGTTGGGATTGCTAATGATTTTTTTTGTTGCTTTAAGCCCTTTTGGCTAAAGCCCTTGATTTTGGATTAATGGTTTTTCCTCCCTTTTTTTGAAATAGGATTTTATTTTTTCTAAATGTAGACCTTTGAGAATTGAAGCTATTGTTTTGAGGTTGGAAGGGTCTACATTTAAACCTTTTTCCTATGTAAAGAAATGTTGTGATTTTTTTTCATTTTTTATTTTTTATTTTTAGGTTTTTTTTGGATTGTGGAACTTTCACGATCATGCTTCAATTTCTTATTGTTTTGCTTTCAATAGGTAAACTTGCATTATCTCTAATGAACGTTCGTAATTTTTGTCAATGCCATTTACTTTGTTGAATTTTTTCATGTTCCATCTCCATGGATCATCATGTTGTCTTATAGTTTATTTTTTTAGATGTTTGCACTCATTATTTTCATCATTTTGTACTTGTTTCTATGTTGATGTTAAATCTACTTGTTGGTTTTGCATTTTTTTCCTTAATTCTTTATTAACACAAGGATCCTCATGTTGTTTTGTAATTTCTTTTCTCAAATGTTGTCACTTGTCATCTTCATCATCTTGTGCTTACTTTTTATGTTGATGTCAAATCAACTTGCTAGTTTTGTGTTCATCTTCATTATTATCTATTGATGCAAAGATCATCATTTTACAACATCAATGCAAGCATAGGCTTCATCACTTGTTACATATCACATGAGCTTGTTTACCACTTGTAAAATGAACATGAACCATATACATATTACATGAACATGTTCATCACTTGTAAGATGGCAAAAAAAAAAAAAGATGTATGTGCAAACAACGACTACAAAAGATGATTGTGGTGGTGGTGGTAGTATAGTAATGGTGGCTATGCAAAACAAGCATGATGTTGTCATTTTAGCAAGTTGATGTTGCCATTTTAGCAAGTTGATGTTGTTGGGGTAAGAGCTAATCATATCAATGAGATGCATTTGTAGACTTCCTTAGTGCTGAAAGTTGGACACAGCACCTCTTGACCTTAAGGCTTCCATGGAAGTGCAAACCCAATGTGATGTCTAAAAACAAAAAAAAGTTTTTTAAAAAAAATGACATGTGTAAAAAAAAAGTTGGAATTGGGGAGCAGCGCAGAGCCCCCAGTATACAAAGGGATGTCCAGATAAACCGGTCATCTGAATGACGTCCTTAAATGGCGTTGTTGACGTGATAATCGAGACGCCACTTTCCATCGTCAACTTTTGCGCTGCAAAATAAAACCGGTTCGGCGTCAAACCCTAATCCTCTGGACGATAGCATCCATTAGATGGAGAGAGTGGACGGTGGATACGGAGCCAGAAGCCCGAACAAACGGCAGTGGCTATACAGCAACGGAATTCAATTTCTCAACGCACGCGACGCGAGCTCGCGTCCGCCATCGCTCTTCTCTCGACTTGTGGTTGTGCACGTGGAGCGCTCCAACAGTCACCATGAAGGTGATATATGCTCTCATCATCCCCTTGCCGCTGCTCTCACCGTGTTTTCTCAGTAGACTCGGATTATCTGAAAGTCCTTTTTTCTCTTTTCTTTTCTGCATTCTTCTGTGGAAGGAAGGGTTAGGTTTTCGGGGGTTTGGTTCGTTATAGTTATAGATATGCTTCCTCCTCCCAGCCCGAGAAGGATGGGACTACTTCTAGCAACTTGGAATCGGCGTTTGTCGTTTTTAGACACGCGTTTGTGGATAATGGACAAGTTTCGCTTTTTCTTCTTGGTATATGGCATAAACCTTCGGAGGAAACTAGGGTTTGCGTAGAAGGTAATGCTGTCGCTTTTGGGGTATGTAAGAAGAAGGAGATGCTGTTATGCTCTTTCTTGCCCTTGGAATCTTTAGAAGACTTCCATTGTACAGCTGTGGTTCATGAACCTTCAACCCTAAGTCCATTGCACGAACTGTACAGAAAACCCTAGTAGTCCGCTATCAAAGGGAAGCGTCTGGTGCATCGAAGGACACTGCAAACTCTTGCCAATGATTGAAAGGGAGCAAACTGAGTACAAGCAAACCTTTCCTGCAGAGACCAAAAGTCATTCTTGCAGGAATGATTGGTTCTAATTCCACAGCTGAGACTTTTGGTTGCTTTTGTCTTGCAGCTCAACATTGCCAACCCTACTACAGGGTGCCAGAAGAAGGTTGAAATTGATGATGACCAGAAACTGTAAGTGAATGATATTCTTACATCTGCTTATCTCAGTTCATTGGACATATCTTGGCTACCAGTGGAAGCTGTGACCTGAAGGAAGGGGCTTTAGCTTTTACAGAGGCTCAATGGTTGAGGTGTTCTTGTTTTTTGTGCTGCAGACGGGGGTTCTTTGACAAGCGACTAGCTCAGGAGGTCAGTGGCGATAGCCTTGGAGATGTAAGTACTATGCACCAAAGACCTAGTTTGGTTTGCAGTGACCACTTTTTTCTTGATGTTCACTTCTGTCAAGTAGGAATTTTTTTTCTCTGCAGCCCTTTCAATTGTTCAAGCTCCAAAGATCTTGTGCACTAAAGATCTCTCCCTTAATAGTTGTGGAGATCATTGATGATCATTATGTGAAATGTCTTTGCAGGAATTCAAGGGGTATGTGTTCAAGATCATGGGAGGCTGTGACAAGCAGGGATTCCCCATGAAGCAGGGAGTTCTCACTCAGGGCCGAGTTCGGATCTTGATGCACCGAGGTTCAGTTTTCCAGTTGGAGATGTTTTGATGCTATTTGCAGCAGGTGCAATGTGGCAAATAAATGTGTTCTTTGTGAGATCGTAAGACCCTACAAATTGTAAAGAGTAACAACAAGGAGGTTTTCAGGCACCTCTTGCTTCCAGGGTTATGGGAGGCGCAATGGAGAGCATCGCCGCAAGTCTGTGAGAGGCTGCATTGTCAGCCCTGATCTCTCTGTTCTTAATCTTGTCATTGTGAAGCAAGGTTTGTTCCATGGCTCTGTCTTCTGCCACACCAACAGTAAAATCCCTAGTTTCCTATCTTTTGTCATGTTTGTGTCATTGTTTTTTGGCTTTGCCCCTCCATCAAGTAGGTTATCAAAAATTGAGTGGATCTTAGGGTGTACTGGAGCTTTCTTGCAGCTTAGTTTTGGTAACCTTTCACTAATGCTGGTGGAAGTTTTCTTCCTTATTTTTCCTGGATAAGATTTGGGAAGGCCATCATTCAAAGTCCTGGCCAGGTTTGAAATGGTGATTGCTGGGAAAAGTTCTAATCTGGAGTAATGGCTTGATGAACACCAGGGGACAACCATCTGCCTGGACTGACTGACACTGAGAAGCCCAGGATGAGGGGACCAAAAAGGGCCACTAAAATCCGCAAGCTCTTCAATCTTACCAAAGAAGATGATGTCAGGAAATATGTCAACACATATCGCCGCACATTTGTCTCCTCAACAGGTGAGAAATGTACTATTTCTTGAGGTCTGGGTGCTCTTCTCTGTCATTTGTTGTCTGATAGGGGACCATTGTGATGGGTCCATCTTCTGTACCAAGTTTTATCAGCTAGTTCAAGGGTTTACTTTTATTAATAGCTTCAAGTAGGCTGATGCCTGTTTTGTCTATAAGCAGCTGTGGAGGTCCTATGTCTGCAAACCTGCCTTTTGTGGAAGTACATCTTACACTGCAATATTCTGATTTTTCATAATGGCAGGGAAGAAGAGAAGCAAGGCACCTAAGATTCAGCGACTTGTGACACCTGTCACCCTGCAGAGAAAACGTCGTAGAATTGCTCTCAAGAAGAAGAGGATTGTCAAGTCCAAGAATGAAGCAGCAGAGTACCAAAAACTGTCGGAAATATATCAAAAGTTAGCCCCTAGTTTTTCAAAGTGTTTGATTAAACATATATTATGGACTTTTCACCACAGTGAAGGTCTTTCAAAACATTTGCAGACCTTTTTAAACACTTTGCTATCATTAGAGCCATATGCACTTACCTTTTTATTACTAAAACCCCTTCTTTATGATCATGTGCATGAATTTAACTATTTGAAGTACTTTGCTCCAAACCTTTTTAGATTGTACTACAGTATAAGATGTCTTTCAATAGTGTTCAAGCTTTGGCTCCCTTCATTGCTAGTTTTGGAATGAATTCAACAAAGGCATCATCTTCCCACATATACAACAATGAAGGTTATCATAATTGGCCATAGAAGATGATGGTGTTAAGGGTTTTTAATTGTGGGAATTTATTTTTTATGAACCTAAAATGATTGTTGGTGGTGCCATGAGCTTTAAAGACATTAAAATATTGACATTGGTAGACATGTTGCCATAATTGTCAAATGCCACATATGTGGCTAATGTTTTGAAGGAGTTGCATTACAACTACACTTTTGATGTGGAAGGGTACAAGGAGATCTTTTCATTGTTCTCCTCCCTTACAAATTTTGACATTATTCAAATTGTTGGAATGGTTGCACACACATATAAGGGTTTAAAATATTTACAAGGCACTCATGAAAAAAAATTCACAACATTATGTACATGCGAAACAACTTTCTTATGTGTTGTTGACAACTTGGGATGTGGATGTTCTTCTTCAAGCCATCAATCAACTAGTACGTGATTTTGATTGATGAAGCAATTTGCATTAGTTTTTATTTTTAAAAGTGTACAAAGAGAAAATATGAAGCCAATAATGACCTTTTACTCTTGTTATTAAGTATTGTTATAGACTTCTTCTTGTAGTATTGAATCATGCCCTAAATTTCACTTATTCATTTTTTTCATGTATGAAGACTATCATGATATAGCTACCAACAAGCTCATGTACAAGAAAGTTACTATGTTTTGTACTTATTTTTATGTCAATGAAGTAGTTATATATTTTTCTCTAACCACATACACACATGCTTAAGGTTCCAAATGTCAATTGGAGGTCAATCATGGAGAATCTTGACCAGGAGGGTTTTTTTCTACTAAATAAAAAACCAATCCCATTATTGTTGACAATTTATATCAAGGCTTATCAAGTGTGTCTATCTTGTCTTAATTTTATCTATGTTCCATGTGTTTGCTGTTTTGTTCATTTCTTTGTACCATTTAGCTTGTACTACTCTGGTTTGTCAAAAAGTGGTAACTAATAGTTGTTTTAATTGAAGATAGTGGATAGTAATGGCAGCTTGTCGTTGTTATTTTTGAACTGAAGGTGATAGAGTAATGAAGGAAGACCACCTTAGATCTATACTAGGGTTTGAACATTCAGTCAATGGAAATTTAAGTTCCATGGGTGTAGGAGCTAATAAGCATTGAATGAACTAACATCTAAATTCAACATTCTCAACTTAGACTTCCAATTTTTACATATCTTCCCATACTGGAATCGCATGTGCCCTTAGTTGATTTAAAGGAATCATTGTTATTTCAACATGGACATTTGTTTCAAATCATGGATTTTGATGATTTGATGCAACTAAAGCATTAACTTACTATCAACACCAATGTTCAATGGGTACTCATGGTAGTTCATCAATGTTATTTGTGATGGAGGTGATGGTCTAACACTTTGTGAGCAACTCTCATAATGTTATGACTACAATTTTGTTGTATTACCTTTAAAATGTTTTTGTGGAGATTTATTTATTTTAATCTCATGTCCTTGTATCTAAAGTTATTTTTTCATGTGGTTGTTTGGTGGTTTTTATCATTGCTTTTTAATGTGATGAGTTTTCATATATTTGGATTACTTCTAGTTGTGTAGTTTAATCATTGTAAGAAGGGAGATCGAATTGTGCTTTGCAATTCTAGATATGATGGATCAAGTGTTTAATGTTTGAAATCAACCATCTTGAGCAAAGTTACAAGGCTTGTAAAGAGCTTCCATGTCTAGTGCCAAAAATGGTTAAAGTGGAAATAGATCTTAAGGGAAGATCTAGGCTTCAAGCTTGTCAAATTTCAATCCTTGTTTGCTTTGTCTCACTCTAGTTTGATTCAAAGCTTATTGGTGGGTATTTTTGCTTTGTCCCTTTTCTAGCTTGCAAGAATGTATTTTTTTGGGTTTTTCTTCATTTTGGTATACCTTTCAATGATACAATTCATAAGGATATGTTGATGTGCTTCTCACAAGATATCAAAAGTAGTAAGTGGAGTGAGTGGAAAATTGGGACAATTAGGTTTTGAAAAGGTAGTTTTGAAAAATACTATATACAAAAATCACCACCATAAGATAGTCTTGTTTTAATACAATTTCATAACAATGAGCATTATCCAAAAGGATATGAGAAATTTAGGAATAATGAACTAAGGCCTAATAGTTATAAGAAGTAATGTTAGATATTATAAGACGTTTGTTGACAAAAAGATGAGTCACATAATTTCCTTACAATTATTTGGTCTAAAATTATTGATGTAAAAAGCGAACATGCAAAAGGAAGAGATCCCATAACATGGTGTATTTTGAAGTAAGTGAACTATATTATGTTCAATTATTTTGTTTTCTTGTGATGAAAATTGGAAAATATATGTATTTAAGTTTGACAAGAAATTGTTTTTGGTTGCAAGATTTTTCATTAAGTTACATTGCTGGAGTATCATATATTTTTAGAGTTGTGTATTTGCCTCATTTATTTTGTAGAAATAAACTTTAAATTTTGATTATTGAACCACTATTAAAACATGCAAATGTTATATGATTGCATTTTAATATATGCATATATTTATGCGTTTTAAACATTTAAAATCACTTTTGTGAAAAATCCAAATCTCTAAATTGGATTATTCCTCTTATTGCATTTTTCTTCCCCCTTCAACAGATTGTTTATCAAAATGGAAACTTACTTGCAAAATGTGGCAAAAATTGGTCTAGAGCCAAAAAAGTTATGTTAGAAATAAGGGTCTTTAATTTGTATGGAAGTTTTAGGAATGTTGGTTTGGTGGGACATACTTTGTAGAGAAAAGTTATGATAATCTATGTTGAAACACCATTCTAACACTTATTACTTCAAGTCTTAAAGACTTATGTGGAGTGATTATTCAACATATACAAGTTGTTGAGAGAACAGCTAGATGAACCCTAATCATTACATTCTTCAAATACTTGTTTTATATTTCCAACTTTTGCTTTTCTTCCCATATTAGAGTCACATCACTACTACCAAATTGGGGTGCAATTTACTAGTTTAAATCACTATGGGACCTTAAAAGTGAAATAATTTCATTGCATTTTATTGATTTCATTATAATATCATTATGCAGACATCATGTTTCATTACTAGTTAACATAATTCATTATTACAATTTACTATAGTAAATAGGTTTTTTTTTTCAAAAACAAAATATTCTATCTATGCTACTTTATGATATACCCTATATTATTTTAAGTTATTTTAGTTATTCTAACTTATATTTTATGTTATTATAAGTTATTATAAATTATTGTACCTTAAATTATTATATGTTATTTTACATTAAGGTATCTTAACTAATTTATTATAAGTTTTTAAGTTATTTTTAATTAAATGATTCAACTAACTTTAGGCTATACCTTAGGTTATTTCATTTTAAATTAATATATGTTATTTCAAGTTATATTTTAAATTATTCAAGGTCATTTTACTTTATGTTATTATAAATGATTTTATCTTAAGTATAATAACTTAAAATAATCTAAAACAAAATATAATGACCTAAGGTAAAAATAACTTAAAATAATAAATAATAAACTACTAAAAATAATTTTAAATACCCTACAATATAATAAATACGAATGGCCTATGATATTATAACATAAAATATTCAACAATAATTTATAATACAATAATCACCAATAGTTGTAATATAACATATAATAACCAACAATAACTTATAATACAATAACCATTAATAAAATAACCATCAACAACCACCAATATAATAACCACCAATGGCTTACAACGTAATAGCCACCAATAGCCATTAATAAAATAGCCACCAATAACCATTAATAAAATAGCCACCAATAACCATTAATAAAATAGCCACCAATAACCATTAATAAAATAGCCACCAATAACCATTAATAAAATA
>Ga0116230_10006560_pt1 | contig 11473 bp, 11 predicted proteins | sample S1TSphfallax_3_FD_88678 | JGI IMG/M metagenome (GOLD analysis project Ga0116230, IMG submission 88678) | Host-associated microbial communities from peat moss isolated from Minnesota, USA - S1T2_Fd - Sphagnum fallax MG | ecosystem: Host-associated > Plants > Peat moss > Unclassified | place...
GGTTAAAAAGTTTTTTTGGATATTTTTTTATTTTTTTTTCTTTATAAAAGTTTTCAATTTGGGGGGGAGAAATTTTTATTTTTTATAAAAAAATTTTTTTTTTTTTTTTTTTTACTCTCTCTTATCTTATTATCTTAAAATTTTTATTACCCCCCCCCCCCCCCCCCCTCCCAAGTAGGCAAATATTAAAATTTCTTTAAAATACCTAGATATACCTTTTACATTGTAAAAATAGTGGTTGCAACTATTTATAAAGTCCTTTTGGGTTTTAAATTCTTTGAATTTCAAACTTTAAAAATATGTACATCAATATATTGCAATATATTCTCCTAGTGAAAAAATTGGATTAAAATGGAACATTTTGGTTCAAGGGACTCCTTGGTTTTGCTTGGATGATATTAAGAGAATGTATAGATATTGATGAGGACATTTTGGAAAATGACAAGGGACAACAAGAGAACATGGAGAATGGCAAGGTGATAATACAAAATTTGGAAAATGACAAAAAGGAATAATGATGTTATGAGTCACAACAAGTGACAACAAATAATAATCAAGGAATATGGGTTGATAATGGGGAATTGTAAGTTAAGGATTGGGAATGGTGCTCTAAGCACGTGATGGGGAATGATGATGGATGATGGGTTGATGATAAAAAATGGAAAATAACAATAGGTTGATTATGGGAAACAAAATGTTAATGCTAGGGAATAATTGATTGATGAAAAGGAATGGTGGAGAATAACTAAGTAGATATGAGTTTGTTTTTGAAATTTTGAAATTATAGATGATGGATAAAAGGTGGCAAGGTAGTAACTCATGACATTTTTTTCCCAACACACATGATGAATGACAAGGGCAACATATTGAAAGCCATTGACATAATTTTTATCTTGATTAATTTATTTGTTCATGCAACAAATAACCAACAAGGGACGATATGGGTGTTAGGATGGATGCTAAGAAGAATGGTAGTTGGGTGATGAACAAACAATAGGCATGACAAGTGGTGCCAAAATTAACATTAGGAGTGTTAGGAAGGTCAATGTCATGTGCATCAAATAGGACATTAAAGACAAAAGGAAATGGATGAGCTTCCATGATGCAATAAGTCCAATTTCTCACATGAACAAAACATGTATTAATTTAAGTTTTAAAAAGAAAATGTAAAATTTGTTATTCCTTTCTAGAAGGTATATAAATAATGTATTGAGATGTCTACAAGCTAAAAAATACCCCTTTGTAAGTTAACTTAGAAAACCTCTAGGCTAGGCCAGGTAACTTAACATGTCTAGGTCATGTAATTAGCCTACCTAGGCGTATACACACATTGTAGGTTAGAAATATGAAGACTTGAACCTCTTACCTTCACATTGAAGGACTAGAGATCCTTAACCATTGCACCACACATTTCACACAAATAATAATATGTTTTGTCATCATATTATTATGTTTTTAACCTACTTAGGTAGCCTAGCTTAGCTACCTAGGTTACCTAAATAACCTATTGACCAACTTCACTACCTACCTAATTACATAACTTTGTTTAACCTACTAGTAGGTAAGTAACTAAGCTAGATAAGTAGGTAAGTATGTAGGTTAAGTAAGTAGGGATAGTTGCAAGCTATTGTGTGCCTAATTTTTTTTCACATGGTGTTTTTTTAATATGTTGTTCACATTGATTAAAATGGTCCTTAATGTTTGTTTAATAAGATTGTAAAATGTTACTCACTTCTATGAGGAATATTGTTATACTACTAAGCCCAAGTTGGATCACAATCAAATTCTTTATATTGACCACATGATGGGCTTAGAACAATTCATGAAGTTTTGTCACAATACAGATTTTATGTTCAAATGGACTTTGATTTTTCATTATTGTTAATTAGTACTTTGAAAGGATTAATTTAAAATTGTTGTGGAGGACTAGCTTGCTAAATTTTTGATTTAAAGTGACATTGGCAATAAAAATGGTACTTAAATGGACTATTGAATGGCCTCAAAATGACTTGATTTTCAAAATTCCTTTAGGAAAAAAAATTAGAATATTTTAATGAAAATTTTCATTATTATTTTCTTTGTGATGTATAGAATATTTAAATGAATCCTTTTTTTTTATAAAATAAATTGGGTGACTCAACTGTCATGGGAAAAGGATGGTGTTCTTAGAACACATGTTTTTATCGTTAAATTGTGTCAAATGGACTTTTCAATTGTTAAAAATCATTTTTTATAGCTTACAACTACCCATAGGTTAAGTAGGTAGGTTACGTAAATTATTATATTACCTTCTTAGCTTAACTATTTACTTACCGAACTAGCCTACATCACAAACTTTGCATTGTGCATGATTTGGTAATGAAACACATGTGACATTTGTAAATCTTCATAAGTTTGTAAATTTTTCCCATGAATGTTATGCATTTAAACATATATTATGCACATACAAATATGATGAAAGATTTTCAAGGTAAAAGTAAGGTAATATGAACCTATCCAAGATAGGGATTAAATGTTTAACAATGTTTAATATTGGAATATTTTGCAAAATATGCCTAAAAAATGATTTAAAAATAAAAAATTAAACTTTTAAAATTCTTATGTCTCCAAAAAAGTTAGATTATATTAAAATGTAAAGGTTTACATAAAAATATTTTCATAAAATTTTTATTTAAAAATCATTTCAAGATTCTTAAAAAGTTTGTTAAGCAACAAAAATAGTGGTTACATTGTTTTAGAAAGTGTTTTGAAATCTTCCATATCAAATTCATTTCAATTTTTGTGAAATGTTATCACAATACATCACAAATATTGTTGTACAAGTTCATCCAAAATTTTCAACATTACTTAAATAACCATTTATTGCAATGAAAATTAAGTAGTGGTTATGTCCTGGAGGGGCTCATTTTATTTTTATTTTTCATCTAACATCTTTTCATCCATGTTGGATAATTTTTTTTCATTTCATTTACAAATATTTCATGTTCATATTTTAGATGTACAACTTTTGTGTGTAAAAACTATGAAAATTTGAGAATTTTTTTTACATGATTTCCATTACCAAATTGTGAAATGCAAAGTGTATGATGTAATTATATCAATTTTGAAATGACTACTAGTCATGTAGTTTGTAATGATTGTCACATAATCATATTTGTGACTAAAATTGCAAAATGGCATGGAAGTTTGCCATTTATTACTATGATTAAGTTTGGATAGTAGTGCAAAAAGTTTTAATCATAAAAACCATGTTTTGATGTAATGGTGTTTCTAATGTTTAAGGTTTGCAAGTTAAGGTGTTTTGCATAAATAACTATGCATTAGTTTTAATCAATGTAACAACAACATCATCATTTCTAATCGTTGAAACTATATATATACAAATGATCAACCCCACCTAAGCCATATTTGTGTCCTCCCTTCCTTCTGCAACATGATGAACACAAAAGGACCAATGAGAAGAAGCACCACCCAACTTTGCAAGATGGCAAGAACAAATATAAAGAACATGAAAAGGACCAACACAAGGAGACACTAGCTCCCACCCTTTGCTACCTTGTAACACGATGAACATTGTAAAGACCAATGCAAGGAGACCCTGCCCAACCACCCCCCCTTCCTCCTTCTTGCCCAATCCATGAATTGCCTTATAGTTCACAACAAACATGATGAATATAAGAGGACTACCAAAAGGAATGACTGCCCCCTTGCTACTTTGCATCATCACAAACCTAAAACAACTAAGATGAAGGAAAGGGGAGAATTGCTTGGATGTTCTTACAACTTTGTAAACAACCAAGAGAATGATGCCAAGCTCGAAGGATGGCCTTAACATGTTTTGAATATCTTCCCAATGCTTGTTTATCCATAGGCAAACACCATTCTTTGAGGGAAACAAAAAAATGAAACAAGCTAAAATAAACTAGGATGGATATTGCTAAATTGTCCCATCGTCCAATCAAGATGAACACCTTTGCAAGTGTGCTTGAACTATTGGGCATAAGTTACACATAAGAGTTCAATGAAAATATCAATTCAAAGAGGCAAAAAGTGAAGCCTTGTAGAGTAGATCCAATGAAGTCTTCAACATATGCCTCATAAATCTCCAATGTTGTTGCTTCAAAATGAAATATGTTATTTACACCCATAGTTGGCTGCCACAATCAATTGAAAAAACATGAATAAGACCATATGACAATGTGGTCAACCATGTGGTGTTGTTGGATATTGAGTTTTCTTAAAGTAACTTAGACCTCTAGTTTAGAGAATAGAAGCCCTTTGCCTAACACAAATTGGAAGAATTTGCAATACTCCATCTTCAAGCATGGAACCCAAACAACTAGACACAAAGAAATTAACGCAAATCACTATGCCATCACTATTGTTCGAAAGAATGCTTCTTTTGTGTTCATTTCTCTAAAATTGATAATTGTAACACAACATCTAAATGAGAAAAGAATGTTTTTTCAAATCCCAAATTGAATGCAAGAAGATAATGCTATGACCAATCGCAACTTTACAATAATCAAAGCCTCAAAAGAGAAGCTATATACAACAGTAGACTGAAAATAACAAGTTTCAAAAAATCTCATCTTTATCAATTTCTAACATCATTTTGAATCCCGAAAGAGCAACGAATGGAAGCACTAACTAGGGGCTAAAACTTAAAGTTTGCCTCATGAACTTGGAGTTTGCTGCAAATCCCTAAATTCTTTAGAAGAAAGAGTCATGTATGAAGCAATTTGAGAAGTTGAATTAGAGAAAGTTTGGAGGTTCTTTTGAGCAACAAGAAATTTTGGATGCTTATGACTAGTTAAATAAAAAAAGTTATGAAACTCTGACTTGTATATGATATAGATTTTGATTTGGTTTTGATCTTGTTGGGTTAAAAGTTTAAAACTTAAAAAAACTTGTTAAGGATATTAAAATAATTCTACAAAAAAATAGAATTTAAATTTAATTTAAAACTATTACTCATTGCAAAATTGTCCATATGCTAACTGTCTATTTCCCCACATGAGAAGTGATTTCATTTTATTTTTAATTTTTAAAAATTGGCCAATTCTTTCATTTCCTCTATAAATATAGAACCACTGGTTATATGAAAATAGATAACCACCCAATGCAGGTTTAAATGCAAGCCTTGTTTTTGTTCTTGTTCTCATGTTTGTTAAAGCGTATTTAAAATTTGTAAGGAAGTTAAAGGTCTGTTTCCTCACGTACTGCATGTATTACATTTTGCCTTAGTTACCTGCATCTATGTGGATTAATATGCAGGTTAATTCGCAGCTGAAAGAACCTATATAATCAGGAACAGGCCTAATCAGGGAGGCTTGTCAATCCAGATGCAGGAAAGATGCAGCCCAGAAAGATGAAATCAACACCTTCCACAGAGTACCAACACTCCAATTCTCAAGCATTATCAGTCTCAACCTAAACTTCCAACATCAAAAACCATATATGCTATGGCAATGAGTATATGGAAAGGAGGGCAACTTGGAGGTCAGATGCAGATCAGCATCAGATTTGACACCATTGGCTGCATTTGAGAAGACAGTCAAACAATGTGCCTGGAATGCCCATCACCCTTGGCATCAAAAATTACCGCAGAGAATCAAATGAGCCAACTGAAAGCAAACTTCATCCAGGAAAATGATATTCAAAGGAATGGAGATCCCAATCTACAGCATGATTATAATATCTGCAGTAGAAGTGTCCATACTGCAGCAGGGGCAACATTTCGAACAAAAACTGTACAGCTGCAGGAAAGGAAATGAATGCTAAAGCAGAGTAATCTATCTCTTGGATGTGGCAAACAATGAAACAAGAATGCACTAACATGTAGAAGAGAATCTGAAGTATTAACTACTTCCTCAAACACTAAAAATTGAACCTTCAGAAAATCTATTCATCTCTCAAACAGTACATAAACATAGAGGACTTAAGAAAAAGCTTAACAAAAGACATAAATTGAAAGCTCTTGTTGACAGAGTACTTACCACATGGATGCTGCTTCATTGGCTGAAACTCCTCTCAACACACCTGCATACCAAAAACAGTCACATTTCTAGTATAGACATGCAGCTACCAAATAATCTGATCCCTGAACTGAGGATTGTAATGGACTTTGTTCACTCAATCACATTGCTCAAAAACTGTTTCCAGATTCCAGTAAAGAGGGCCAAATTGCAGTATCCTAAGCAAATGGTTCACATGCCACAAAACACCACAAAGACACAAGGTCCTTGATTTCTGGATCTTATTTCAATCCTTCCTAACCCCCAGAAACCTACTAATTGTCAGCCTATGTTCACCAGAATAATTCAAGATTGAAGCAAGATAGTATGATACTTTGATTCATAATCGCAATCTTTCTTTCTAAAGCTGAAAGAAATCCTCACTTCAGTGGGAAATAAGCATAAACATGTACATAAAACTGCAAGTGATTTGAAACACTCCATTAACGTACATCAATCTGCTCACTGACTGGTGGAGTAGCAGATCATGCCAAGCACTGAAATAGTCATTACACTATAGTACAATAGAAAGGCTTAAAATGTTCCACTTCTGTCTCTTAGGAGCTGTCAAGAGATGGGTTGATTCATCCTCCAAATTTGACACAATGAACAAAAGAGGACATACCCTCCATATCCAAATGCAATTTCAAAGCAATCCAAGCAAGTTCCATTCCTAACTTAGCCTGCTTTTTTCCACACCTGGGTTGCTGATCCTGACAATCAACAGATGTTTACTTGAGAATGTGAGATGAGTCGGAATGTCCTACTACAATGCCATCTCAGCTTGAAGAGCTGCAATCTCATCATCCTCTGCAGACTTCTGAGGTGCTCTCTGTGGAGGAAGTTGAGTGGGTCGACTGTGTGCAGGAACAGGTGGGAGCTGAGTAGTAGATGGCTGAAGCAGCTGCTCTTCAAGTTCTGCCTGTTCAAGATCCTCCAGCTCAGCTTCCAGCTCATCCTGCATTGCCACACTGTGAAAGTCAGATGCAACACAAAAACTACACACCAAGCTGTCCATTAAAACCCTTGGTAAGACAAAAATGTAATATTTCACAGATCCAACTTATCCAGAACTTTTCACTACACCTAGTACATATGATAGCAACCCAACTTTTAAAAGTGGATCAAACTAGCTCACACGATGAAAAGCCTTAGGAGATGAGCAAGCAGGGGACAGTGCAAAGACCTCATCTATATCAGCAGCTGCACCAATGGGGGTGGACAATGCCTCCTGGATCTGCTTCATGTTCTCTGTCTGCTCATTGATCTCATCCATTGTCTTATCCACATCATCTATGTTTCTGCAGACCACAAAAGACAGGTCAGTTGTGTAAAATGAGGATTGGCTCTCATGTGTAGTAGTACTCCCACTCCTACTTCATGAAAAAAAGGTCATGTGATTTCAAGCTCATATCTCTTCAACCCCTCTCAAATTTGCTAATGTACCCATCAATGAGATTGCGGAGAAAAATCCACACTCAAACATAGGATGTGAGTATTGTGTCAGTTATGACCAGCAAGAAAATACATCAACAAAAGGGGGAGTCCCTAACTTTGTGAATGTTACCCAAAATATATTCCACGATTCCCTTTAAATTTTGCTAGTTTACATGATGTTTGAATCCACATCCAGCATGATGTTATCTTCTTCTAACAGTCAACAAAAGACAACGAACACACAGACAGGTACATGATTAGAATTCAGAAAAGGGAACTGAGGAATAGGCTTACGTGGCTTTGTGAATGGCTTTCATAGCTGCAGCACCACTGCGAAGTGCATCCACTGTCTCTGTCGTGGCTTTGGCACCTTCCAGCATAATCATCTACAAAGTGACAGAGCATACAATTCTGAGTCAAAGCAATCATGTCTGCCAACTTTTGCCTTCCTTCAACATAAGTGCAAGCACCAAGGTAAAGTTCAGTTCCAAACTGAAAAAAAGACTGTAGTGGAAACACCTACCGATGATCAAACCCACAGTTGGACCACCATTGTGCAATAACTGCTGGGTTCATAGCATAGGAATCAGAAAACTTGAAAGAGCAGTAAGTATGTTAGGTGAAGAATCAACCTGATCATGGATTCGCAGTTGGAAGTTTCCAAGCTGCTCCACTTGTACTTCATATAGCTTCTTCCTCTTCAAGCACTGGATTGCAGCTGCTCAGAGAACAGGACAAAAAAAAGTAAAAGACACTACAGCTCTTTGCCATTAATCTGGTAACACCAGACCCGCACCGTGCGGAGATTAAAAGAAGCCTGCCATGTCCCCTAACTTCCGTTGACAAGCAATAAACTCATACCTCTCTTATTCTTTGCTCTCGTAAAATCCCGAGCCTTCTCTATTTCTGTGGCTATTTTCCTCTGCAACACTTTCTCCTTCTTCTCCAACATTTCCAAAGTCTGCACACAACTTGCCATCGTTCAAAGATGAGAAATCGTTTCAGGAAACTGAAACCCTCATTGCGCGCTATTCACATGAGAACGAACAAAACTGAAACATCAAATGCAATAATGTTACAGGAAGTGAGAGTCAGGAAGCCTCGGGACGTGTCAGAAAACCTCATCGAGTTTATGGAGTGTTGAAAGAGTGTTCGGCTGCTCCTCCTTCGGCTTCCAAAAACTCAAGGGGAACATGGTGCCGCCGCCCCTCTGTATCCTCTTCTCCTGCACTAGGGCCGATTGGAATTATGGCTCTCTTGCAGGCAGTTCCCAGGCTTGACGAAAAAGAAAATCCCCGTCAACAACAGCCCTGAGTAGGAATCACAAAACTCGAAAGACCTGAGATCACTTGTGTTATTTTTTTTTCCAATTTTTCTTTCGGAAGAAGCTCGTAAACAAAACCAGCAAATCGAAGCGAAATTGGAAAAAAGAAAAGGCCACTAACTACTTACTTACAATTTATGAAGAACGCAAGCAACTGAAAGACATTTAATTCTGTAACTCCTGGAATTGAAGAAATTGGGTGACGGAATCTACTTGCGGCGAGATCGATGTGCAAACTTTGGCTACCGGAAGGCAAATCGGAAGGGCCACCGCGATGAAGAATGGATTGTCTGGACGGCCAAAATCCTGAAGACGACGATCCAAGAGCGCCAAGACCAGACAAAAGCGTGTGACGCAGCAGTCGGGATACTACCACACCATCCTTGAGGATGCAATACATCCATGAGGATGCCAACGCCACCCTCTCGGCCGGATGTAAAACATTCATGACGAGGCTTCTCATCCACCAACGCACTGTTCATTCTTTAATTCATAACCGGTTCCTCCCTAGAAATTGGCAGCCTGGTGTCACCCCATTGGTGGAAAGGTCTCATGTTACAACTCGTATTTACTGCATATTGGGTCAAAAAGATGGGCTCAAGGGGTTATGACACTCAAGCTCCTTGATGGATTCAATTGTGAGCCCAAATGTGAAGATAACAGAAGAAGAAAGAATCAAGGATTCAATTGTGAGTCCAAATGTGAAGATAATGGAAGAAGAAAGAAGTAAAGGGTGCACTCCCTAGCTTGCAGCACTTCGGGGTAAAAGTATGTGTTGGACTCTAAGATAAGACTAGGATGAGTGATAAGCGGTTCAATTATTCACATGTACGTGCACAAACCAAACAACAAGTTGGTTAATGTAGAGTTGGAGCACTTTTGGTGCACGGACAAGCCACAAGCAAACATAAATGCACAAGACTCACCACAGCCTAAACTTGGGGGAAGCTACCACCTTCCCCCTTATAATATTCTTTGTGCTTGGCCACGGGGTCAACACTCCAATGTCATTTTGTCCCAAGTTGAAGTCCCAAAATTGGGACTTTGGAAGCACATAACTTTGTGTGCATACCTCCAATTGAGGTGAGGTTTGAAGTAAAGTTGTAACCCTCATTAAAAACTTTTCAACGATATGTGGCACACCATGTGAACGTAAAGAAATCAAAAAGATTCATAACTTTTAATGATCGGGAATCAAATTGCCAGTTTGACTCCCAACCCTTCTTTTGGCCATGGCTTGTGTTTTAGATACCCAAATGGGTCATGTGAGCCCATTTTTAACATCTACGTTCCAAGAGCTTTCCAATGATATAAAAACTTTTCATTTTAATGAGTTTAAACCCTTGAAGTCACTCTTTAAAAATTTAAGAGTCCATCGAAACTCCAACTCCCAAAATGAGAGCTCACTTGGGAATGTGGAGGGAATGAATGTGGAGGTTCATTCCCTCACACTCTCCTACACTCCCAGGAGCATGAGATATGACTCTCGGGCTTCCCTTTTGGCCCGCACCTTTACAAGCCTTTACAAGCCCAAGGTTAAGGTTGCAACATGTTGTGTGGACAACAACGACGACATTCATCCCAAACATTGGAGTAGTCACTAATTATGGGCATGTGAAATCCCATTCATCAAATCACCAGTTATGTCTTGTATATTGGCTTGAGTAGCTCAATTACTAGGAAGAAAAAAACTTGCCATTCCCATGGCTCATTGTTTTCAAGTAACTAAGCTGCACTCACCAATTACATAATCCATTACCTCTTATTGTTAATGTGGTAGCATGCCATTGGACAAAAGCTCCCAAGTTATATCATGCATTTCGTTGCTTTAAAACATTTTTTTATGTCTCAAATACCTTTGGCACAGTCCCCATGGCTAGTTGGTTGAACCACATAATTTTTTCATGTTCGATAAGTTGTAATCTTCATGGTGCTCTTGTATTATTAGTTATGTGTGATAACTAGCTCAAGTGTTGAGAGTATTCAAAATAGCTTAAATGTTCAAGCCAAGTATTTCATCCATGATTTGATGAGGACTCTCAATGTGTGCAAAAGCACTAGTTGTATGGAGTTCCTAAATCAACCCCAACCTTTCATCTATGAAAACACCATTATGGATTTCATAAGTTAACCCCAACCTCTCAACATCTATATGTTGTTAATATGGAGTTCATAATTGGGCCATACCTTTCATCTATGGAAGCATTATTATGGAGTTCATAATTTGACCCATACCTTTCACCTATGGAAGCACTATTATAAAGTTCATAATCTAATTGGTACCTCTCATAGATGAAGGCCCACAAAGGTGCCAAAAGCTTGCTAGAACCATAAGGTGTTTTTCAACAAGACACCTCTTACTATGAACAAGATATGTTTTTGTTGATCTTCTATTGTTGATGAAGAAAAGGTCTTGAATGTTATCCAAAAATATTGCCATGTTGCCTACATTTTTCCAAACCAATCTTTAATGTGATTTCATTGTAGTTATTGGCATGTGGTGAGGTCACGTTGCTTTAGTCACTTGCATGTGGTGAGACACATCACCTTAGTTGTTATCAATAGTTATTCAAGGTGTTAAGGTATCTCATGGTAGATGATTTGAAAAAAAACAACATGCATTAGGACAAGATGCACAAATCATGAAAGGGATGTTTTTGCATCGTTGAAGAACAGAAGGTTATGTGACTCAACA
>Ga0116230_10006561_pt1 | contig 11473 bp, 13 predicted proteins | sample S1TSphfallax_3_FD_88678 | JGI IMG/M metagenome (GOLD analysis project Ga0116230, IMG submission 88678) | Host-associated microbial communities from peat moss isolated from Minnesota, USA - S1T2_Fd - Sphagnum fallax MG | ecosystem: Host-associated > Plants > Peat moss > Unclassified | place...
AGCGTTTTCTGCGTTGCAGAATCGAAGTTCGCAAGCGACGGCGCCGGGTCGGCAAACGATTCGGCCAGCAGCGCGCCGAGGCGCGTCGCCTCGCGCTCGAACGCCGCCAGGCCCGCGACATCGCGCGGATCGAACGCGGCCACCTCGCGTGCGTTGGCTACATCGTCGGACCCGAGCAGCAAGGAGCGCCCGTCCGTGAGCGGCGTGAACGATCCCGGATCTTTGCGGTACGCCGCAAACCCGTGCGCGACCAAATCGAGGTCGGCGACGATGCGCGGGTCGAGCAGGCTGCACACGTATGAGGCGACCGAAACGCGAAAGCCCGGCCAGACTTCGTCCGTGAGGGTGGCGCCGCCGAGCACCGGACGGCGCTCGAGCAGCACCGTGCGCAGCCCCGCCTGCGCGCAGTACGCGGCGGCGACGAGCCCGTTGTGGCCGCCGCCGACGACCGCGACGTCGTACGGCTCAGGGTCATGCGCGTACAACTAGCGTTTGTTCTTCGAGAAGCCGCGCGGGTTGGGTTTGAAGGGCGCGCCGACCACGTATTCGCCGCGCTTCGGCAGCGATTCGTCGACGTCGTCGCAGCCGATCGGCGTGAAGTCGCCGCAGTCGTGCGGACGCGCTTCGTAGATGCCGCAATAGTATTTGCCGGATCGCGACCCTTTGAGGAACACGCACTTATCGGTGATCTCGTCGCCGACTTTCTTGAGCCAGCCGACGACATAGCCGTCGGCCGATTCGCGTTCGTTGACGTATTCACGCATCACGACCTCATAGGTGAGCCCGAGATGATCGGCGATGCGTTGCACGTCCGCGCGGTTGACGAACGGTTCGTATCCGGCGCAGCATTCCGCGCAACCGGGCGGGCACGCGACGTTATCGGGCAACTCGTAGAGATGTTTGCGTGCGACTTCGATGACTTGGCGCACCGCCGCCACCATCTCGGGATCGTCGTTGTACTTGTAGACCCATTCGCGCTGCGTGATCTCGTTCACGTTGTAGCGCCGCTTCACCGACTCGTTATAGAGGATCGTGACGTGCTCGTCGGTGATTTCGATTTCTTTCATGTGCGCGAGCGGTTCGAGGTCGAGCTTCTCGAGCGTCGTCGGCTGGCCCGTCCGACGCGTGAACGCCTTGAGGTTGCGGAGTTCGCGATGGGCGATGAGATCGATGGTCTCTTGCATGAACGCTCATTCGCGCCGCGGTCCTTCGGCCCCGGTATCCACCCGGCGCATCCGTCGCACCCGCCGCTGGGCCCGGAGGCCAAGCAGAGTCGTTCGCGACGCTAGGCAAAAGCAGCGGCGGGGCGAAGCGGAATCGGCATGAAGCGACAGGGAATCGTGGCGGCGGTGCTGGCGGGTGGCACGGCAGTCCTTGGATGTGTGAGCCCGGGCCGTGCCGATGATGCGGCGCTGGCCGTTCTCGCGAAGATCAACACCGCGCAGGCGTCGCAGACGTCGTGGGTGATGACGACGACCGCCGGTGCTAGCGGGGTGACCTCGGTCGCGACGTTCGTGCGTGCCGCGCCCAAGGCACCCGGGAACCCCTTCGCGGGCGTGGCCGTCAAGGTCGAAACCGCGGCGGGTTCGATCACCATCGACACCTACATCGTCGATTCGACGCTGTATCTCTCGCTCAACGGGAGTCCGTGGCAGAAGAAAGCGCTCAACACGGACCAATTCAAGATGTACACGGGTTCGTTGCTCGACGGCTTCAAGGAGCATCCGCCGGCCGCAACGCTGCAGCCGGATCGGGTCGACGGCGGCATCAGCTACGGCGACGTTCGGGTCGTGATGCAGACGCCCGCGTCGATGCTCGCGGCGATGCCCGCGGCGCCGAAATCGCTGACCCTCGAGTGCATGTACGACAAGGCGAGCTTTCTCATGCATGAGTGCGACACCGACCAGTTCACGGTCGCCTACTCGAAATTCAACGATCCGGCGAACTCGGTCGTGCTTCCGGCCGCTGCGGCAAACGCGACCGTGCTGACGATGCCGCTGCCCGGCGAAGCTCCGCCGGCCGCCGCTCCCGCAACCACCCCCGCCCACTAGGAATCCGCGTTCACATGGCCTACGCGATCGGGGTCGATCTGGGCGGCTCGCACGTGATGGCGACCCTCGTCGACGGCAATGGTGAGCTCTCGACCAAACACGAGATCGATCTCGACGATCACACGCCGTCGGTCGTGTTCGGCCACGTCACGACGGTGATTCGCGCCGCTCTCGCCGACGCGAAGGACGTGCCGATCGCCGGCATCGGGATCGGCTCGCCCGGCAATATCGATCCGCTGACCGGGACGATTCGCTACTCGCCGAATTTCGGCTGGACCGACGTGCCGCTCGGGGAAACGCTGCGCGGTGCGTTCGCGCAGCCGGTGTTCGTCGCGAACGATGCGCGCTGTGCGACGCTCGGCGAATACGTGCACGGCGCGGGCCGGGGCAGCAAGAATTTCGTCTTGCTCACGCTGGGCACCGGGATCGGTGGCGGGATCATCGCCGACGGCCGATTACTGCTCGGCAATCAGATGGGCGCGGGCGAGGTCGGACACCATCAGATCCGCCCGAGCGACGGCTTCATCTGCGGCTGCGGAAAGATCGGCTGCTTCGAGGCGCAGGCCTCGGGCACCGGACTCTTGCGGCACGCCTTCGCGGTCGCACCCTCGTTCCCGCGCTCGCGCCTGCTCGACCTCGATCGCGAGAAACTCGGCTCGAAAGCGATCCGTAAGGCGGCGCAAAACGGCGATGCCCACGCCCGGGCGACGTGGAAGAATTGGACGACCGATCTCGCGCGGGGGCTCGCCAACGTGATCGCGTTCGTGAACCCGGAAGTCATCGCGCTCGGCGGCGGCGTCTCGAGCGCCGGCGCGTTCATGCTCGATCCGATCCGTCCGCTGGTCGAAGAACTCACGACGATGGTTCCGCGCGGCACGACTCGCCTCGTCACCGCCCTGCTCGGCAACGACGCGGGTGCGGTCGGTGCGGCGACGATGGCGATGCGCGGCGGCCTCTACGCCGAAGAGCGGCAACCCGTCACGCCCCACTAGCGCCGGTGGCGCTGCTGCTCTCGCTGGTCACCGCGATCGTCTACGGCGCGGGGGATTTCTTCGGCGGCCTCGCGACCAAACGTTCCGCCGTCCTGACGGTGGTTTTCGCATCGCAAGTCGTCGGGTTCGGCGTGCTCGCGATCGCAGCGCCGCTGATGGGCGGCACGTGGATGACAAACGACGTCCTCATCGGTGCGGGTGCCGGCGTGTTCGGCGCGCTGGCGGTCGCGCTGCTGTACCGCGCGCTCTCGATCGGCTCGATGGGCGTCGTCTCGCCGGTTGCGGCCGTGATCGCGGCGGCACTCCCCGCCATCTACGGTCTGGTGCTCGGTGAGCGGCCGCCGGCCGCGGCGCTCGCCGGCATCGTGCTCGCGCTCGTCGCCGTGGTGGTCATCTCGTTCGTGCGCGGTCCGGGGCAGACGGCGCGCGGGCTTCCCGAAGCGATGGTCGCCGGCATCCTCTTCGCGCTGTTCTTCATCGCGTTCGCCCGGACGTCGCCCGCCGCCGGCTTCTGGCCGCTCGTCGGTGCGCGCGTCGCCTCATTCGCCGCGTTCGGGATCGCGGGGCTCGTCACGCGCACGCCGCTCGTTCCGCGCGCCGACGCGTGGCCCGCGATCGCGGCCGCCGGCGCCTTCGACATGCTCGCGAACGTGTTCTACGTGCTCGCGGTGCACACGGGCTACATCGCGATCGTGGCGGTCGTCTCGGCGCTCTATCCGGCATCGACCGTCGCGCTCGCCGGGATCGTGTTGCATGAACGCCTGTCGCCGCAGCAGTGGGTCGGTGTGGGTTGCGCGTTCGTCGGGATCACGGCGATCGCACTTGCCCGCTGATGGCATCGCGTACGCTTGCGTACGCGATGCCATCGCTCACAATGAAATGATGTTTGTTCGCTTGCGATCAGTGGGTATGCACGCGCTAGCCACTTCCCCGAGCGAGGAAACCGATGAACATTCGAGAGACGATGGGCCGCATGCTGCGCCAACACGACGACACCGATCAGCCGAAGCCCGCCCCCGATGCGTTGACCCTAATCAAGACCGATCACGAAGAAGCGAAGGCGCTCTTCGCTCGCTTCTTCGATTCGAGCACGCCGTCGGCCCAGCGCCGCAGCGCGCTCAGCCACGTGCTCGACGCGCTGACGATTCACACCAACATGGAGGAACAGATCTTCTATCCCGCCCTGCGCAAAGCGGGCGGCAGTGAAGAGAAGAGCAGCGTTCTCGAAGCGTTCGAGGAACACGCCTCCGCCAAGGACTTGATCGCGAAGATTCGTTCGCTTCCGCCGCGCGACGAGACGCTGACGGCGAAAGTGACCGTGCTCAAAGAGATGATCGAGCACCACGTCGAGGAAGAAGAATCGCAGATCTTCTCCGAGGCACGGCGCGTGCTCGGCAACAAACTCGAAGCGCTCGGCGCCGAGATGCAGCGCTTCAAAGAGCGCGCCAAGCGCGGCGAAAACAGCGGCCGCACCAAGACGGCAACGCGCAAAACCGCCACCAAGAAACGGACGACCACCACGCGCGGAGCGAAGAAGACGCGCCGCTAAGGGGTCGTTACGGCGCGTGCTCGGGAGCGTCGAAGGCGAGCGCCGTCATCATCGCCGTGCCGACGGCGAGCGCGCGTTCGTCGATATCGAATTTCGCGTGGTGGTGAGGCCACGAACTGGCCTCGCCACCGCTCGCGCCGATCGTGAAGAAACACGCCGGAACGCGCTCGGCGAAGAATGAAAAATCTTCGGCGCCCATGATGCGCGGAATCTCCGCAACGTGTTCCGGGCCGACGACGCGTTCCGCGAGCGCGCGGACATAGCGCGTCTGTTCGGCATCGTTCGACGTGACCGGATAGCGCCACAGGTAATCGAAGGTGTAGGTGGCGCCGGCCGCCTCGCACACACCGCGCAGCACTTGCTCGATGCGCTCGGCCATCGCGCCGCGGACGGCGGCGTCGAAGGCGCGCACCGTGCCGAGCAACCGGACGCGGCTAGGGATCACGTTGTGCGTCGTGCCGCCGTGGATCGCGCCGATCGTAATCACCGCGGGTTCGAGCGGGTCGATGCGGCGCGAGACGATCTGCTGCACGGCGACGATGAATTCGCCCGCGACGTAGATCGGATCGATCGAGAGGTGCGGCGATGCGCCGTGGCCGCCTTTGCCCTCGATCGTGATCTCGATCGAATCGCTCGAGGCGTAGAAGGGCCCTTCACGGACGCCGACGAGGCCGACCGGATGCGCGGAGGCGAGATGCAAGCCGTACGCGCGCTCGATCCCGAAGCGCTCGAGGACGCCCGCCTCGACCATCGCCTGGCCGCCGCCGTGGCCCTCTTCGGCCGGCTGGAAAACCAGGCACACCGTGCCGGGCAATTCGGCGCGCCGCTCGGCGATCGTTTGCGCGGCGCCGAGCAGAATCGCGACATGGCCGTCGTGTCCGCAGGCGTGCATCACGCCCGCGTGCGTGGAGCGATACGCGACCGCGTTCTCTTCCTCGATCGGCAGCCCGTCCATATCGGCGCGCAGCATGATCGTCTTGCCGCCGCGCGCGCCGCGCATGACGCCGACGACGCCGGTGGTCGCGATCCCGGTATGCACTTCATCGTAGCCGAGTTCGCGCAGGCGTGCGGCGACGATCTCGGCCGTGCGGTTCTCGTGAAAGCCGAGTTCCGGGTGGGCGTGGAAATCACGCCGCAGCGCGATGACGGCTTCGGCGAGGTCGGGCGCCGGCGCGATCGCCATGGAGCTAGACGGCGGCGGAGACGGGCTCGCGCACGACTTCGCCGGCGAGCGCGGCTTCCGCGATCAATTCGGCGATGCGGCGCGAGCTGCCGCGCGGCGCGATATCTTTCTGGCGTTCGCGCATCGCTCCCAAGCGTTCTTGGTTGTGCACGATGCGGCGCACCGATTGAACGACCTCGGCGGCGGTGAGCGCGACGACGCCGATGCGATTGGAGCGCACGTAGTCGAGGTTGCCGCGTTCTTGGCCGGGGACGAAGTCGTAGACCACGACCGGCACTTCGGCGATCGACGCTTCCGCGATCGCGCCCGGGCCGGCTTTGGTGACGAGCAGATCCGACGCTTTCATCAGTGCGGGGACATCGTTGCGGAAACCGAGCACGGTCATCGGCGTCGGCAGACCCGGCGCGAGTTCTTCGAGTTTGAGTTTGAGGCCGGCGTTGCGGCCGGTGACGACGACGAGATGGAACGGCAAACGCGATTTCGCGAGCGCAAGCGTGGTCGGAAGCAATTTTCCGCCGCCTTCGCCGCCGGCCATCAAGAGCGCGACGGGTTTATCGAGCGGCAAGCCGAGCTGCTTGCGGATCTCGGCCTTCGTTTCGGTGACGTCCTCGAATTTGGGATGCACCGGATGCCCGAGCATGCGTAGCCGCTCGGGCGGGACGCCGCGTTCGATCGCGCGCTGATAGACTTCGCGCGCCGGGACGACCGTCATATCGGCTTCCGGCAACAGCCAGCCTTCGTGGACGCGGCCGAGATCGGTGATGACCGTGATCAGCGGAACCTTGATTCCGGCGTCGCTGCGCGCGCGCAAGGCGGCGTGGTTGAGCAGCGGGTGAACGGAGACGATCACGTCCGGGCGATACATCAAAAACGAGTCGCGCAGCCGTTCGCGATAGAGGGGTTCGCAGAAGCGCACGATCGTGCGGTACCGGCGCCGTCCGTTGGTCGCATGATAGAGCGCCCCGTAGATCGGCGGCGCGTACCGGAGCGCGGCGCTGTAGGCCGGTCCGAGTTGGGAGAGCGGAAACGTGCAATGGGTGGCGATGTCGTCGATGCGCCACTCGAAGCGGGTCTCTGCGTCGATCTCGTCGAGCGCGGCACCGATGGCTTGGGCGCCGCTCCGGTGGCCTCCACCGGTATCAGAGATCAGGAACAGGACTCGTTTGGTCATCCGGTCTCCACGGGCTTACCCGCGGCCGATTCCCGTCGACACCGCGGTTTTGCGTTTGATGGTTCGGATCGCTCCTCGCCGACGAGGAGCACGGCGCGGGCTCAGCGCCCGGAGTATCGCCATGGTCCGTCGCGCCGGGGCATCGTAGAAACGAAAAATATCACCGAACTCAACTTCCGGGTTTCGGTGATGACCGTCATGGTCCTCGGGGAGGACGATTTGGAAGGCGCGGGCCACGGAGCGAACCGCCGCCGGTGTTTTCCAGCCGAGGTCGGTCGTGTGGCGCCACCAGACGTGGAGCTGGCCAAGCACGAGGCCCAGGATCGCGCCGCCGACCGACAGCCGGAACGTCAGCACGGCGATCACGATGTAGGGGATTGCGCCCAGCAAACCGTCGAGCAGGACGCCCGGATCGCGCGAGAGGACCGCGTGGTCCCAGAACGAGCGGCGCCGATCGTGGTGGGTACGCAGATGCAATTTCCCCCACACGTGCTGCGGCACGTGGTAGAGAAAGGTCGATGCGAAATCACCGGCGAGCAGAACGATCAGCGTCGCGACGGCAAAGGAGAGTAGTGGCGACCCCAACACGATCGAGTTCACGCGGTTTCCTTCGTTTTTCTTGCAGAGAGGCCTAACGGCGGATTGTTTTCGAGCGGTCGAAACCCTCTTCGGGTCGGCGTCCTTGCGGCAACCGTGATCCTTCCGCTGCCGGTCCGGATCGACGTGCTGCGCGCACGCGCACTCGCCTGGCATATACCCCCGATGGTCCAAACCATTCGGGGCCTACGCTTGCTGCTCGACGCACGCCCGGGGAGTGGAACGGTGCTGGCAACGGTACACTCCATCGCGCGTGTCAACCCGCGCCTATCGGCGATGGATGCATTGACGCTCGCGGACCTCACGATCGATGCCGCGCACGCGCATCGCCTGCCGCCGTTCTTCCTCGCTGCAACGCTGCTCCAAGAATCGGCGTACGATCCCACCGTGACCTCCGCTGCCGGAGCCGTCGGCATCGCGCAGTTCACGATTCCGACGGCCGTTCGCTACGGCGTCGATCCGTGGACCCCGCAATCCGCAATCGACGGCGCAGCCCGACTTTTGTCAACCTACGTTCGGGCCTATCGCGGCGCCGGCGATCCCTACGCGCTCGCACTCGCCGCCTACAACGCCGGCCCCGGCGCCGTCACCTTCTATCACGGCATCCCGCCCTACGCCGAAACGCGCGACTATCTGAACGACATCATCGAACGCTGGGCCGATCTGGTGCACGATCGTTGACAACATCAGCCCGCCACCGTGTCATCGTGACCGGCCAACGTGTCATGGCGAGCAGCCACCGTGTCATCGTGAGCAGCCACCGTGTCATCGTGAGCAGCCACCGTGTCATCGTGAGCAGCCACCGTGTCATCGTGAGCAGCCACCGTGTCATTGCGAGCTGCCACCGTGTCATCGTGACCTGCCACCGTGTCATTGCGAGCTGCCACCGTGTCATCGTGACCTGCCACCGTGTCAGCCTGACCTACCACCGTGTCATCGTGACCTGCCACCGTGTCATCCTGAGCCTGTCGAAGGATGGGCATGAGATGACCGTGAGTAGCTTGCCCATCCTTCGACAGGCTCAGGATGACATTCTGGCGTCGGATGACTTTCTAGAATCTCATGACGTGCTAAGAGCTAGAGGTGCTAAGAGCTAGAGGTGCTAGAGCTGGCCGTGCTAAGCTAGACGTGCTACGAGCTAATCGAATGCACGTGAGAGAAAGGCTTGCACGCGGTCCCAGGCGTCGGCGATTTCGCGTGCGGCGATCGTGTCGAGATCTTCGCGGAAGAACGAGTGTCCGACGTTTGCGTAGATCTCCACTTCGTATTTCTTGTGCGCCGCATCGAGGCGTGATTTGATTCGATCGATGTCGTCGTGCGTGATCAGTTCGTCGCGACCGCCGAACATCAAGAGGAGCGGCGTGCGGATTTCTTCGGCGTGGCGGATCGGCGCATCGGAACCGTCGGGTAACGCTTTCGCGATGGACTGGCCGTAGAACGAAATCGCGGCCGAGAAACCGGGTAGTGAGGCGGACATGAACGCGGCCGAGCCGCCGATCCCGAAACCCCACGTCGCGATGTGATTGTGATCCGCGAACGGCTGCTCGTTGATCCAGTCGCGGGTGGCGCCGATGTCGGTGAGGACATCGGCGCTCTTGAAACCCTCGGCCGCCGATTTGCCACGGAAGTAGTCGATCGCGATTCCGACGTAGCCGGCGCTCGCGACGAGATCCGTCATACGTTGGATCTCGGAGTCGTACCCGTAGACGCCCTCGAGCATGATGACCGCGGGATGCTCGCCCGAATCGGGGCGAGCGACATACGCCGGCATCGGACCCACCGGCGACCCGATCGTTACTTCACCGCGAATCATAGGCCTGGGCTCCTTACTTGAAGTGCTCCGTCAAAAACGATTGGACGAGATCCCACGCATCGGCCACGTCCTTGCTCGAGTCGAGCGCGTCGGACGAATCGCGAAAGAACGCGTGCCCTTGATCGGGATAAACCTGAATCTCGAAGCGTTTCCCTGCCGCCGTAAGCGCTTCCCGAATCTTCTCCACCGCTTCGGCCGGGATGTAGTCGTCTTTCCCGCCGAACGCAAGCAGCAGCGGCGCCTGGATTTGGGCCGCCTCGTCGATCGGCGCGGCTTCGCCGTCGGGCAGCGGCTGCGCGATATGGCCGCCGTAGAACGAAACGGCCGCACACAGCCCATCGAGCGTCGCGGTCACGAATGCGACCGTACCGCCGAAGCAGAAGCCCCAGGTCGCGATCCGGTTGGTGTGAACGTACTCCTGCGCGTTGAGCCACTCGATCGCGGCCTTCACGTCGGACCGCAGGCCGGCTTTGGTCACGGCGCCGGCAGCCGCAAATCCATTCTGCAACCCTTGCTCGTTATAGGGTTCGTTGAGGTCGGGGTGCGTACGGTGGTAGTAGTTGATCGCTAGGCCGACGTAGCCCGCCGAGGCGACCAAATCCGTGATCCGCTTGACCTCGGTATTGACGCCGAAGATTTCTTGGAGCACGATCACTGCGGGCTTCGGCTCGTCCCCGTCGGGGCGTGCCAGATAGCACGGCATCGGATTGCCGTCCACGGTAATGGTGAGGGATTGAGAGTACACGCGTTCCTCCTAGAATCGAATGATGCGAAGCGGGGTAAGGGCTGATTCGATGACGTGGACGACCTCGCCGCAAACCTGGGAGCGCTTCGCGCTTCATCGTGATCCCACTCCCGCGCGCCAGGCGACCTTCGCCGAGGACGTTCGCGCGGGTCTCGGGGCGCGACCGTATCGTCTTTCGGCCAAATATTTCTACGATGATTTGGGTTCGTGTCTGTTCGAGGCCATCACGCGCCTCCCCGAATATTATCTGACGCGGGTCGAGCGGGATTTGCTCCTGTCCTACGGCGGCCAGATCGTCGCGGCGTTCGACGAGCCGCTCGAACTGGTCGAACTCGGCTCGGGGAGCGCCAACAAGACGCGCCTGATCATCGACGCGATCCTTGCGCGGCAATCCGCGCTCGTCTTCCACCCGATCGATATTTCGGCCGACGCCTTGACCGAGTCGTCGCTGGCCCTGGTCGGAGCGTACGACCGCTTGCGCATCAGCGCCTACGCAAGCGACTATTTCGCCCTCCTGCGCGAACGGCGGCTGCAGACCTCCGGCCGCGTCCTGGCCTTGTATCTGGGCTCGAATGTCGGCAACTTCGAGCCTGCCGAGGCGCGCCGGCTGCTCGAACTCTTGGCCGGATCGCTGCACCCCGGCGACGGACTGCTGCTCGGCTACGACCTCAAGAAGGACCCCTCGATTCTCGAACTCGCCTACGACGATCCGACCGGCGTGACCGCAGCGTTCAACAAGAACCTGCTGGCGCGGATGAATCGCGAACTCGATGCCGATTTCGAGCTCTCCGCGTTCACGTTTCGCGCCGCCTACGATCCGGTGCGCGGCGCGGTCGACTCGTTTCTCATCAGTGAGCGCGCGCAGACCGTGCACATCGGCGGAGCAGAAATCGACGTGCCGCTCGCTGCGGGTGAACGCATCCACACCGAATCGTCCTACAAATTCACGCCCGACGAACTGATCGCGCTCGTCGGCCGCTGCGGATACGAAGAGATTCGCACCGTCACCGACGCTGCGGGGCGATACGCGCTCAGTCTGGTAACGGTCCGCTAGCTTCCGCGTCATCCTGAGCCCTTCGACTCCGCTCAGCATGACCGGGTGGCTGCTCACGATGAAACGGTCGCTTCGACGCGGCGCAGGATGACGTCGACGAGAATCGCGAGGAGGGCGGCGGCGAGAGCGCCGGCGATGATGCGGTCGGGGTCGTCGGTGTGGATGCCCTCGAAGAGCAGGACGCCGAGTCCGCCTGCGTCGATCCAGGCGCCGAGCGTGGCGAGCGCGATGAGCGTCACCGCCGCGACCCGCACGCCGCCGATGAGCACCGGTAACGCCGCCGGTACTTCGACCCGCAGGAGCGATTGCCAGGGCGTG
>Ga0116230_10006562_pt1 | contig 11472 bp, 7 predicted proteins | sample S1TSphfallax_3_FD_88678 | JGI IMG/M metagenome (GOLD analysis project Ga0116230, IMG submission 88678) | Host-associated microbial communities from peat moss isolated from Minnesota, USA - S1T2_Fd - Sphagnum fallax MG | ecosystem: Host-associated > Plants > Peat moss > Unclassified | place: USA...
CACCCGATGAAGTGAAGCATGAATTGCTCAGCCAGGAAGAACTGTTCCTGAAGCTCGCGGGCGATTTGCCCAAGGAAATGATTTTCCAGCGGGAACTGCTCGTCAGCAGGCTGTGAATAATTGCAAAGTGATGAAATCAGGATGCGGAACGAAGATCCCATGTACCAGCAGCTCAGCACACGAATCCAATCCCGAGCCTGCGTGGTCGGCATCATCGGGCTTGGCTATGTCGGTCTGCCGCTTCTCAAAGCGTTCCACTCCTCCGGCTTTCGCGTGATCGGCTTCGATCTGGACGACAACAAAATCGAACACCTCAAACGCGGGGAAAATTATCTCCAGCATCTCGGCGCAGATTTGGTTTCCAGCATGGTCCAGGCCGGTCGATTCGATGCCACCAGCAACCTCGCCCGGCTCAGCGAAGTGGATGTTGTCATCAGCTGCGTTCCAACGCCGTTGGGGAAACATCTTGAACCGGATCTTTCCTTTGTCCGCAACAGCGCGATCTCCGCTGCCGCAACGCTTGGGCCCGGGCAGTTGATTGTGCTGGAGAGCAGCACCTACCCCGGTACCACCCGCGAAGTGATGCTGCCTATTCTGGAGAAAACCGGGCTCAAATGCGGCCGGGATTTTTTCCTTGCATACTCCCCCGAGCGCGAAGATCCCGGCCGCAAGGATCACACCACCCAGACCATCCCCAAACTGGTCGGCGGGATCGACCGTCTCAGCGGGGACATCGCCACCGAACTGTATCGCCAGGTGATCCGCGAAGTGGTGCAAGTCAGCAGCGCCGAGGTTGCCGAGGCCGCCAAGATTCTGGAGAACGTCTACCGTGCGGTGAACATCGCGATGGTCAACGAGATGAAGGTTGTGCTGGATGCGGTGGGGATCGACATCTGGGAAGTGGTTGCCGCCGCCAGCACCAAACCATTCGGCTTCCAGGCATTCTACCCCGGCCCCGGTCTGGGCGGGCATTGCATCCCGATTGATCCGCTCTACCTCACCTGGAAAGCCCGCGAGGCCGGCCTCTCCACCCGCTTCATCGAACTCTCCGGCGAAATCAACCGCGCCATGCCGGCCTATGTCGTAAACAAAACCGTCCTCGCGCTCAACAGCCGCTGCAAGTCCGTCAACGGTAGCCGAATCCTGGTGATCGGGCTGGCCTACAAACCCGATGTGGACGACGTACGCGAAAGCCCCAGCATCGAGCTCATCGAACGACTCGAAGCCTTGGGCGCGAATGTTGATTACAACGATCCGCACATCCCTGCCACCCACAAGATGCGCCGCCATGATCTGGGCATGACCAGCGTCCCCATTACCGCGCAATCATTGGCCGGGTACGACTGTGTGCTGATCGCCACCCATCACAGTGCGTACGACTGGCAATTCATCGCCGATCACGCCCAGCTGATCGTCGACACCCGCAACGCCCTGCGGAACATCACCGGCGACCGATCAAAAATCGTGATGGCATAGCGGGAAACAAGTATCACGGGCGTCGCGCCTGTGCTTTGCCTTGCTGGAAACAGCGATGGGCGTCTCGCGCGAGATACCCATGGTACTTTTTCAAAATCTTAATGGCGAAACCCGAATCCCCGAATGAAATCCCAATGACCCAATTCCGAATGTCGTAACCGCTGCCGAACTCCCCGCCGGTGATACAAACGTCAGATATCCCCTCACGGATCTGGAATGGCCCCCGCCAACCCCGCCAATCTCGCGTGGCTGGGGCGGGTTACGGTTCACTTCTCAACGCGGCGTTCGACCCAGCAGGCGATGTCGCGGCTAACCGGGGGGGTGGTCAGCGTGACCGGCTTGCCGGTATCGGCTTGAGCGGTCGTGGTTTGAATGACCTTTCCGGCTTCGGTGTCCCACCAGACGACGTTGTATGCTCCGGGTTGGAGCGAGGGGATGGTGAAGGTGCCAGTGACTATGCCGGCGACCGAATCCCCGGCGGTGCCGGAGGGTCTGCGATAAATCCAGACCAGCGCCCGATCGGGGCCGGCTTTGGCCAGCACCGCCAGCTGGGAGGCGTAGGGTGAAAGCACAAATTGGCGGATGTGAATCCAGTCTTGGCCCGTGTTCTGGAGGCGAAGCATGTGCGGGCCGGCGGGGATGGGCAGTTCGAGAGCCGCGTTTACAGGGTTGGTTGGATTGTTCGACCCCTCGCCCCGGGACCGGCGGTTTGGCCGGTCGAGTTTGCCGATAATGAGCGTTGAAATCGGTTTGCCGTCGAGGCTGGCTTCGAGCCGTGCCCCGGCGCTGTGGGTCTGGTCAATCTCGGTTGTGAAGGTTCCCGGCTCGGCAAAATTCACGTTGAATTCCGCGAATGGAAACAGGTCGTGATTTTTCCCCCGTCCCTGCAGGAAAGCGGACATGCCTCCAAGGCCCGGGACAGTTCCGTTGGGATTCACGGTGTATTGGGTGGAAGCAGATTTTCCCCAATCTCGGCCGGGGCCAAAAGCGAGCGGGCCGCGTTCGGGGGTTTGTGCTTCCAGAATGACCGGATGGAGATTTCGATCCGCCAGCATGCCCGATTGATGGATGAATTGCTGGATCGACGTGAACTGCCCGAGCAGATTTTGCGGTTCGACATCGAACCAGTCCCAGTATTCCCCGGTCCCGGCTGAGCCGCTCATGAGGCTCGCCCAGAGGATTTGATGCAGCGTGTCGCGCGGGGGCGGCGGATTACCGGTTGACGAACTTCCGATTTCACCGAAGAAATAGGCACGATCCAGCTTCTGGTCATCCAGTCCGCTGATTGCTGCGATTAAATCGGACGGATAAGCGTGGGCCTGGTAATAATCGGTTGCGGGCCAGATGGATTTTTCGCCAGTGTTGGAACTGGTGGTGATCAGGTGGTGATAATGGTCCTGTTCGCGGATGAATCGAGCCATCGTCTGATGCCAGGCCGCCACGCTGGGAAGATCGCTCTTGAAAGCGTCGGTGGATTCCACTTCGTTGCAGAGCTCGAATGCCATGATCGCGGGTGAATATCCCCAGCGGGCGATGATGTATCGGAATTTGTTTTTGGTGAGTTGGATGGCTTTGGGGTCGGTGAAGAACTGCGCGGGCTTTTCGAGCCACCCGCCATTGGATTTGTTCCAGGGATTGGTCGTCCAATTGTTGTCGGCGGTGGTGCTGTACTGACCGTGGTGCTGGAGCACCATTTGAAAATAGACGTGATTTTTTTGAGCGGCCTGCACGATGGCATCCCAATCCCTGGCGACCGGCAACAGCAGCATCCCCGGTTCGACGCGATCGGCCTTGTTCGACGGCCAATCCAGGTTTTTCCCGTCCCAGCTGTTCATCCAGATTCGAGTCCAGTTCACACCGGCCTTGCCCATCCGATCGAGTGAGTCCACCAGCGGGGGCATCTCGACCTCGCCGTGGGATCGCCAGGCGAGGTTGTATCCCACGGGGTAGAACGGGGACCCGTCATCAAAGGCAAACCGCATTTTGTCATTTGGATCGATGCGGACAAAACCGGGGTCGTTCCCCTGCGGGCAGTCGAACTCGGTTCGGCTGATGGACTGGGCGCGAGCGTCAGTGCCGTTGAGGGTGATGGATTTCAGAAGATATCGACCCGGCGAGTCGGCTGTGAGGCGGGCTCGCCAGGTTGCGTTGCCGTCAAAGAAAGCGGGGATCGAAATCTGGTTCCCCGCGGGGGTCGAGAGCGTCACCTGGACATCATTGGTAGTGCAGTCAAAAGGGTTGCCCTGAATGTTCGGCAAGTCAAAGCTCATCTCAATCGGGTCGCCCGTCCGGACACCCGCGACCAACGATGGGGTTGGCAGCCAAAGCCAGCACAGCAGCAGCAAGGCAAATCTGAATCGAATAGGATGAACGATAAACATCGGCCTCCTTCAAACTTCTGTGATTCGGGGCAACGCCGGACGCATACAAGCATACCAAGGCTTCATATATATGAAGCAACCGAAATGTTGGAAGCACGAAAGAGAAGAATGGATTTCTTTTGCTAACCCGAGGTGTTCGGCGCCCTTGCCGTGGACTCGCGAACGATCATCCTGATCGGGAGCACCGCCCGCTGGGTTTTCTTCGACGGATTCGACGCGGTGGACCGGGCCAGCACGAGCTCGGCGGATTTGCGACCGATTTCGTAACCGGGCTGGTGAATCGTTGTCAAAGGGGGACTCAAACTGCCGGCAAAAGCATCGTCGCTGAAACCGATGACCGAGAGGTCTTCGGGAATTCTGATCCCGCGCTCGGCTGCGGCCCGGTACACGCTTTTGGCAAGCGGGTCTGTCGCGGCGAAGATTGCGGTCGGGCGATTCTTCGAATCCAGCAGTGCCCTGGCTTCGTCGATTCCCTGCATGGGGTTATCCAGGTTACCCTCGAGCGCGGGGCAATTGAGAATGCCTCGCCTGGCGAGCGTTTCCTCGAAGGCAGCTCGACGGCGAATCGCCCATGAAGCGTTTGAAGGGCCAGCCAGATGTGCAATTCGCCGGTGACCCAGATCCAGCAGATGTCTCGCGATCAACGTGCCGCCCGCTTCCTCGTCACTGCCGACCGAATCGGCCTTGAACTCCTCGGGCAGCTCGTGGTCGATGGTCACCACCGGCAGATTTCGCGAGCTGAATTCCCGGATGTGCTCATGAAACAAAGATGCGATCGGCGGCCAGAGAATGACCCCATCCACCCGCCGATCCAGAAGGCGATGAATCTGCTCCAGCGGGTCAATCTTTACCCCGCGGCGCTCGCGGAACGACATCCCGCTGTAAGAGGTCCAGACGTTGATCGGCACATGGTCGGCCTGAATCAACCGATCGTGGATTCCGTACAAAACTTCGGTCCAATAATATTCCACCGGCGGGGCCATCACCCCGATGGTGCGCGTCTTCCCGGTCTGAATGCCATGCACGAGCAGATTAGGGCGATATCCCAGTTGCTCAGCGGTTTCCACGACCTTCAGGCGCGTTGCTTCAGAGCTTACCCCTCTTCCAGCAAGGATTAACGACACGGTGGATTGTGAAACCCCGGCCAGTTCGGCGACTCGTTTTTGGCTGACAGGTGATTTGACCATCGGACCTCTACCCGCTGCAATAGTACACTGTTTTCAATTTTCCGGCACCAGAAATCGCATAATGCGCCGATTCCCAGCCGCTACGGAGCTTAACCAGCGGAAAGACGGGAGCAAAAAAATATTTCTTCATATATATGAAAAATAAAAAGGCAGTGTATAATAGATATCGGTGAGCCGGAACCGGCGCACCTGCAGCGACAACTTGGCGGTTAAAGTCGCTGTTGATCATTTCGAGTTTGGCAATATGGAGTAGTTCGGGTTCTTGCTGTAGATGGCGGCGTTGCCGCCTGCTGCAGGAGCGCGGAAGGAATGAATTGGTTTGATTCCGGCATCAAGCCTGGATCACCAATTGAGCGAGGGCAAATCATGAGCGGACGGGAAACCATCGGGCTGTGCAAGTCGCCTTTTTCTACTTTTTCCAGCGGTATTCGATCGGGGAACCAGAGGTTGCGGCAGGCAATTTTGGCCGCCGCGATTTTGGGTTGCGCGCCCCTGTCAACAGGCGTTTTCGCCGGGACCATAACGACCAGTGCCACGGCGCCCACTGGGTCATCGGTTCAGATTTCTCAACCTGATAACACGGGTGCCAATCCCAGCAGCTACCGGGACTTTACAGACAATTATGCCGGTCCCGGTCAGGTGTTTACCCCGCTTACCAATTTCTCAATGACTTCGTTCACCTTCGAGGGTGGAGGGGGAGCGGGAACCTACAACGGCGGAACGCTCGCCGGGGCGTGGACGATATATGTGGGGGAATTGAACAACGGAAACTATTACGGCGCGACCATCACGCCGCTGGACACGGAGACTGCCGATGGCACACCGATCGCCACCGATGTCTCCAACGGAGCCACAACCAATTACGATACTGTAACGTTGTCCACTCCCATTCCGCTGAATGCAAATAAACTCTATTATTGGGCGATTCAGAGCCCCAGTGGCAGCTACTACCAATTGGCTGGCACGCCCACCGCATCGGGAACCTATAACCAGAACACCACCAGCACCGAATATCCCGGCGGTGAGTCGATGGATCTGGATAATGCAAACAATCCCCCGACGGATTTTATCCAGTTGCAAAATGCGGATCGAACTTTTTTCATCTCTGGAAGTGTGGCTGTCTCAACTCAGCCGCAATGGTCTTTTAACGGCAATGGAACCTGGCTAACCGGGTCCAACTGGAGCACCGGTTCAGCCCCGCAATTTCAGGGCGATACAGCCACCTTCGGTAACTATAACAACGCGATCACCGTCAGTCCGGTAGTCACCTTGACCGCGGCTGTAACAGTCGACTCCATCACGTTCAGTGCTCCCAGCTCGCCCACCGGTGGTTACAACATTTCCAACGGCGGCCTCGGTTCGATCCGAACCGAATCGATCACGGTGCTCTCCGGAAACCACAGCATCAATGTCCCTCTGGTGGTGAAAGACTACAGCGATAATAACGCAACATATGTAGTCGATCCGGGGGCGAGCCTCACTCTAACCGGCTTGAGTGATGCGGTGGGCTATTACCACAACGTCAGTGTAACCGGCGGGGGAACGCTCAGTGTGAACAACCTCAACAATGCTGCGCTGGATCTGGAGGGAACCACGTTGACAATGCTTGCTTCAACGACCCCGAGCACCGGAATTTATGCAGGCATCTTCAATGGGGCGACCTGGAACATCAATAACTCGGTTACGGTTGAACAGTATTATGACAACCCAAGTTCATTTTTGAATCTGGGAATTGGCGGTACGCTGATTACAGATGGCGGTAATGGAGCTTACGTTTCGGCCCCCATTTCAGGAGCCGGGAGCCTTTCTGTTGGCGGGGGGACCAACCCTGTATCGGGCAGTGTCGCGGTACTGACCGGTGCCAATACCAACTATTCCGGCGGTATTACGGTAAGCAACGGTTACGTTCTGGAGATTGGCAATCAATACACCCCCGCGGCCGACGCCATGCTCGGCAATGCCAGCTTAACCAATACAATTACGCTCAATAACGGAATATTTGCCCCGTATAGCAGCATTTCCGGATTGCACGCATTCGTCATCGGTTCCGGCGGCGGGACTTTCAATACAGGTGGTTACAGCATCGGAATTGGTTCAGTCTCGGGCAGTGGAACTCTCAGCGTCAACGGCGGGGGCGTTGTTACGATCGCCGCACAGTCGGTCCCCGCCAACAGCAGCGGGGGCATCAGGGCTCTCACCCTGGGCGGGCTCACTATCAATACCGGCGGTGTGATTCTGGGTGCTGCTTCGCTGCAGGCCAATCGCACGGTGCTGGTGACCGGGGGTCTTTCGCTTTCGGGTTCAGTTAGCGCGTGGACTTCCACCCTTGATCTGGCAAACAACGACATGATCGTTCAGAACGGGAGTCTGACCGCCATCACGAATCAGGTTCACCAAGGGTATGCCAATGGAACCTGGCAGGGGTCGGGCGGAATTCTCTCGACCGCGGCCGCCGCCAACACGTCGCACCTGACCGCACTGGGTGTGATTCAAAACAGCGTCGACGGCACCGCAAGCGGCACGGTCCTGCATGCCACCTTTGATGGCGTCTCCAGCAGCAACACCGATGTGCTGGTCAAATACACTTATTACGGCGACGCTAATTTGGACGGGAAAGTAGACGGGTCCGACTACAGCCGGATCGACTCAACCTACGTGAGCGAGAACTTTGTCCATGGCACTCCGACCAACCCGATCAGCGGCTGGTTTAACGGAGACTTTAATTATGATGGTGTGGTGAACGGTTCGGATTACACCTTGATAGACAACGCGTTCAATTCGCAGGGCGCGCAGCTTTCAAGTGCGATCGCCACCGCACAGATTGCCGGGGCGGGAGGTTCAGCCGTCCCTGAACCGGCTTCGCTCGGGCTGCTTGGACTGGGTGCCGTCGGTCTGCTGGGCCGGAAAAAGAGCGTTCGGCACCGCTGAATTGGTAGCCTGCTTCCAGCGGTCCGTCCGCGTGGGCGGACCGCTGTTTTCCGGGCTGTTCGAGATTCAAATGAAGCGATGATATGCAAGCTGTAACCACGATGAAGGGTCCGGCGACTGCAAAGAAGGCCGGGGCGATGCTGCTGATCGCGCTGGTGGTGGCTCTACTGGGTTTTCTCGCGATCCGGTCGTTCTCCAAACCCGCATCGGCAGCGAATCAGGCCTTCTTCACCACCGATGACGGAGCAACGTTTTTTGCTGATTCGGCAGACAAACTTGCTCCCTTCGATCACGGCGGCAAGCAGGCATATCGTGCGACGGTCTACACGGCTGACAATGGAAAGACCAAAAAGGCTGCCTACCTCGAGCGATTCACTCCAGAAGGGAAATCGCGGATGCAGGAGCGGATCAGCCAGTTCCGGCTTGGACACCTTTCGGGCCCGCCGATTGCGATGCCGGGAGATACCGAGGTCAAACTCCCGGGCGCGGAAAATGCGTGGGTGAGCACAGCGGATATTAATCAGGCAGCGAAAATCCGATCAGCAAATCTTTCAGGCGATCAGAACGCCACTTATGAGATTCTGGTGCCATGACAACAGGAGTACAACGATGTTTGAACCAACTGATTCTTTGTGTCATCCAATATGTCAGTCAATCGCTTCAATGCCGGAAGTCCGGGGTTTGAAGTCACGCCAGAAATCGCTGGCAGCATTCACGCTGGTGGAACTCCTGGTGGTGATTGGAATCATCGCCCTGCTGATCTCGATCCTCCTGCCGGCGCTCTCCAGCGCCCGCAAGCAGGCGCAGGCGGTGAAATGCCTTTCAAACCTTCGCCAGATCGGGCTGGGGTTGATGGTATACGCGCAGAACAATCAGTCCTCGCTGCCCTTTGGCAGCTATAATGCCGTGAACCCGGCGAACAATTCCGACTGGACCATTGCGGTCGTGAACACGTTAAGTTCCAAGCCCGTCGCCGGCAATGTCACACAGGTTGCCGATCGATCACTGTTTCGATGCCCCGGCGCGAACGAGATGGATCCCGCCCCCGGAAATGTCGTCAATCACTACAGTTGCCATCCCCGGTTGATGCCTTACCGTGACGATGTCAATCTCAGCACTTACGGAACCGCTCCGATTTGCTATTTCGACTATGCCACCGGCGGCGCTTACGCACCTTACAAGTTTGGTCATATCAAGAATTCCGCGGATCTGATTCTGGTCATGGATGGAACTCAACTCTGGGGCATGCAGAGCAGCGGGGTTCCCGACGGTAATGCCTGCACGGTCTGCGCGAGCCTGGACAACTGGCGCTGGTTTACCTACGGCGGCGGAAACTGGAGCAACCTGCTCACCAGTTTCTACAACCAGAGCGGTGATCCTCTGACGAACTCGATCGACTCGGGTTTTAACGTCGACGCCACCTCCTGGGGCGGGGCGCAGGAATCCGTTTACGACCTGCGATGGCGGCATGGGTCCAAAACGGTCCCCACCTGTAACTTTCTGTTCTGCGACGGTCATGCGGGCTCGATGGCCTACAAGTCCAGATATAACAGCCAGCTGAAACCGGTAAACATCTTCTGCGCCAACTGAGAGGTCGCCCGCGGGTCGGTGCCTCCCATGTGGTGCCGCTGCTGAAATCTTGAATGGGTGAGTTGGTTCAACCGGTCAGAAGGATGAATTCGCCTTTGTGAACGCGATTACTTCATCAAGCTTTCCAAATGCCAGCCCCGTGACGGTGTCGGCGCAGCCGTAGTAGATCGCCAGCCGGCCGGTGGGGCGGTCGAGGAGTGCGGCACAGGGGAAACAGACATTGGGCACATCGCCGACGCATTCGTAATATTCACGGGGATTGAGCAGGTAAGGCCGGGCTCGCGCGATCACTTTCCAAGGCTGATCCAGATCCAGCAAGGCCGAACCAAAGCTGTAGACAAACCCGTTGCAGCTGGTCAGCACGCCGTGGTAGAGCATCAACCAGCCTTCAGGGGTTTCGATCGGAATGGGGCCGGCCCCGATCTTGGTGCTCTCCCAACCCCCGCCGCGCGCCATGACATGGCGATGTTCTCCCCAGTAGGTCAGGTCCGGGCTTTGCGAGAGAAAGATGTCGCCAAAGGGAGTATGTCCCGAGTCGCTGGGCCGGCTTAGCATGACATACTTGCCATTGATCTTGCGGGGGAACATCACCCCGTTGCGATTGAACGGCAGATATGCGTTTTCCATCTGGTGGAATGTTTTGAAGTCGAATGTGTATCCCATCCCGATGGTGGGGCCGTGATAACCGTTGCACCAGGTGACGTAAAAACGATCTTCAATCCAACAGACCCGCGGATCGTAGGCATAGTCAAAGCGGGCAATCTCGGCATCATCGCAGACAAACTTCAGTCGCTGTGGATTGATTTCCCACTTCATGCCGTCGTCGCTGAATCCAACGTGCAGCTGCATCTGCCGGGCGGTGTCATCGCAGCGGAAGACTCCGGCAAATTTCCCCTGGAACGGCACGACGGCACTGTTGAAAACGCTGTTGGCCGTGGGGAACGGGCTGCGCCCAATGACGGGGTTTTGGGAATATCGCCACAGGACCTCTGCCGATCCCTCGGGGCGGTCCTGCCAGGGAATGTTGGGCAGCGAATCCTCCTGGCGCGGGATCGATTTGTGGATGGTTTGCACAAGATGCGGGGCTGCTGAAATGGACATGGCTGTTCCCTGGGTTGTGATGAAATGGACGCGCGGTGAGAATTCACTTGCGTGCTTTTATCCTTGTAAATATATATGAATTTCGATCCGGAATCAAGCGGAATTATGAATGGCCTGCTCCCGTTGCTCTTTCGTTTTTCTGATTCATCTATACGATATCGCTGGCGGTCGTGGTCCCATCTCCCGGACATTTGATGACATTCGCAGCTGCAATTCGATTGGGTTTGGCCGGCGCTGCGGTGTGTCTGGTTGCATGGTCGTTTGGTGAGGTGGGAAGCCGAACATTGCGGTCTTATCTCTCCCAGCGGGATCAGCCGGTGTCTCTGACGATGCTCTACTGGGGAGATCGCGCCGAAGACTCCATCGTCAAAACCCTCGCAGAGCAGTTTCAGAAGCAGCATCCCAAGGTGCGGCTCACACCCATTAATGCAACCTCTGACGATTATGCCGGCAAACTCCGCACGATGATGGCCGCCGGGACTCCGCCGGATCTGTTTTACCTGCGGCCTGAAGAACTCGCGGATCTGGCGTCGATGAAACTGATTGCGCCGATCGACGATCGATTCGACCGCGAACCCAAAGACTGGAAAGACGATTTTTTCCCGATTCTGCTGGATGGTTTTCGTTACAACGTAACCCAGCAGCGCAGCGGTCCCGGTGGCCATCTCTATGGGCTGCCGAAGGATTTTACGACGGCCGGTTTTTATGTGAACCTCGATCTGTTTAAAGCCGCGGGTATCCCCGTCCCCTACACCGGCTGGACATGGGATGAATTTGAAGCGGACATGAAAAAGATCACCGCGCTGAGC
>Ga0116230_10006563_pt1 | contig 11472 bp, 7 predicted proteins | sample S1TSphfallax_3_FD_88678 | JGI IMG/M metagenome (GOLD analysis project Ga0116230, IMG submission 88678) | Host-associated microbial communities from peat moss isolated from Minnesota, USA - S1T2_Fd - Sphagnum fallax MG | ecosystem: Host-associated > Plants > Peat moss > Unclassified | place: USA...
AACGGCACAACATTTAAAATGCTTTTGCAGCCACCATTCAATAAGCAAAATCTTTCGGATAAATTTCTCACTTTTGATCCTATTATTTTTGGTAACTCATCCTACATCAACGCCGGAAGATTGAAAGCCAGCCTGGCTCTTCCCCATAGCCGCACAATAATGTGGGATTCGGAAAAACGTGACTTTGTCCATCTCACCCTGGCACAAAGCAAACAAGCACTGCCCCAGATATTTATGCCAGACAGCACACCACCACTATTTTTACATACACTTGGTCACGCATTAATAGAAGATTTGCAGGGCAAGCCGGCAGTCAGCCGTATCACCGCCGGCGATGGCATATACTTTACCGGTTTTGACTTTTCACCCCTCGACGCTGACTTTATGGAAGTAATGGTAACACCGGTAGAAGCGGCGAGCGACAAGCCTCTTACCTTGACCTGCTCCTGGTCAGGTGAAATAGCTAACAGTGATAATAAGAGCAAAGACAAAAATACAGGCTCTAACGCAAGCGATCAAGACGCAGCAAATTGTTCAGTCAGTCGTACTTTTATGCCAAGCAAAAGCGGAGCACAAAAAGTGCTTTTGAGACTTTCGCAAAACTATAAATGGTTTGGCCAGGACGCCGTCAGAGCCTTATTTTTACAGCTGCCAACACAAACCAAAATAATGGTACAGGCAGTACGATTGCTAAAATCTGATGAAATATGTCCGACAATCACTCTTGCAGGTGCGGGAGCCAAACCAATAAACGCAACGGGCGTCTACCCGACCAAGCCCGAAGGCTTATCGGTCAAAGTAAGGCTGCCTGACGCTTTGCAAAAAGGCCAGGTAATCGTAGAAATATCTAAACCGAATGCATTTTTTGAAAATTTTAGCGATAGCGATCAAAAACAAACTGTGATGACAACACTGAAAAAAGATGCGCTCCCATCCGGTAAGAATGTACTCGACTATGCTCTGCCAACCCTTGCGCCCGGAGTTAACTACGAAATAAGAGCCAGGGTCCTGGATCAGGCTGGGGCAGCTTTAGGCGAAGCAAGCGACCCAATAGTCATACGAGTAAATTAGCTTGGAGAGTCGCGCTCGCAATTACAATCATATAGCTAGCGTACTGGAGAGAGTCGGATTTTGAATTAGCTCCGGATCGTCACATGTCCACGGCCAATATATTTGGTCTTCCATCATTCCATCAAAATGGCATAGGTCTCATTGGAAATTTTGGCGCCTGGCGTGCACTCGCAGCCCACACTGAAACGACGAAGTGGATACTCTCCAAGCAGTGCAGCAAGAGCATGGCAGGCAGTCAAGTCAGCATCCCGTACTTCAGCTCGGCCAGCTGCCAGTCTTCTAGACAATCAATATCCTGTACTTCCATCTGCGAAAGAATGAGAGGCAGAGAATCGTCGGCAAAAAAGCGCAGATCTTTTTGCAAAGTCTCAGTTTTAATCCAGTAGAACTGGCCGGCATCGTGATAAGACACAGGCAGGTCCTGGGATCTAGAATTGTAATACTGTGGCCATATCATAGAAAGTTTGCCACCATCATCGACCTTAAGAGCGCGCTGCGCCGGATAAGAAAATGCCGCTACAGGCACCACGGCGTCAACTCCATTTGAAACAAGCAAGTCATAGCCTTGCTTAAGACGCGCGGCGCTGACAAAGGGAGCAGTGGGCAAAATGCAACAAACAATTTGAAAGGATTTTTCAAGCTTCGCATATTGTTCAAGCACTTCAGCACAGGCTTGAGCTAATGTGGCAAAATCATCACTGGTTGCCGCTGACCGCATAAATGGCACCTGAGCGCCAGCCTGCCTGGCTACTGCTGCAATTTCGTTATCGTCTGTGGACACCATTATTTCTTCAAAACAAGAAGCTTTGAGTGCGGCATCAATAGAATAAGTAATAATCGGCCGGCCATTGAAAGCCTTTATATTTTTACCGGGTATGCGCTTACTGCCGCCCCGTGCCGGAATAATAGCAATTGATTTAGGCGCAGACATAGAGACTGATATTTCCTCTTTTGGCCTTGCTATCCTGCAAAACCACGGGGCGTATAGTATCATGCCCGGGGTCTTTTACCGAGGTCGTGTCTTTTGCCACATTTTGTCGTCCGCGCTGATGCTTCTGAGTCTATTGGCGGCGGACATATCATGCGTTGCCTGGCCCTGGCCGACCAGCTGCTCGATGACGGCGGTAAAACATCATTTTTCTTGGCCCGCTGTCCTGAAGCTTTGCAAAAAAGGCTGGCCGATGCTGGCCATACAATTTGTCTTTTGCCAACGGATATTGAACCAGGTAGCGAAAGCGATGCCGCCTGGGTTAGTGAGAGATCAACCGGGGAAGATGCGGACTGCGTCGTTGTCGACGGATACCAATTTTCCGAAAGCTACCAAAAGCTGCTAAAAAAAACAAAAGCACGACTGCTCTACATAGACGACCTGGCCAACTGCTCATCTTACTGTGCCGATTTCATTCTCAATCAAAATCCCTGGGCTACACCAGCTCATTATCAAAACATCGAGCCGCAGACAAAACTATTACTCGGCTGTCAATTTATACTGATGCGTGCTCAGTTTTTGAGCTATAGAATGGCCCAGAGACCTGAGCACAACTATGCTCAATCACCGGCAAAAACAATTACTGTAACAATGGGCGCCGGTGATATAAACAATATATCGGCAATGGTAATGCAAGCCCTCAGCCTGTCACCGGCAGGACTCGAGCTAAACATAAACGTCATCGCCGGCGCGGCCAACATACATGTTCCGACTCTCAAGAGCCTGGCCCAGACACTGAACGAGAGCAGCGGGCATGAGTTTGGCATTGTCACAGACATACAAGATATGGCGCCGATACTGGGCGCCTCGGACCTGGTTATCTCCGCTGGAGGGACTACAATCTGGGAAGCATCCTGCCTGGGTCGACCGACAATGGCCATCATCACCGCTGACAATCAAAGGACGGGGATGGTCGAATTTGCCGCGCAGGGAGCAATAAAGCTACTGGGTGAAGCCGAGATGCTGGAGGCCAAAAGCCTGACTAAAGATGTGACTGATTTCATCATGGACAACGAAGCACGTAAAAATCTGGGACAAAGGGCTGCTTCGCTCATAGACGGCCAGGGAGCAAAGCGCGTCGGCCAGGCTCTGAAATCAGATAAATAAATCTAAAGGTTGTCAGGCTACAGCACTGCTACGATTACCACCTGAAAACCCAAAATCCTGGCCACCTGGCATCGCTACGGCTTTTATCCAAATGACCGCTACCCTGTCCAAACCAATAATTAGCCAAGAAAGCGGCAGTAAAAAACTGTCGCCAGCACTATATATGGTGCAGACAGCTCTTTATTTGACTTTTTGTCTGGCCGCGTTAGAGTCTGTCTTTTATCTGGCCCATGTCGGCGACAGCGAATACATAAAACCTGACCTTTCGGTCGGCTATAAACCGATGGAAGGCAAAACAATGACACAGAGAAGAGAGGGTTTCGGCACTTTCACTTTTAACAGTTTCGGTATGCAAAATGATCAGCTGCCCTTGAACAAAGAGCCTGGCACATTGCGTATAGCCGTACTGGGAGACTCGTATGTCGAGTCTATCCAGGTTGATAGAAAGGCAAATTATTGCAGTCTTTTAGCGGCAGACCTGAGCAAAAAATTGAATAAAAAAGTCGAAGTACTCAACTTTGGGGTGGCAAACTATTCAATCGCTCAAGACTATTTGCGCTACCAAAATCTGGCCCGGAAATTTGCACCAGACCTTGTCATACTCGGCTTCCGCGTGGAGGAAGTGGTGAAGCTTCTGCCTGAACCGACAAATAAACTCATGTCAGTGCGGCCGGTATTTTTTCCTGGAAAAGACGGCAAACTTTTGTATGACAATACCTGCGTGCGCAATTTTTTTGGCACACCAGAAGGCAAACGCATCAACAATACCTACTGGCTGAGGCGCAATAGCCGCATCTGGGGTGTGATTGGCAGTCTTGTGCAAAATCTCTCTGGGGTTGCTATTCCCATACCGGATCAAGCTAAGTCAGACCAGACCAACGCTGACCGGACTAAAGCAATCAAGGCTCCACCAGCCAGCAGTAGCCCGGTGGTCAGTCAAACAGCGGAAGAAAGTCGCTTATTGCGAGCAAAATATACTAATTGCTACTGGTATCTGATGGAAGCTCAGCTGCGCACATTTGCCCAGGCTTGCCGCGATAACCACTCGCAGATGATGATACTGCGCACCCCTTCAGGCAATATCAACGAAACTGAGACCGCGCTTCTGCAAAAGACAGCTTCAGCCCTTGGTGTAAGCGTTCTCAATTTAGACCAACGATACAAGCAAGAATTTTCACCGGCCGATAGTGAAAAGCATTTCCTCGGCCACGGTCACTTCACTGCTTTGATGCACAAATGGGTTGAAAAACGACTGGCTGATTTTCTGATAGAAAAAAAATCGGAATTACTAAGCTCTGGACCGGCGCCGCAGTCCTCGGCCAGCCAAATGAGCATTTGTCAAGGTTACCCCGGTGACCAACTGTTAATATTGCCGTTGACTCGTGAAAAGGAGCTAAAAGCCGGTGCTCTTCAGTAGTCTCTCCTATCTGCTCTTTTTGCCGGTAGCCTGTCTGGCTTTCTGGCTCCTACCGCATCGCTTTAGAAGCACCCTGCTTTTACTGGGCAGCTATTACTTTTATATGAGCTGGATTCCGGTTTACGGCATTTTGCTCTTCTGCCTCACACTGGTCAATTATTTCATCGGCCGCCAAATTTATAAATACTGCCAGGCCGAGACCGGCAACGGTAATAAATCAAAAACTGCCAAAACTTTCTTGATCGCCGGCATTGTCTTGAATCTGGCTACGCTCAGTTATTTCAAATATACAGATTTTGCCATCAGCAGCTGGAATGCCGCAGTTTCAATGCTGTCTCCAATGCTGGCCAACTATCTGTCATTTCATCCAGGCGCTTTGAGCTTCCCGCTGCAGCATGTACTTTTGCCCCTAGGTATTTCATTTTTTGTATTTGAATTTATCCACTACATAACCGATGTATACAAAGGCAGCAAGCCAATCGGCAACTTCGTCAATTTCTCTCTGTTTGCCGCCTTCTTTCCCTCTCAAATTGCCGGCCCGATTAAACGCTATCAAGACTTTATAAAACAATTGCAAGTCCCCAGAGTTTTTGTCCCTGCCAGATTTGAGCAGGGAGTAGTGCTTTTGCTTCAGGGCTTGTTCAAAAAAGTAGCATTGGCGGATAATCTTTCACCAATAGTTAGCCAGGGCTTTGCTAATGCTTCAGCCCTTGGAGGCGGTGAAGCCTGGCTTTCAGCTATCGCTTTTGCCATCCAGATTTATTGTGATTTTTCCGGTTACACCGACATGGGTCGCGGCTCAGCTTTGCTGATGGGCTTTGATCTTCCAGATAACTTCAACTGGCCTTATATGGCCGCCAGTTTGACCGACTTCTGGAAACGCTGGCACATCTCTCTTTCCAGCTGGCTGCGCGATTATCTATACATACCTCTGGGCGGCAGCAAATGCAGCAATAGCCGCCGTCATTTCAATCTCTTTGCCACCATGGTACTGGGTGGTCTCTGGCACGGAGCCTCCTGGCACTTTGTCGTCTGGGGAGCATTTCATGGACTGGGTTTGATAGTCAATCACAGCTATGACGGATTACTTAAAAAGACTCAGAACGGACTGAGCGGAGCTTTATTAAGCTTCCACCGCAGCACCGCTGGTAGTGTCCTATCCATGCTGGTTACATTTGCTTTTGTTTTAGTGGGATGGGTCTTCTTCCGCGCCGACACACTTGGCGGAGCCGTCTCTGTTCTACACGCCATGTTTTCGCCAATGCAAACATCAAGCTTCCTGGCCGAGAGTTTGCAAAAATATCCCATCTTTGCCGCCCTGGGCGCCTATGCTGTCTACCGGATGCTCTTCGACAGAGGACAGGCCCTGGCCGCTCTAATGCCGGCAGCGATGCGTCCGCTCCTGCCTGCCCGTGTAATAATCTATCTCAGTGTTTTTGTCATGGCGCTTGGTTTGGCCCCGGCCACAGCATCGCCTTTCATCTACTTTGCTTTTTAGGTCGATATAAATGCCGGCCAGCGCACTAGATACCCAAACACTGTCAAAACAAAGCGATGGCCAGCCAGGAGCGGGCGCAGGCGCGCCAGCTAAAAGACAGGCAAATTTGCTCTTTGTTCTTGCGCAGGCTGCAATATATTTGGTTGCCGCTCTGATTTTCTTAGAGGCGTTCTTCTATATTGCCCGAGTGGGCGACAGCGAACATATCATGCCCGACCTTCAAGTCGGCTTCAAACCTTTTGCCGGTAAGCGTATAACCCAGCGAGGGGAAGGGTTTGGCTGCTTCCATCTCAATAGCTTTGGCATGCAAAACGATGAAATAAGCGTCGCTAAACCACCGGGTGTTTATCGTATAGCTGTTTTTGGCGACTCTTATGTTGAGGCGCTGCAAGTGCCGAGGTCAGCCAACTACATCACTATACTGGCTGAGCAATTGAGTAAGAAGCTGGGCCGCAAAGTGCAGGTGCTCAACTTTGGCGTCTCCAATTATTCCGTTGCTCAGGACTTTCTCCGCTATCAGACTGTAGCCCGGCAATTTAAGCCAGATATGGTTATACAGGTTTTTCGCGTGGAAGAAGTGGGCAAACTTTTACCAATGGAAACCAGAGCGCTTCTTTTTGTCCGTCCCGTATTTATGGTGGATGAACACGGAAAGCTGGTTTACGACAATTTTTGCGTGCGAGAATATTTCCAGACTAAAGAAGGTCGACGTATGCTGGCTACACAGTGGCTGAGACAATACAGTCGCATATGGGGCGTGATTGGCGGATTGTGGCAGCAAGCTTTGACTTTCCAAACCAGTGCCTGTAACAATCTGACGCCAAAAAAAGCCGCTCCTTCCTTTACTTTACCCAGCGATCAGACACGTTCAAATTACGCAAAATGCTACTGGTACATTATGGATAAGCAGTTATCGGCCTTCAAAGATCAATGCACTGCCGACGGTGCCAAGTTTGTCTTTTTACGCACACCGATGATCCGCCCGGGCATGCACGTATTAACCGACAATGAAACCGAAACCGGTCTTTTGCAAAAAACGGCGAGCAAACTCAATGTGCCAGTACTCAATCTAGACCAGGCCTACAGAAAATGGGCCGGGACGAAAGATGACGGCACAAATTTTAGCTCCGGTGGTCACTTCACAGCCAGACTTCACAGCTGGGTTGCTGACAATGTCGCACCTTTCCTCGCCTCTTACATTTCACAAGCTAAGACAGACGCTGCAAACAGCGCCAGCGAAGACAAATCTACAGTCAAAAAATCCGACAATAAACTGCCATAAGGACCATCATGACCGACCAGAGAACGGCTTGCGCCACATTTGATTTTGCCTTACTGCCTCGCACGCAAGATGCGGCGCGTCTTGTAATGAGCTGGCGCAATGATCCCGAAACCCGCAAAAACTCCTTTAACCAGGACGAAAAAATCTGGCCTGATTTCTGGCAAGAATATTCAACCGGCTATTTTAGCGAAAGCCGCCTGCCTGGATTTCTTATCACGCAGCAGGGCAAACCGGTTGGTATTGTAGGCTTTGTGCGAGTAGCAGCTATCGGCGGCCTGCAAACGGCCTCTGTTTCAATCAATCTAGCCCCGGGCAGCCGAGCCTCAGGTCTGGGCAGCGAAGTTTTAAAGGCAGTACAACCACTTGTGCGAGCTGCCGGTATCGAGCTTTTACTGGCAGAGATCCAGACAAGCAATAAAGGCTCTATCAAAGCTTTCGAAAAGGCTGGTTTCAAACACCACGACCAATATCAAAGAGCCTTATCTTCCGGTGAAGAAGTCTCAGTCCAGCGCCTTACGGCCAATCTCACTGAGACATTTCAATTACCGGGCAAAAGCCGGACCATAGGCCAGGGACAGTCCTGTTTTATTGTGGCCGAGGCCGGCTCTAACTGGAAAGTCGGCAACTCAGCCGAAAACGACGCCATGGCTCGCAAACTCATTGATATAGCCAAAGAAGCAGGCGCCGATGCCGTCAAATTTCAAACATTTAAAGCTAAATCGACCTATGTATCAAACGCTGGAGACAGCGATTATCTGCGCCAGTCGGGTGAAGTGCGCAATGTTTTTGACCTTTTGAAAGAACTGGAAATGCCCTACGAAATGGTGCTCGAACTGGCCGAATATGCAAGACAGGTCGACATAACATTTTTAACGACTGCCTTTTCGGTAGAAGATCTGGCCGCTATAGATCTCTATGTGGCGATTCACAAAATCGCCTCTTACGAAAATTCGCATTTGCGTCTTTTAGAAGCCGCCGCCGCCACGGGCAAACCATTGATGATGTCTACCGGTGCCAGCCCAATCGACGAGATCGACTGGTCTGTAGCGCACTTCCGCTCGCTCAGTCAGGCTCCCCTGATCTTGATGCAATGCACCGCTGCCTACCCGGCACCGCGCAAAGCACTTAACCTGCGCACTATTCCTACTTTGCGCTCACGTTACGACTGTCTTGTCGGTCTTTCCGACCATAGCAAAGATCCGATCGCTGCGCCGATAATGGCCGTCGCCCTGGGAGCCTGCGCTCTGGAAAAACATTTCACCCTGGACAATAACCTGCCCGGGCCGGATCACAAATATGCAATAGAGCCTGATCAGCTCAAAGCAATGGTCAAGGCCGTGAGAGAAGCCGAAGAGGCACTGGGAGATGGTTTTAAACAAGTAGCCAGAGAAGAACAAGAACTATTTTTGTTTGCCAAACGCTCTCTGCAAGCTCTCGTTGATATCAAACCCGGCGACATACTAACCGAAGACAAAAATATCGGCATTCTTAGACCGGGCAGCATGAGCAAAGGTATGCATCCCAAACATCTCAGCCAGGTAGCGGGTCAGTCGGTGAAAAAACTTGTGCCGCAGGGCACAGGCCTTACTTTTGACCATCTTTAATCACTAAAGGCACAATGCTCAGACGCACCAAAGCAAAACTCAGATCACTCCTGGCTGATCCTGTCGCCGATGCTTCGGCGCAGGATCCGGAGATAGAAAAAGTCGTAAATGAGCAGCTGGGTACGCTCAGTCAAAGTCGTATCAAAGTCCAGCGCAGCCGGGCCGAAATAGAACAAAACGGCCTTACCGTCGATGCACCCTTTGCTGATTTTTTAGGTCATTACAGCCGGCTTAATGCTGCGGCAAAAGACATGACCAGCTCTGAAGCAGCGCAACAGCAGACCCTTTTAGTAAAGCAAAGGACCGAGCACAGATTTCTCAGTGATTTTGCAGCTCTGGCCATTTCGTTTTTATCAAAATGCGAAGAACTGCCACCGACACTGGTGCCTTTGCTAAAGCGCCATTTTTATCGTTTTATTTCCATACTCAACAGCAAAGATTCTTCTCGTATTTTTGAATACAAAAAAGGCCTACCCCGGGTCGGGCTCTGCTATTTTCCCAATCCTGGTCCCCGTCAATTTGTCATCGACGCCCTGGCCGGTATGGCCGACATCGTGGACATGGAACCGGGCAAAATGGTGGAACAGGTCTGGCGCCTCAAGCAATACAACTTTGATTATGCGCTCTACCAAAAGACTTTGACAGAGCGGGTAGCCCATGAAATATCTATGTTTGATGAGACTTTTGTGGCCCACTTCCCCAGCAAAGAGTGGCTCGTCAAAGAACTTTGCGCCTCGCTGCAATATCAGTGGGCTCTGGTCGAGCTGCTCAAACTAAAATATTTTGACCTGATATTTTTAGGCGCTGGAGAAGTGCCGCTGGGCATGGCGCTCTACGACGCCCCACCCGAAATATTGCCGCCGGTTGTAGCATTGTGTCACGGTATACCTTCGGGCGATCCGATCATGGGATTTTTTACCCGCTACGACCATGTAATTGTCCGTTGCGAGCCCGAAAAAGAATTTTATGCAGACCTGGGTGTGCCGTCGGAGCGCATGCTGGAGGTGGGTTCGTCCAGCGCTGAAGACTTCCCCAGTAAAAAAGCTCTCGACCACGGCCGGCTCAATGCCCGGTATAAATTAGGACTGGATGAAAGCGACACTGTTTTGCTTTATGCCACCACATATGATATCTCAATTTATGACACAAAAAGTTGCGATGAAATATTGCAGTTGATGATTGACTCATTTGGCGAAGCTGAGAAGCTTGGCCTAAAAAATGCTGTGCTGTATATCAAATACCATCCATCGCCCTCCTCAGATCCCGTTTTTTCCTACAGCCGGTCGCAATATCCGCTGCAAGCTTTTGCCAAACTGACTGAGCTTGGATATCGCGTACGTCTAGCCGACTCGATTGAAGATATTTTGCCGGCCTGCGATTGTTTTATTGCGCATGAATCGAGCACACTGACCGATGCACTTGATTTTGGTGTACCGACCATATCAATCAAAATGCACAACGGGCTGTCTAAGCCACTTCTGGGTTCTCGTGCCTATGAGGAGACCGATTGCCATAAGCATCTCAGTGTTTATGATTCTGCGGCGACGTTAGGCGGCCACATGCACGCTCTGACGGCAATGGACCGAGAGGTTGTGTATGAGCAGTCACAGACTTTGTGGAAAGCCATTTTTAAAAGCGGACGCACTGTGGGCTTGATGAAAATAGCCGCCCTGGTCGAGCAGCTGGTTGGGAAAAAAGCGCCCTGATTGGGTGGTTTGTTATATTCAGCTCTAATAATCGTTTAAATTTGAGAGCTGAGGCATCGAACAGTTTGTTTAGAGCAATTGTATTGAACGGTGTGGTGATGATCTTAAGCGCGAGCATGACGGCGCTTCAGCTGATGCCGATAACCAGTCAAAGAGGCGAAGTCCAGCACATCCGATATTAAGCGGTTGAAGGAATTTGCAGAGATTGCGTGCGCGCAACCAATTTGATGAGAAAAAAGTCTTCCAGATTCGTCAATCAAGCTTCTGAAAAATGACTAGCCAGAAGCCCTGCCGAACGGCTCAGATAGGGCAATCCCGCAAGGACGGGAAAAACCAGCCCTTCCTCAGCATTAAAATAATGCCCCTGATGCAAAGTCAGAAGACCACCGCCGATTGGCGACACAAAGGGAATGTCTTTACCAATTTGTTTAGCTTTGGCCGCGCCACTCTGCCCTTTTTCAATAATCAAAACCATGGTCGGATTGGCGGAATCTTCCCTGCCGTCAAAAAGCTCACAGCGCTTAACCTTCCAGCCATTAGCCAGGGCGATATCTTTAAGCCCGCGACAGTAGCCGTGATAATCCATACGTTCTCTAGCTGCCGCACCAGCCAGTTCGTAAGCTGGTTCAAAGAGGACCAGATGACCGGACGTGACGCGATATAGCTCAGTCAAAATTTCTTTTTCGCGGCCATGATTGGGCTCGATAGCATGCGAAGTAAACACCACATCAAAACTATTGTCAGGCAAAGCAATATGCTCGAGTTCACCAGCAAAAAACTTAGTCGTTGTTGTCGATGC
>Ga0116230_10006564_pt1 | contig 11471 bp, 5 predicted proteins | sample S1TSphfallax_3_FD_88678 | JGI IMG/M metagenome (GOLD analysis project Ga0116230, IMG submission 88678) | Host-associated microbial communities from peat moss isolated from Minnesota, USA - S1T2_Fd - Sphagnum fallax MG | ecosystem: Host-associated > Plants > Peat moss > Unclassified | place: USA...
AATCTATTATTTCAAAAATTAAAAATTTTTTAAACTCATAAGTGAAGTTTTTTTACTTATTATTTTTTGAAATTCCTATTTCTTCCTTTTCGTTTTTTTTTTTTACTTTTGTTTTTAATTAAAAACAAAATAAAGACTTCTTATTCAAAACAGAAAGTTTTGAAACTAAGTATTGCGTAGTTTTTTCAAAAATTAATTCGAAAATTACTCAACTAATTATTGAAAAAAAAAGAAACAAGATTTTTTTGAAATAAAAATATACTCATTTTATGTCTTTTGTAACTGCAATTCGAGATTATGGAGAAACTCTTAATATAATCAGTGACTCGCTTAGCCAAAATGTAACACTCCCTGGTTTCATTTATGCAACGTTCCTGTATTTTTTAAAAACACTTCAAAATGGATTAGTTTATATTGTAAGTTTTCAGTGGATTCGGGATTTTACTTTATTACCAATAGTTTTACCGCAATTCTCTTCATCTCTTTTTAAAGAAACTTTTTTTTTGGAAACGCCGTCAAAGATATTTTTTGAGTTTTTAGAGATTCCTGATTTACATCAAAATAAGTTGCTTTTAGGTTTTTTCAATAGTTTTTTTTTAAGCTTACCTCTTTCTGTAATTCACATCATCACTATTCGGAGACTTTTAATTCAAGGCATTCCGTCTGGGGTTTTGACCATTGCAGGCTATCTGGCCGGCCAACTCTTGTTTTTAACTTGTACTGTTTTTGGTATTCGAGAAATTCTACTTCCGTGGTTGACCTTAGAACCAGTAAATTACTTGATCGGGTTGATTCTTATTTTCCGAATTATTTATCAAATGGCTGGAGAACAATTAGTAGAATTACCAGATTGGTCTAATCCAAAGTTTTGGTCTACTCCAGCCTATAAAACATACTTTTTAACAAGTTTTTTAATAGCTTGGTGTGAACAAACTTCTGTTTTTCAATATCTTGGCAATCTCACACTAAGTTCAAATGTAACAATTTTAGAAAGTTTTTCAAGTACAAGCTCAATTTCAAGTTTTTTTACTCATTCTCTTTATCTAGTTGGTATTGCATGTGGGTCTGTTTTTTTTACAGGTCTTTGGGGATTTTTTTTCTTCCAAGTGAAAAATTGGGTGATCTTTTATACACCTTTATTTACAAGTTCGTTTATTCAATGGACCAACAAAACTAGCTTTGTGTTAGTTTTAGCTCTCACCCTTACTTCAATACCATTTTATGGGGTTGAGTATATAATAACTGGGCCTTTAGGGTTCGTTTCGCAAGATAGTCTTTTTAAAAATACACCTTTGGATCAAAACCGCGTTAAAGATTATGCTCGAGGAACAACTGGATTATCTGGAGTAGAGAGTAACTTTCAGTATATTGATCTTGATCTTTCTCCATTTGATCGTGGTGAATATTTAACGTTAACCCCTCCTGATGTTGCAGAGGCTTTAAGTTTTGAAGATTTGAATTACCGGAGCGAGTTTGACTGGACAACACGCAATAATAAAGTTTCAGGGATTACTGATTCTCGGGGTGGTTTCTTTACTTTATCTAAAATTTTTAAGAAACAAAAGAAAACTCAAACGGAAATCCAATCGACATTACAAGAAAAATTGGAAACTAATCGTCTTCTTTCTGATACTGCTCCCGTTTTGGGTGGAACTGATCTCGACACAAATTCTGAAATTGTAAAACGTTATATAGAATTTTATGATCGCAAAACAGACGATCTCGAAAATTTTTCTATTCCATACAAATCTCTTTCGACTGCTAGTTTTCCTTCAGATTTTCTTCGAAAGAATTCACAATTTGAAAGTCAAATTGAACAAAAAATTAAAGAGAACTACTATTCAAATCCTGTTTATAAAAGCCTCCTCGCTCTAGATATTGATTTATTTTTAAAAAGACAACCAGAAAATTTTCAATTAAATGCGTCTCAAGAACTCGATTTATACACAAAAAGAAAAATGTTGGAATGTTATTATGATTCATTGCGATCTTATTCTCAACTCCCCTATAGTGACATCTTTGACGCCTTTTTTGATGGTGCAAAAAGTTTTTCCAATAAAGTCTATAATCAACAATTTCGGGGTACGTTGCGTTCAGTACGACGTCTCTTTGCAGTGAGGCTAGATTCTGAAAATAAAGAACAAGAGGGACAAACTCTTTTAAAATTTGATCAACCTTTGTATCAGTTTACCGAAAAACAATTATTCTCTCCATATCACGAAGAATTAAAAAATCAATCCAAAACTCCTGAAGAGTTAGCAAAAAAAGGCGATTTTCCTCAAACCTACAGGTTTGAAGAAAATCGCGAAAAGATTGAAAAAAGAAATAACTTTTTAAATACCCCTCTCTATGCTGGTTGGGATGAACATTTGCGAAAATTTGTGATTACAAATAAATTTCTCCCAAGAACTCTTGCTGGATATAAAGTTCAAGTTGAGCCAGAAATTCGTGGAGATTTTCAGCCAAGCTTTTCAAAAAAAACCGAGGCTTTTTTTGAACGAGCGAAACAAGGACAGAAAATTAAATTTGCTGTTTGGCCTCTTTCAAACGAGAAACTTCAAAAAACGAAAACAGAATCACCGGTACCATTTGTTACACTTTATAAATATGTAGATGAAAAATCGAGAGAAGGCTTAGGAAACCAAGATTTTGTCACACTTCCTGCAAATTTAGAAATATGGGAATTTCAGCAAAGCCGAAATGAAAAAGGAAAAGAACAAAAATTACCAGAACCTTCATTAGTACCAAAACGTGGTGGTTTTTTTTGGCCTGGAAATTCAAAACTGAAATTACCGTCCTTCTCAAATTAAGAATATTAAAAGAAAACAATATTTTGTGACCAGCCCGGTTTTGGGTTTTTCTTAAAAAAAAGGTATTAATAAGTGCGCACAGACTTTCCAATTATTCTAAAAACGAAACAAAACCTCTGGAGAAATCTTTCGAAAGAAATTAAAAGTTTACTTGTTTCTGCCTTTTTTATAATTTTTATAAGAAAAAAAATTATAAAAAAGGCAGAAACAAGTAAAAACTGAGCGCCTGTTCCCTAACGGTTCACTCTCAACGGTATTTTAGGCACAGTGACACTAAAGCTACTAAGTAGCAAAAAATCAAGATCAAAAAGCTAGCTCGTGCACTCTACTTTTTTGTTCTCAGAGCGGTGAGTTTACCCATTGTCTCTTTTTTGAATTTTTTTTTAAATTCAAAAAAGAGGTTTAAAAATTACCAAAGTAATTTTTGAGAGAAAAGAAACAGTTATGTAATGAGATCCGTTCAAAAAAAACATGAAGTGTTTTTTTGAACGAAAATTATATAAAGTGGCTGCTTCAAGTAAGCAAACAAAGTAAAAAAGTTGTTATAGTGTTTTTTTAATGTTTAATATTTAAATTACTTGTTCTTCTTGTATTTGGTAGTTATATTAAAAGTAACAAATTAATTTTTTAATTTTGGGAAAAATTCCTTTTTAGGAAAAACGAAAAAACATTTTAATTTTATGACAGCAATTTTAGAAAGACGTGAAAGCACTAGCCTTTGGGCTCGTTTTTGTGAGTGGGTAACTAGCACTGAAAACCGTTTATACATCGGTTGGTTTGGTGTATTAATGATTCCTACTTTATTAACAGCAACTTCAGTATTTATTATCGCTTTTATCGCAGCACCGCCTGTTGATATCGATGGTATCCGTGAGCCTGTTTCAGGTTCATTATTATACGGGAACAACATCATTTCTGGTGCAATTATCCCAACATCTAACGCAATCGGTCTTCATTTTTACCCTATTTGGGAAGCAGCTTCTCTTGATGAGTGGTTATACAACGGTGGTCCTTACCAACTTATCGTTTGCCATTTCTTCTTAGGTATTTGCTCTTACATGGGCCGTGAGTGGGAATTATCTTTCCGTTTAGGTATGCGTCCTTGGATCGCAGTTGCATACTCAGCACCAGTTGCTGCAGCTACAGCTGTATTCATCATCTACCCAATTGGACAAGGTTCATTCTCTGATGGTATGCCTTTAGGTATCTCAGGTACGTTCAACTTCATGATCGTATTCCAAGCTGAGCATAACATTTTAATGCACCCATTCCATATGCTAGGCGTTGCCGGCGTATTTGGTGGATCATTATTCTCTGCTATGCACGGTTCACTTGTAACTTCTTCTTTAATTCGTGAAACAACTGAAAACGAATCAGCGAACGAAGGTTACAAGTTCGGCCAAGAAGAAGAAACTTACAACATCGTTGCAGCTCATGGCTACTTCGGTCGTTTAATTTTCCAATATGCTTCTTTCAACAACTCTCGTTCATTACACTTCTTCTTAGCTGCTTGGCCAGTTATCGGTATTTGGTTTACTGCTTTAGGTATTTCAACTATGGCATTCAACCTAAACGGTTTCAACTTCAACCAATCAGTTGTAGATTCACAAGGTCGTGTAATCAACACTTGGGCAGACATTATCAACCGTGCTAACCTTGGTATGGAAGTAATGCATGAGCGTAACGCTCACAACTTCCCATTAGACTTAGCAGTTGTTGAAGCTCCAGCGGTAAACGGCTAATTCTTTCTTTCAAAAAAACATTGTTTTTTTGAATTGTTATCTTAAGTGTGAAACGGGGTCAAACCCGTTTCAAGTCATTTTTTGTTTTGCGTGCGTGTGCTTCTCTTATTTGAATTATATGATTTTTGGCAAGCCCGTTTTACGAAGTCTAAGAAAAAGCTAGAAAAAATTTGTGTAGGTTTTATATTCTATCTAGCCCTTATGAGTAAATTGTATAATACGTTCGGGAATGCGGTGACACTTAATCAGGCTTCAAAAGGTGAGAAGCACTTTCTATAACTTCGGTTCCTATAGTGTCGGTTAGAAAAAAACGGTTCAGAACCGTACGTGCAAATCACCCCGCCTTCGGCTCAATCTTATTTCAGAAAGTCTGAAATAGAAAGAAACTAAAGCTACTCTTTATCACTTTTAATTAATGATTATCTTTTGGGTTTATGGTGCGTAATTTTTTAGAGATTAACCCTAATGAGTTCTATATAATCAGCATTCTTACGAATGCTGGTTTAATAGCAGAGTTTTGCCTCCAAAAAAAATTGGCGTATTTGTACGTTCGACTAATCTTTTTTTGAATAATAGAGTGTTTCTCAATAGAGCTTATCCAATAATTAAAAGCAATCGGGCTTTGTATATTTATTCAGTTTACTAGGAATGGTAAGATTTATAGAAATAATTCCGTCTTTACAAAATTTTCACACCTGTACGATTTTTGAATCAGCCGGTGGTTTATGACGTTTGATATCAATATTCTTATTTTTAAGCATAAAAACTTTAGTTTCCGAACCACCAAATACCTATTTATCTTTTGGAAAAGATAAAAATTTCCTGACTATCCTTTGGTTAGGTTTTTAGTAAATTGATAACACATGAATCTTGTAGAAATGTATGTGTCTATTTTTTTAAAACTAGCGGGAAAAAAGGTCTAATTTGAATATCCCTACGTTCTATTAGGGTTAAGAAGTAACTTGGATCCAGAAATACACCTTTGATTATTAACAGTACCCTTTAGTTTTTTTTTATTTCTTAGCAGAAATTAAAAAGGGTTTGATGGTATGATTCTATCAGTCAGTTATAATACCTGATTTTTCTAGTAAAGTACTATTAGAAAAACTCAATACTTAAACCTAGAAAAACCAAATCACCTCTAATAGTGGTACTTTTCTCGTTTTTTCCTCAGAGAATTATAGCCCACAAGGTTTAAGAATATTGATTAATAAAAAAGTAATTTTTAATGCTAAGAATATAATAATTAATAACAAATCGATATTCTAGAACCGATCCACTTTTTTATATCGGAGAACTAACTCTAATTTCTTTTTCAATATCCTCTAATCTTCGATTAGATATCTTCAAACCTTTTGCCTTTTTTTTCTTTTTTCTTCGAAAAAAAGAAAAAAAAGGTAAGGGCAGTTGCTGTACCCTAAACATTACAAGTGCCTTACAGTAATGTTTTAGATGCGCCGTTTAAGATCAAAGTTTTTGTAATTCAAAAAAAAACCAAGAGGTTTGAACCTCTTGGTTTTAGGTTTCCCTTTTGTTTCACAAAACGAAACAAGAAGTGATTAACCAAATTTTCCTGATGTTGAAGCAATTAAGAATGCTGCATATGTTAGAACATAGCCAACAGAGAAATGAGTTAAACCAACGAGACGCGCTTGAACAATGCTTAACGCTACTGGTTTATCGCGCCAACGAACAAGATTAGCAAGTGGTGTGCGTTCATGAGCCCACGCTAATGTTTCGATCAGTTCTTGCCAATAACCACGCCAAGAAATTAAGAACATAAAACCTGTTGCATAAATTAAATGGCCAAATAAGAACATCCAAGCCCAAACAGATAAACTGTTCATACCAAAAGGATTATAACCATTAATTAATTGAGAAGAATTTAACCAAAGATAATCGCGAAGCCAGCCCATTAAATACGTCGAAGATTCGTTAAATTGGTTTACATTACCTTGCCAAATACCAAGATGTTTCCAATGCCAATAGAAAGTCACCCACCCAATTGTGTTTAGCATCCAGAAAACAGCAAGATAGAAAGCATCCCACGCAGAAATATCACACGTGCCACCACGGCCCGGCCCATCACAAGGGAAACTATACCCAAAATCCTTTTTATCTGGCATTAATTTCGAGCCACGAGCATCAAGAGCACCTTTTACAAGAATTAATGTTGTTGTATGTAAACCTAAAGCAATTGCATGGTGCACTAAAAAGTCGCCCGGGCCGATTGTAAGGAAAAGTGAATTTGTATCGCTATTAATTCCTTGTAACCAACCAGGAAGCCAAAGAGCTTGACCTGCTAAGTTTGGAGCACTTGTTGCAGAAGACAGTAAAAAATCAAAACCATAAACAGTTTTACCATGGGCTGCTTGAATCCATTGCGCAAAAACCGGTTCAATAAGAATTTGTTTTTCAGGAGTTCCGAACGCTTGAACCACGTCATTATGAACATAGAGACCTAATGTATGGAATCCTAAAAATAAACTCACCCAACTTAAATGTGAAATTAAAGCTTCTTTATGGTCTAACATACGAGCAAGGACATTCCCTTTATTTGCTTCAGGGTCATAATCCCGAACAAAGAAAATCGCACCATGAGCAAAGGCACCACACATAATAAAGCCAGCAATATATTGGTGGTGTGTGTAAAGCGATGCTTGTGTTGTAAAATCTTGTGCTAAAAAAGCATATGGAGGAAGTGAATACATATGTTGAGCTACTAACGAAGACATTGTACCAACACTAGCAAGAGCAAGACCTAATTGAAAATGGAGTGAATTATTAACAGTATCGTATAATCCTTTATGGCCCGCGCCTAACCGCCCTGATGGAGGAGTTTGTGCCTCTAAAATTTCGCGCATACTATGACCAATACCAAAAATTGTGCGATACATATGACCAGCTAAAATAAACACCACTGCAATTGCTAAATGATGATGAGCCATATCAGTTAACCAAAGACTTTGTGTTTGAGGATGAAAACCACCTAAAAAAGTTAAGATAGCAGTTCCACCACCTTCTGGTGTCCCAAATAGATGTGAGACACTATCAGGATTTTCAGCATATGCTGCCCAATTCCCAGTAAAAAACGGAGTTAATCCTGCGGGATGTGGTAATACTGTTAGAAAATTATCCCAACCAACATGTTGGCCACGAGACTCTGGAATTGCAACGTGTACTAAATGACCTGTCCATGCTAATGAGCTTACCCCAAACAAACCCGCTAAATGGTGATTTAAACGAGATTCTGCATTTTTAAACCAAGATAGTGCTGGTTGAAAAGATGGCTGTAAATGTAGCCAACCAGCAAAAAGTAGAACAGCTGCAAGAATTAGTAAAAAAATCGAACCAACGTATAATTCTTGATTAGTACGTAGACCAATTGTATACCACCATTGATAAACACCTGACGTTGATATATTGACAGGCCCTGAAGCCCCGCCACGGGTAAATGCTTCAACAGCAGGTTGACCAAAATGAGGATCCCAAATTGCATGCGCAATTGGACGAATATGAAGCGGATCTTGAACCCATTGTTCGAAGTTGCCTTGCCATGCAACATGGAATAAGTTTCCAGAAGTCCAAAGAAAAATAACAGCCAATTGACCGAAATGAGAAGCAAAGATCTTTTGATACAGCCTTTCTTCAGTCATGCCGTCATGACTTTCAAAATCATGAGCAGTTGCAATCCCAAACCAAATTCGACGAGTAGTTGGATCTTGTGCTAAGGCTTGGCTAAATTTTGGAAATTTTGTTGCCATTTTGATTTCTCCTTAACGATTGTAAGTTTTTTATACCCTTTAGCAAAAATAAAAGCTCACTTCAATCTTTTTTCTTTTTTGTTCTTTTTTTCGGCAAGAAAAAAAGAAAGAAAAATCGAACCAAAAAACAAAAAAAAGAGTTATTTCTCAAAACTAAAAATTTGGAAACCAATTACCACTTTTTTGAGTAAAAAAAAAGATTGAAACGAAATTTCTTATTTTCATAAAGTTGTAGTAAAACGAGTTCTAAAAACAAAGTTTTTAGTAACGAGTGTATTCAGTAAAAATGAGGGTTTAATTTTGCTTTTTGTTTGATTTTTTTTCAAAGAAAAAAATCAAACAAAGACACAAAAAAGAATAGTTTTTAGAATAAGAAATTAATTATAGTGAATTGTGTAGCCACTGTTTTTCCTTTTCTACCCTCTCAAAAATTACTTTGGTAATTGGTTTCAAAACTGAAAGTTTTGAAAAAGAGTACCATTTTAAAATCAATGGGGTTATAGTCTTGTGTTGTTTTCATGGTCTTTTCCCTTTCCTAAAAATGAAGTTTTTAGGAGGAACTGGCAGTTGTTCTCTTTTTTTTACTAAAAACAAACCAAAGAAAGAAAAAAAAGGTTTTTTTAAAGTACAAACCAAAAAAATGACACAATAAAACGAAAAGAAAAGACCCGGTTACGTGGTTTGTTTTTTAGAAAAAACAAACACCCCTTTCAAAAAATCTAAAGTTAACCGACAGCTAAAATACGAGCTAAGAAGAATGACCAGGTAGTTGCGATACCACCTAATAAGTAATGAGCTACACCTACCGCACGACCTTGAGTGATACTTAAAGCACGTGGTTGAATAGCTGGTGCTACTTTTAGCTTATTATGAGCCCATACAATGGATTCAATTAATTCTTGCCAGTAACCACGTCCACTAAATAAGAACATTAAACTAAATGCCCAAACAAAGTGAGCGCCTAAGAAAATTAAACCATAGGCAGATAATGCAGAACCGTATGATTGAATAACTTGTGACGACTGTGCCCATAAGAAGTCACGTAACCAACCATTAATTGTATTTGCACTTTGACCAAAATTACCACCAGTAATATGTGAAACACCGTTTGCACTAACTGTTCCCCAAACGTCTGATTGCATTTTCCAGCTAAAATGGAAAATAACAACAGAAATTGAGTTATACATCCAGAAAAGTCCTAAGAATACATGATCCCAAGCTGAAACTTGACATGTACCACCTCGGCCTGGTCCATCACAAGGAAATCTAAAACCTAAATTTGCTTTATCTGGGATTAAGCGTGAACTACGAGCGTATAAGACACCTTTTAAGAGAATCAGAACAGTAACATGAATTGTAAAAGCATGAATATGATGTACAAGGAAATCCGCTGTCCCTAAAGAAATTGGCATCATAGCAACTTTTCCACCAACAGCAACAACATCTCCACCCCAGCTTGGACTTGTACTGGCCAAAGCATTCGGTGCTGTAAAGCCTGGAGCTAAGAAGTGAGTATTTTGAACCCATTGGGCAAAAACAGGTTGTAATTGAATTGCTGTATCAGAGAACATGTCCTGTGGACGGCCTAAGGCGCTCATTGTATCGTTGTGAATGTATAATCCAAAACTATGGAACCCTAAGAAAATACATACCCAATTTAAATGTGAAATCATCGCATCACGATGGCGAAGGACACGATCTAAAAGGTTATTATAATTGTTTGTGGGATCATAATCCCGAACCATGAAAATAGCAGCATGAGCACCCGCACCAACAATACAAAAACCACCAATCCACATGTGATGAGTGAAAAGGGAAAGTTGTGTACCATAATCTGTGGCTAAGTATGGATATGGAGGCATTGCATACATATGATGGGCAACAATAATAGATAATGAACCAAAAAGAGCTAGGTTAATTGCTAACTGTGCATGCCACGAAGTCGTTAAAATTTCATAAAGTCCTTTATGACCTTCACCAGTGAATGGACCTTTGTGAGCTTCAAGAATTTCCTTTAAACTAGACCCAATACCCCAATTTGTTCTGTATTGATGTCCTGCTACTAAGAATAAGACAGCAATTGCTAAATGATGGTGAACAGTGTCAGTCAACCATAAACCCCCAGTTACTGGGTTTAATCCACCCTGAAAGGTCAAGAAATCGCTATATTGAGCCCAATCAAGAGTGAAAAATGGCGCTAAACCTTTTGAAAAACTTGGATAAAGCTGAGCCATAAGTTCTGGATTCAGTGTAAATTCATGAGGCAGAGGAATTTCTTTTGGATCAACACCAGCATCTAGAAGTTTATTGATTGGTAATGAAACATGAATTTGATGCCCAGCCCACGCTAAACTACCGAGACCTAAAAGACCACCTAAATGGTGATTAAGCATAGATTCAACGTTTTGAAACCATTCTAATTTTGGTGCAGCTTTATGATAATGGAACCAACCAGCAAAAAACATTGCTGCTGCCATAACAAGACCACCAATTGCTGTAGTGTAAAGTTGTAATTCACTTGTAATCCCGGCAGCGCGCCAAAGTTGGAAAAATCCAGAAGTAATTTGAAGACCTTGGAAACCGCCACCTACATCCGCATTAAGAATCTCTTGACCTACAATTGGCCAAACAACTTGCGCACTGGGTTTAATATGTGTTGGATCAGTTAACCACGCTTCATAATTTGAAAAACGGGCACCGTGGAAATACATCCCACTTAACCAAATAAAGATAATACCGAGCTGACCAAAATGGGCACTAAAAACTTTTCTTGAAATTTCTTCAAGATCGCTTGTTTGTGTATCAAAATCGTGTGCGTCAGCGTGTAAATTCCAAATCCAAGTTGTTGTAGTTGGACCTTTTGAAAGAGTTCTTGAAAAATGACCTGGTTTCGCCCATTTTTCAAAATTCGTAGCTACCGGATTGCGATCAACTACAATTTTGACTTTTTTCGCTTCACGTTCTGGAGGACTAATTGTCATGGCGAAAAATTCTCCTTATTTGAATTAACGAAATCATCTTTTTAAAAATCAGCCTTTTGTTTTCCGTTTTATATCTTTTTTTTTTTTTTTCAAAAAAAAAAAAAAAATATAAAACGGGAACAACATTAATTTTGTTTTTTTTAAAAATGAGGTGTTTTTTATAAAAGCCAACCA
>Ga0116230_10006565_pt1 | contig 11471 bp, 10 predicted proteins | sample S1TSphfallax_3_FD_88678 | JGI IMG/M metagenome (GOLD analysis project Ga0116230, IMG submission 88678) | Host-associated microbial communities from peat moss isolated from Minnesota, USA - S1T2_Fd - Sphagnum fallax MG | ecosystem: Host-associated > Plants > Peat moss > Unclassified | place...
ATCAAGAAAAACACAAAAGATATGGACTTTCAAAGTTGAACATCATGGATTGTAATCTTGACAACAATTTTTAATATGGATTTTGAAATAGTCCAATCATTTATGATGTGTTGGTTAAGGATTAGATTTTGAATTGATAACATAGTAAAAAAAAAAAAATCAAAAGTTCTGCATCATGGCATTTGTAACATTTTACCTATGGATTTAAAAATAAACTAGAAAATAAAATAGAGCTTTTTCAAAAGTTCATAAAGTTTTAGAAAAAGAGACTTTAGGATTGTTCTTGTGCACATGTGTTAAGAAAGGGAGCTCTAAATAGGCTTTAGATTAAATGGAAAAGATGCCCAAGCAACCAATGGAAAACCTTTGTAATTCATTGTAACCCACAAAAAAACCTATGTTTTGGACTTTATAAAATGGTAATTTCTTATAGGCCATTGGTCCATTCATTTTTGCACCCACTTAGTCCACACAAATGTGTAACTTGGAATTCTTATTTTGCACAATCACTAAAGGAAATAACCATTTAGTAAAGGCATATTACGGTTTGTTCAAATCCCATTGAACTTTTTGAATATAGTTTAGATTATGCAATGTTGCTTTTGTTTGATTGGTCATGCGCCAACCATGAGTTCAATTTTACTTTCACAATTTTTTTTGGTAACCCTTTCAATTCCTTGTAACTCCAAGCAAATACATCTTTAAATTTTGTTAACAAACCTTTGATTTCCTTCGTATAAACAATGGATATTGATGCATTTAAATCCATATATATATTAAGTCTTCCTCACTCGCTAAATTAACCTTTGGTTAGTTGTTCATAGTTGTTAAAATCCACCCTATTATTTGTTTATTTTTAATGGTCACATCAATAGATTCATCTAAATTGGATTTTTTCTTGGTTTATGATGATAATACCATATTGGATAGTTAGGTGATTCATTTGGTTCCATCATTCCACATAATATTTCTATTGCAAATTCACCAATTCAAACTTATTTCACCAATGGGCCATAATTCTTAAATGATTTCATAAAGGCATTCATCATCATTATTGGTGAGTCTAATTTTTCAATCATGATTATCATCTAGATTACATGGTTCCCTAGGCGGGTGAATAGAAATTCTATTCAAAATGTTCAATGTGACAATTTTAATTTTTATAATAATCATCAAGGCATTATTGCCCCAATCATGATAAACTTTGACTTGTTTTTGCCAAGGTTTTTCCAATAGTATGGAATAAGCTTCTTATACATCTTCCATTTAAACTAGTATTGTCACAATCATTTTATAAACACATTCTATATGGTGTTCTAGAATTCCAAATCTCAAAGAAAACCCCTTTCTTCCATGTGTAAATAATCGCACCTCTAAAAAGATTTCAAATGATAAAAAGATTCATAAACAAACAAACCACAATAATCATAGAAAAATGAACAAGAATGAATCACAAAAATCTACAACAAAAAAAATGTTGACTTGGTTAAAAGTTTCCACTCCATTTTATTGGAAAATCACACATGTTTGGTCTTCCCAAATCCTTTTTGAAAAGCATACAAATAAGGAATATGTGCATGTCAAACATGACGGTAAATTGTTGTTGTCATGGTCTTTGTTTTATGTTTGCCAGATCTATGCCATGCACATTCCTCAATGGATTTCTGATCTAACTTTTGTTTCCAATGTGAACTTCAAAAGTAGATATTGTTGATTAGTTTGTTTTGTTAATGAATTAACATGTCTAGAGATTGAAAAATATTTTATTAATTGCCTAAACAAAATTTATGGCAATCAAAAAAGTAATATGGTTTGTGTCAAATAGTGCATGACAAACCAATCTCATTCAAGCTTTGAGATCCATCTAAATTTTACTTATCTTGTGAGTAGGTCTTGCACAAAATAGCTCATTTGGTTTGACATCTAGTAAGCATGCAATTTTGGTATTATTAATCATTCTACATTTGTTACACGATTAATCATGGTCAATGCAAACATTCTTGATGGAGGGATAACAAGAGCATGATGACATACAACATCCAAGCGTGAAGGAGTCTTACATAATTCATGTGTAGTTTATTGAACTATGTTTCTTGAGTGTTAATTAACATCATGATTGAGTTTTCCCATTGCTTTTGGAAACTCAGGATGTAGTTTTTGTAAAATCATTTGTCTAACAAATTGGGGTTCATTATTATTTACTTTTTTACACCTTCTATTAAGAGCCAATGAAGTTAATGGTTAGTGATGGCACCTCATTCATTATTATTTCTAGTGAAGGCGACCATTTGATCCCTTGTGAGCGACTCTCAAAAGGTTATGACTGCACTCATTGTCATGTTACCTTCAAATTGTTGTTGTGGAAATGTTTATAAAATTTCATAAATATGTAGTTTCTTATGATTGTAATTTAACTTGAAACTTATGGTGTAAGCATCAAGATGAAGAAATCATGACTATGTGTACATGTATGTGTTTGATTTTACAATATATAACAATTTGCACAACAACAAATCAGCAAAGATGAAAAAAACTAACATTTATGATGGTGCAGTAATGATATTTTTGAATGATCCCCTTGTCATCATGTTATGGGAAACTTGGATAGAAAAACCGTCGCAACCCTAACCTTGGGCTCGCGACCAAAGCAAGGGTTTGTAAGGTTGTGGACCAAGAGGGAAACCGAGAGTCACACAACATACTCCTGGGAGTGTGAGAAGGTGTGAGGGAATGAACCCTCACACCCCAAGGGAATTCTACTTTGGGAGTTGGAGTCCCAGTGGACTCCCGAATCTTCAGAGGGCGATTGCAGGGGTCAAAACTCAATGGCTTGAGGAGTTCTTTATATCAATGGAAAGTTCTTGAAACGTAGATATCTAAAGTGGGCTCACATCGCCCATTTCCGCCCATTTGGACATTTGAAACACAAGTTATGGCCCAAAAAAGGGCGGGGAGTCAAATTGGCAATTTGACTTTTGACCATTAAAAGTCAAAAATCGACCCAATTTTCATTTTTTTTAGATGGCTTGAGACATACCATTGGAAAGCTCTCGACGAGGGCTACAACTTTTCTTTAGACCTCATCTCAATCCGAGGTCTGCACGCAAAGTTATGGCGCCCCAAAGTTGCGGGAGTCCCAACCTTGGTGATTTCGGGACTTCCACTTGGGAGTCTTGAGACAAAAAGTCATTTGGATGTGGGCCCCATGGAGAGGTGCAGAGTATATTATAAGGGGGGAGGTGGTGGCTTCCCCCAAGTATGGACTACGGTGAGTCTTGTGTGTTCGTGTTGCCCGTGGCTTGTCCTAGCACCAAATGTGCTCCAACTATGCATTAACCACCTTGCGTTGGTTTTGTGTAGGTCTGTGTGAGTAGATAAAGCTTGTCAACTCTTCCTAGTCCCATCCCGAAGCTCCAGCACACCCCTCTACCCCTCCAAAGTGTTGCAAGCCACGGAGCGTGCCCTGACTCCTTACTCTTATGTTGTTTTCTATTTGGGATTCACATTTGAGTCCCTCAAGGAGTTGGGAGTGCGTATTTTTGAATGATCCCCTTGTCATCATGTTATGGGAAACTTGGATAGAAAAACTTGTGACAAATATGTCTTGATATATGGTTTTGCCCAAAATCTTTGGCAAATTATTACATATTTGTCTACGCCCACTTTAAGGAACTAAGGAAAGTAATGGGGGAGTGAGGGAGTCCTATGGCTCATTACTGCTATTGATGATGAAGGTAATGATTTGACATTTTGTGAACAACATTCATAAGGTTATGATTACACTATGAATTTTCATCTTTGGCCTTCAAAGTATGTGGTTTTTTCTTTTACAATCTCATACATATTTGTAAGAAATTGTCAAAATATGATAAACAACAAGAACTATGGAATTTAGCCAATGGTTGGAACATGTGAATGCTTCTCATGATATACTAAGTTCTCCAACATTGTGACAAGATTAATCATATGAGAAGCAATACTATAATCATCAATGCAACGTGTTACAATGTAGGAAAATTATGAGACCCATTCTACATGGCATTGATCATCAAAATGGATAGGATGGTAGATATACTTGTTGTGATATTTTCAAAATGGTGAATGTGCCATCCTTGAAAGGACAATACTTTGACTACATGATGAACTTGCATGGTAGTATGCTTGTGTGATAAGATGTTCTTTGTCCAACTTGCAACATGTGTACATTAATATGTTATGTTTAAAACTTACAACATTTGTTTGAGAACTATATATATAACTTCATAGAAGTCACATTCTTGTGGAAGACCTAAATGGATATAATGACATGGTATAAAACATTGCATGTAAATCGTGCTTGCATCTTGGAGGGCAACTTTGTGCAATTTTTTGTTACCAAAAAATCTCTCACAAGCCAATGGTTCAATTGGAAGTTTTGTTAGATAAAGTATCTCACATTTAACACGTACTTGGGGGAATAGCCTAGATAAATCAATTCGACTAATGACTTGTCATGGGTGGGGTGACAAGTTTAATTGTGTTTATTATGGTCAAGTTGTACAATGCAAAAGATAAATTGAATAGTGAAACATATTATGAAGATTTTCCTTCATAGTGTTAACCTTGGTGTAAACTTGAAGCATACAATAAAATTCATTAATCCTACTACATATATATATGGAAAATATTCAATTGTATATAGTTTATCAAGAATGTACATATTTAATTATGGATGTTATCCATGTGATACTTGTGTTTATGGTTCATGTGTTTAAAAGAATTGTAAATCATGTGTTGTTGTATGTGCAATTTATTTGTTTTGTGCAATGATGTTAATCCACATGATAAATAACTTAAAGTATGTGAATCACCAAATGAAATATCCTATCAATACTTATAATAAATTGTGAAGTTCATAATTTTAAATGTTTTATGACAAATGATGGTTATAAAAGTTCAATTGCATATGAGATGTAATTTTGAGCTTTTGTTTGATTGTTTTGTGTGTATCAATACTTAAAGCAAACATTAATTTTGTTTAATGAATTTAAAATTTGAATGTTTGCATTGGGTGTGAATTGTGGAATTATTAATCGATATTCATGAGCATGGTGTGAGTTGTTGAGCACGTGTGTTTGCTAATGAACGAACTATAGATGCTTTCTATTCTCCAAACATTGCCAAGGAAATACATATTGGTCAACTTTTGTCCATCAATATTTGTGACAACGTTGCCTACATGATAAAATATTGTAATGTAATCATCCTATGGCACAATCAAGTTGGAGATTGGTGTATTCACGTGTTAATCAATTGTAACCATTCTAATTGATAATTTGAATGTTGCAAGGATTTGGTTTGAAAACTCTATGGACTTTTGCTATGACACAATGAAGTGTGAGATTAATGTTCAAATATTCATGTAGCTTGGAATAGTAGCCTTGGAAATTTATTTGCAGGCCTTTATCCTATTATTTGATTATGATAAGCATTTCCAACATGATGGTAACTTGATTATCTTTTGGGTTGAAATACAATTGGATTTTGGATTGAATAGTTGACAAGTGTGGTTGGTGGTAGGTTGGGATGTTTATTGAATATATTTTTGAAGAATTCCCCAATTGGGAAATCATGGAGAATAAACTATAAGAGACTTGTGAGTATATTTGGCAATGGTTGATTAATTTGAATGCCAAACGTGTGCCTATTGCAAACATGTTCCTATTGCTCGTGAAACAAAGTTCATTATAGCCTTGCAATCCCCAATGTCATTATGTTGAACATAAGAAATATGTTGATGAATTAACAACAAATCACCCATTGGTCCTAATGAATAGTTTTAAGCTAGTTCTACTTATTTAAAAACTCATATTCTACATTCATTGAATGAACCTTTTGGAGCAAAGTAATTTGCCTCCATACATATGAACATAATATTGTTGAAAGGGAATTCATTAACTCTGGTATATATGGACAAGGGTTTTTATGTTTCATGCATTCTATCTTTAAGGACCTAGATGGTTGTGTACTTAAATGGATGTTTGGTGCCATTGTATTATATTTCCTACATCTTTTAGTTATTTTGTAAGCTATTTATCTTTGTTATTTTTTATGTCCCTTTTTCACAATGTTGTCAAATTAATGATTGCTTGAATTCTCTTGCCATTCTTATTGCAAAGTAAGACAATTATATGTGCATGTTCAAATATAAAGTTTGATAGTTTAATAACAAGTTATAAACAAAAACTTCCTTAGTTGATGTTTGAACCATATAAATGCAAAATTAGATCTAGACATGTTTTCATTTTACAACTTCTTTTTCATTCGAATTGTTCATCAATTGTATTCATTCCAATAAAGTTTCAACTTTCTTCAATTGTCATTTACATACCTATCTTTCAACTTAATTTTGACTACATTATAGTCAACCTTTCAATTCTAGGCCAAAGGTAGATGGGGAGTATTAACTTTGCATGTGTCAACATTAAACAAGAGTAATAAGCATGGACATGTGACTTCTTCAACTTCTTTTCAAATAATCATAAACTTTTTCTTTAACTTGTTTCAATTACATCAATCAACCATTTGACTGTAACTCAATTGAAATCACAACTTTGTGGATGCACCATGTGTCATTGAACTATTGGCTAAACCTTTTGCCCAATTTACTTACAACACAGTCAAATTTGCAACTTGGGATTAGTTGACATCAAGCAATATTAATGGATGAAGTTCATCCACCATTGGGTTATAAGTGAAAACAACCTTCAATTATAATGGTAAGTGTCATTTGCAAGTGAAATAATTATTGTTGTGGTGGTGACACGTGGCTATTGATTTCAATTGCACTATTTTTTTGACTTGTACTTGCAATTTTTTTAATGCATAATTGTAAAAAACATTTTGCAACTATAGCTATTTATTTTCAATTACAATTTGAATTGAATAGTTGACAATGTAATAACAAAAAGGGGGTTACCTACTTCCTAATGTCAATATGAAAGTCAAAAACTATAACTCTTGTGCAAAGATGATTAAGATGGAATTTGTGTAGCATGGTGATGATTTGTGTGAAATAATTTCATGGGAGGTTATTGCATTTATGGTAGATTTTGAAAATATGTTATTTGTTTTGGAAAATTTGTTTTGGCAATGTGCTTACATGATGTGAAGAGGATAAGTTGGCTCATGGGATTATGAATTTGAACATGTTGTAGATTAAATATTTTTTGTAGATAAAATATGAAAATTGCAAAAGATGCAAGGGACAATTTATATGTAAATTTTAAAATTAATCATGTTAATTATTTTTATTTTAAAACCATGTTTCCATTTGTATTTGAAAACCTAACATGACCTTTTCCTTGGGATCGTGACCAAGGTATGAAATATGCATGGGAATCAAACCCAAAACCAAAAAAACAAGGTGAAGGAAGGCATTTGCATTTGCAAACATGTGGATATCATTAAACCTTTGCAATGACATGTTATTAACATTTGAATAAGATATAAGAAATATAATGTTTAACATTAGACATGAAGAAAACAACTTTATTGACATATGGAATTGTAATATAAAATCTAATTTGATTTTTTGTGAAAGTATAAATATATCAAAACCTACATTGGCAAGGTAGGTACCCCTAAAGCATTGGTACATACATTTAAGATCTTCCACAAAGGTTTATATATTAAGAATTTTTAATCATATTTATTTTATTTTCTAAATAACATTTCTACCCTCTTTTCCTTTGTTATATATTTGTTATTTGGTCTCATTAAAAAACTTCCATATTATTTTCCTCAAAGATTTTTAAGTTGGAAATTTTTTATAAACAAAGTTTATTTATATCCACAAAGTTTTGGGCCACTATTGTGTTTGCATTTTTGTCTTACAATAATCATGACATGAATATGTTCATTAATTTGACAAATCAAGTACCTAATGAAATTATAAAAACTAGTTGGGATGTATATGTTGTTCATGAGGTGGGATGGAAAAAGAGAATTTAAAGTTGAATAGCTCAAATTATAAATTTAAACCCCAAGCTTTTAAGGAAGCTCTACCTAGTTGTTTCCAATTCTTTATATATCACCCAAGTCCTCTCCACTATTCTTCACACCCATTACAAAATTTGAAATGGAATTTTAAAAAAAAATAATATAAGGAAGGGAAAAAACAATGAAGATTGATTGATGAAAGTAGGATAGACAATGGCATCTTGATCATGGGCAAAAGAAGAAGGAAAAAGAATATAATATTTTGCCATAATGGGTTGTGCATGATATCATTAGCTTCATGTGCTAATAATTACAAATATTCACTAATTTTTAGTAAAGATGAACTTGAATTCAACATTGCATGCATCATGTTTTAAGTTTGAAATCACGTAATGATAATTCAAACTCTAATTCTGTTGTTATATGGATTTCAAAGTGGTTAACATCAAGTAGTGTGGACAATACATCCTTGGGTCCAAGAAAAAATAAACATTTGGACTTTTAATGAGATGAATTACTCTTTTTGTTTCTTCAAGATGTTATTGAAAAATATTTGACATGGAATATTTTTAGTAGTTTCACATAAGTGAAGGATAATGAACCCCGCACTACAAGTTTGTTCCTTTCCCTTATACATGCATGTGGAGCCCAACCTTTGTCTTGGCCTATAAGTAATTTTGTAAATAAAAACATATGGGATGGGCTTTACTAAACTTCTTCCATATTTTTTTTCTTTGAATTGTCAACCTTGAAAATGACATAATATATAACCAGAAGTCAAATGGTGTATATGAAAGTTACCTTGAAGGTGTATAGGACCATGAGTTCTTGAAAGCAATCACATAGATCAACATGTGAGAAAATAGTCACATTTGTTAACACCTCAATGATTTAATTGATGTTTGTTTCTTATTGCAATTTTGGAAAGATGGAAGGATTCCATATAATCACATATTGTCATCTCCCTTTCATCTTTTGTTTGTTGGAATCCCTTGATTTCTCCTTAAGATCCTTCATATCCCCACCAATAAGAATTATGATAATTTTTTCAACTTATGCAAGAGCTGCTAATTATTTGTGATTAGTTTAACCATCCCCTCACTTGCCTTGCATAGGTTTCAACTAGTATCAAATATGGTTGTGTTGAAGCTATGTTGTTTCAAGCTTTGACCTTGAGATAAGTTTGAACTTTACTCTTTTTTGCTTTGTTTGTTGCTTATTTTCTTGAATATTAGCTTGAACTCATAAATATGTTTGTGCACCAACAATGTGGTTTGGGTGTTGATGTTTATTTGTTTGTGTATTTGTTTGAATATTTTATATATTAGATTGCATTTTTTATTTGTCAAATTGTTTGTTTTTCAAAAAAGGCTTTGTATATAAATTGATTTCTACATACACTAATGGATTTTTTCTTATAATTTGCATGATTTGCACCTATTAACATCAGATTTGCATATATTTATTGCATTATTTAATATCTTTTGTTGTGTTATTTTATTGCATTATAAAAAACAAAGAAGGGAAAAGTGAATGATTTTTATGATTTGTAAATGTTAGTATGATATCATTTTTTAGGATTTTTAGATGTTTGAAGTAGAATTTAGATTTTGTAATACTAGCATTTACTTGGGTTTCTTCACCCTTGTTTGGTATACTTTGTCTTGTAGAAAATGGAGGAATCTAATTATAAAGTAAATAATGCATAATGAAACTTGTAAATCTTCATGAATAAAATTGAAATCAAAGAAAAAGAGATGGAAAAAAATCCAAGCCAACAAACAATATTAAATGTGCCACAAAATGAAAAGGAAAATCTAAATCTTGAAAAATTGCATGTTCAAAGGAAGAAATGGAAAGGCAATAATATAATGTTTTATGTCGGGGTTTTTTTTATGCCAATGATAGTAAGGATGCGGATGGTGATAATGCCCAAACAATGAGATGTATCTTTTGCTATAATGTGTTTTGAAATATATCAAGGTATATTTATAAACTATGTTGTATTTAAGGCATGTCAAATATACATTTTGCATACATTATGGGTGGGCTAGGTAGGTTAAGAACATAGTTAAGTAATTAGGTACATGAATAGGTTGGTAGGTAGGTAGGTAGGTAGGTAGTAAAGTAGATAGTAAAGTAAAGTTAATTATTTAGTATGCAAGCTACATACATTAAAAAAATTACCTATTAATTATATGTGAGACTTAATCAATAATGATTACTTTTAAATAAAAGTTAATAATTATTTGATAATTATTTATTTAATATTTTAAATTAATACTAAATACCATTTTTATTTAGTATTTAGTTAACTATTTAATTAAAAAATCATTAACAATAATGAATCACTAATAATTAATTATTTCATTATTTAATTAATAATAGGTATGTAATAGGTATATAAATTACATATGTAATTGAAAGGGTTGCCCCCATATGGGTTGTCATGAAATGGGAGTTGACATGAACAAACTTTACATCTCAATTAATTCTTACATCACATACTTACTAAACTTCATAGGTTCATATAAAATTTGTGTGAAATCTGGTTTTCATTGGTTTGTCCAAAAATCACATGAATTTTGTGTTATGGTTAATATAAACAATATTTGTACATATTCAATATCTTGAATATTCATACAAATGAAACATTCTTTTTGAATGAAAAATGTGAATGTTTATGTTTAATACACAAAAATTACATAATTTTATGCAAAATTACATCATGATAATTGCAAGGATTTAATTAAAATGTAAATCATACATACTTACATTAATACATCATAAGTAGAAAAGAAGCATCATTTATATATTTTTTTTCATGTCAATTTTACATTTTGAACCCCATGGATTTTGCATGGACATATTGTTTTATGATTTTCACACATATTATATTGAATTTCATGGTATTGCAAGTTTGTGATGTAAAAGGTATATGCATATGGCCCACCCTAAATGAAATCCTAATCAACCTTTGTTAATTGGATCAATTATTTAACAATGTTGTTAAATCCTTTGATGCATTTTCAATAATAATTACATATGCCCAATAAAATTCATAATTAATTAACATCCCTTAGCCAAAAAACCTATGAGATGGCCTTCCAACTTTGGCCTTTTGAACCCCCAATTTGATAGGATAAATCATATGTCCCATTCGACTCGAGTGTGAAAAATCCAAGATTTGCCAAGATGCAACTTAAGGTTGTGTTCCTTAAGTTAATCAAACACCTTTCACAAATACTACATGTGATCCTTTGAAATCAAATTAAATGTGATAATATTGTTGATATAACATTTGGCAAAAGCAAAAATAACCAAATTAAACTCAATCCATACCTTGGATGGTATTCCCCACACATGCGACATTTGGTCCAATTGCAAAAAATATCTTTATTGGCCAACGTCACTTTTGTTGAGGCATATTCACCATTAAACATTTTAGTAAACCAACATTTAATAATAATATTTTTCAGGTGTAAACTAAA
>Ga0116230_10006566_pt1 | contig 11471 bp, 7 predicted proteins | sample S1TSphfallax_3_FD_88678 | JGI IMG/M metagenome (GOLD analysis project Ga0116230, IMG submission 88678) | Host-associated microbial communities from peat moss isolated from Minnesota, USA - S1T2_Fd - Sphagnum fallax MG | ecosystem: Host-associated > Plants > Peat moss > Unclassified | place: USA...
ACCGTCATCGACCCGGACATGGCCAACCAGATCCGCGTCACCGTCGTGGCGACCGGTCTCGGCAAACCGGCCGTCCGGGCGCTGGCTCCCCAGCAACAGATACCGGCTGCCGTGGCACCGCCGCCCGCCATGCGCGTGGTGCGTCCGAGGTCGCCGCTGGCGCCGACCGACTACGCGATGTTGGACCGGCCGACGGTGCAGCGGCAACGCGCGGTGGGGGACGGTTTGCGCACGGATATGGAATCCGAGGATCTCCTGGACATTCCGGCATTCCTGCGCCGCCAGGCGGACTAACTTAACGTATTGGGTTCGGTTCGACGATTCCAGTTTGGCGCTCGCGGCGGTTCGTCGCCGTCGCGGGCGCCGGTTTGGCCGGGGTCTCGCGGCTCGGGAATAAGTCCGACACCCGTACAGGCTGCGACGGTGGAGCGGCCTGTGATACCTTTATCGTTGTTTTTTCCCGCCAGACCGTTTTTTCCATGTTGAATCAAAGAACCCTGAAGAATTCGATCCGTGCCACGGGTGTGGGGCTGCATACCGGCAAGAAAGTGCTGATGACGCTCTATCCCGCGAAGGCCGACACCGGCATCGTGTTCCGGCGTACGGACCTTGAATCCTCTCCCGACATCCGGGCCCATGCCGAGAACGTCGGCGACACCATGATGGGTACGACCCTGCACAGCGGCGACGTCAAGATTTCCACGGTCGAACACCTGCTGTCGGCATTGGCCGGCCTCGGCATCGACAATGCCCTCGTGGAGGTCAACGCCGGCGAGGTGCCGATCATGGACGGCAGCGCCGGTCCGTTCGTGTTTCTGTTGCAGTCCGCCGGCATCGAGGAGCAGAAAGCACCGAAACGCTTCATCCGCATTCTCGAAAGCGTGCAGGTCAACGACGGCGACAAGTGGGCGCGCTTCGATCCCTACGACGGCTTCAAGGTGAATTTCGAAATCGAATTCAATCACCCCACCTTCAAGAAGCATTCCCAGACCGCCACCATGGATTTTTCGACGACATCTTTCCTGCGGGAGGTCAGCCGCGCCCGGACCTTCGGCTTCATGCGCGATCTGGAGAGCTTGCGGTCGCGCAATTTGGCGCTCGGCGGCAACTTGGACAATGCCATCGTGCTCGACGATTACCGTGTGCTCAACGAAGACGGATTGCGGTACGAGGACGAGTTCGTCAAGCACAAGATCCTCGACGCCATCGGCGATCTGTATCTGCTCGGCCACAGCCTCATTGGCGAGTTCAGCGGCTACAAGTCGGGCCACGCGCTCAACAATAAACTCCTGCGGACACTGATCGGGTCCGACACGGCGTGGAAAGAAGTCACGTTCGAGAGCTTGAAAGACGCGCCGATCTCGTACGTGGAGGCGGCGGCGCGGGTTTGAGATCAGGCCGGGCAATGAAATAGGCGCATTTGCCTCGACCGCGATCCTAAAACCGGCACGGAGGCCAGCGGTGCGCGGCCCAGATCGGCGGCCGTGACCAGGTATTCGAATCCGCCCGTGGCGCAGGCTAGCTGGAGCTGCGATTGCGATAAATTCAAACCGGACCCGGTATTGCTCCAGCCCATGAAGGTGGCAGGTGCGATCGCCGAGCTCAGGGTCTGGGCCCGCCGGTCCAGTTCGAACGCGCCGGCTCGCGAGAAAACCATCCCGGAAGTTTGGACTATCGACAGATAGCTGGGTCTGTCCAGTACCAACCAGACGGCAACCGGGGCCTCGGGCCAGAAGACGTCCGATCCCTCGGGGATGTGCCGGCGCAGCGCGCTATAGCGCTCGATGAGTGACGGGGGGTACTCGCGGCGGGTCCAACCGGCCCAGGCCTGCGGCAGCAGCGCCACGCAAGTTGCCGCCGTCGCGCCGATCAGCATGAACAGGGCTGGTCGCCGCGGACTTCGCGTCAGCCAGCCGACGACGGCGAGCAACGCGAGCGGTGCGGCACCGTCGTGCACGAAGCTCATCGACCGCCGGATCCACAGCGGCAGTGCCTCGTCCAAGTAATGGGCGTCGGTGAATTCCAGGTTGGAGGCGAGCCGATAGGCCAGTGCCAGCATCAAGAGGGCACCGGCCCCCCAGAACACCCAGCGCGCCTCGCTGAATTTCAGTCGATCAAGCCCGACCAGGGCCGCCGGCGCGGCCAACGCCGCCGCGAACGCGTAGCCATTTGCGCCAAACGTCCACGCGGCGAGCAGCAGCAGCGTGCTCGTGCGCCCGGGTAGCTTCTGGTCCCATAGACTGACGAGGATGGGGGCCAACAACAGGGCAGCGACCGCCGTGCCGAGCCATTGCCATCGCCACGGCTGCAATTGCGTGAACGGCACCAGATGCAAAAGATCGCACGCCAGGAACGTCAGCGCGAAGCCGCCGAGAACCGTGGCCGAGACCGCGCCGCACAGCCGCCGGGTCTCTGCACGGGGCAATATGGTGGCGCCGATGGTCAGCGTCGCCAATGAGACCGCGACGCCCGACCAATCGTCGAAGCTCCAATAGTTTAGGAACAGGTAGGGGCTGCGGTTTTGGATCAATGCCAGCCAAACGGGGTCGAAACGGCCCCACGGCGCGGGCAACAGGGTTTCGGCGCCGAGCGCCATGACGCCCACGACCGCCAGCGGGATCGCCGACCGCGGGCGCGGCATTCCGACATGGAGGCAGGCCAGCGCAACGATACCGGCGGCCGCCATGATCGGATGGACCAAGGTGGCCACGAGAATGAGCGACGCGGCCAATTCGCGGCGCGACGTCAAAGCGGCGCCCAGCGCCCCGAGGGTCAGCGCCTCCGCGAGCATGCGCGGCGTCAGAAACGGCTCCCAAACGGTGAAGACGCGGTCGGCGCCATAATCGCCCGGCATAGCGATCAGCACCGCGATCGCAAAGGGGATCAGACGCCGCGGCATAATGGTTCGAGCCAGCGCGGAGCCGCTCACCACCAGCGCGACTTGCGACATCAGCGTCAGCGCCGCGGCGGCGGGCTCGAATCCCAGCAATCGGCTCGTGCCAGCATAGAGGGGGCTGAATATCGTGAATCGATCCTGGGAGCCGAAGCGCAAAAATACGTCCGGCGACAGCGTCTGGGGACGCACGTGCGCTAGCGCCTGCAGGGTGTAAAGGCTCGCGTCGTGGACGATCCCGCGGTAGGGGTGCGACAGCATCCAGTCGGCGAAACAGAGCAGCGCAATGGCGAGCAATGCGGGTCCGTCGATGGCGTCACTCTCGCGCAGGCAGCACCTTGATGCGCACACTTTGGATTTCGACGCCCAGCGTGTCGGCGACGCGCAGGCGCAGCCCGTCGGTCACGTAGCGCAGGCGTGCCGCCCAGGGTGCCCCGGCGACGCCGATGGTCAAACGGCCTTTTTCGATACCGGCACTGACCACGACTTTCGCCAAATTTGGCGGCAACGCAGCACACACTTGTTCCATGACGCGCTTTCTTGCGTCATTCTGCGCTTTTAGGGCTGTCAGCCTTTGGCCGCGTACCCCCATTAACTCTCTGATGCTCTTGGGTTTTTGCATTAAACTAGTGAACCGGCGCAAGAAAATGGACGGACAAAGCGTGCGGAATTCCTTGTTTTGGTTAGCCTTATTCTGCATAGTTTACGCCCTCGATCGGCGAACCCGCGGAGTTCAAAAAACATCTCCATGACAGTATTGCAGCGGAAATTCGCATGAACGTAATTTTTGTCGGACGGAAGACCGGCCAGGTCAAGCAATTGGACCTGCGTCAGCCCCTGGTGATCGCGGCAGCGATCGCGCTCGTCGTTGCCATCGTGGGCGGCGCCTTTTCAATTGGCCTCGGATTGGGTGCCCGACAGCACGCTGCGAATCCCATTGATCAATTGGGCAGTTGGTCAGCCGATCTGGTCAACCAGAAGGCCAGAATCGAGGACGTGCGCCGGGTGCTGCAAGAAAAGGTCAATGCGCTCGCGCTGCGCGTGGGTCAGATGAACGCCAACGTGATCCGCTTGAATGCATTGGGCAAGCGCCTGACGCGCATGGCGAATCTGAGCGACGGCGAGTTCGACTTCAGCAATCCGCCCGCGTTGGGCGGGGCCGAAACGGCCGATGGCCAACCGGCGCAGATTCCGAATCTCACCGCCATGGTTGACGATCTGCAGAGTCAACTGTCGAGCCGCGAGCAGCAGTTAGGGGTGCTCGAAAACCTCATTTTGACGCGCGAACTCAATAAGCAAGTCTATCCCGAAGGGCGACCCGTCGAGGAAGGCTTCATTTCGTCCTATTTTGGCGGCCGGGCCGATCCGTTCACCGGCTATGCGGCGGTGCACAAAGGCCTCGATTTTGCCGCTCCCGAGGGCACGAAGGTGTCCGCCGTGGCGGCCGGCTTGGTGACTTTCGCCGGCGAGCGCGCCGGCTTCGGTCAGATGGTGGAAATCAACCACGGCAATGGGCTGTCCACTCGGTATTGCCACAGCGAGCGGCTCTTGGTCAAGCAGGGGGACATGGTCAGCAAGGGCCAGGAAGTCGCCCTGATCGGTTCGACGGGGCATTCTACCGGCCCGCATTTGCACTTCGAAGTGCTCAAAAATGGCGCCCAGGTCGATCCGCTGCGCTTCATCGGCGAGGACCGATAGTCGAACCCGCCGTGGGCTCGCGTGAGCCTCTAATTGCGAAAGGTTAAGCGGGTCCGGATTCGCGTACAATGCGCCGTTTTCTCAAGGACTCTCCCTCGTGTGGAAGTTTCTAACTCAGGTTTTCGGCAGCCGTAATCAGCGACTGGTCAAGGAGCTCTCCCGTACGGTTGCGGCCATCAATGGCTTCGAGGCCAGCGTCGCTGCGCTCGCCGACGGTGAATTTCCCGGCCGCACTCAAGCATTGAAAGCGCGGTTCGCCGCCGGAACGCCGCTCGACGATCTCGTGCCCGAGGCCTTCGCCTTGGTGCGCGAAGCGTCCCGGCGCAAGCTCGGCTTGCGCCATTTCGACGTGCAACTCATCGGCGGATTGGCGCTGCATTCGGGGAAGATCGCTGAAATGCGCACGGGCGAGGGCAAGACCTTGATGGCCACCCTGCCGGCGTATTTGAATGCATTGTCCGGTGACGGCGTGCACGTCGTGACGGTCAACGAATACCTGGCCCAGCGCGATTCGGAGTGGATGGCGCCGGTATTCCGTTTCTTGGGTCTCGAGGTGGGCGTCATCAAGAACGCGCAGTCCCCGGACGAGAAGCGCGCCGCGTACGCGTGCGACATCACCTATGGCACGAACAACGAATTCGGCTTCGACTATTTGCGTGACAACCTTGCGTTCCGGTTGGAGGATCGCGCTCAGCGAAAATTATCCTTCGCCATCATCGATGAGGTGGACTCGATTCTGATCGACGAGGCGCGCACGCCGTTGATCATTTCCGGCCCCGCCGAGGAGAGCACCGAGCTCTACATCAAGATCAACACCTTGATCCCGCGCTTGGTCCGCCAGAAGACCGAGGATGGTCCCGGCGATTATGCCGTCGACGAGAAGACCAAACAGGCGACGCTCACCGAGGACGGGCATCAGAAGGTCGAAGAATTGATGGCCGAATTGGGGCTGCTGCGCGAAGGCGAGAGCCTCTACGATGCGACGAATATCCGTTTGATGCACCACCTGAACGCGGCGCTGCGCGCGCATGCGCTCTACAAGCGGGATCAGGAATACATCGTCCGTCAGGGCGAGGTCATCATCGTGGATGAATTCACTGGACGAACCATGCAGGGTCGGCGCTGGTCCGACGGTTTGCATCAGGCGGTCGAGGCCAAGGAAGGCGTCAAGGTGCGCGAGGAAAATCAGACCGTCGCGTCCATCACCTTCCAGAACTTCTTCCGTCTGTACTCCAAGCTGTCGGGCATGACCGGCACGGCCGATACCGAGGCATTCGAATTCCAGCAGATCTATGGGCTCGAAGTCGTCGTCATTCCGACGCACAAGCCGATGATCCGGCAGGACAAGTCCGACCTCGTGTTCCTTACGGAAGCCGATAAATTCCAGGCCATACTCGAGGACATCCAGGATTGCGTGAAGCGCGGCCAGCCCGTGTTGGTCGGCACCACGTCGATCGAGACCTCCGAACGGCTTGCCAAGCTCCTCGCCGGCGCCAATATTGCGCATGAGGTCCTGAACGCCAAACAGCACGAGCGCGAGGCGCACATCGTCGCGGAGGCTGGGCGGCCCGGTGCCATCACGGTGGCCACCAACATGGCGGGCCGCGGCACGGATATCGTGCTCGGCGGCAGTCCGCAGACGCAGATCGATCTCCTCGAGAGTCCGAACGAGGCCGAACTCAAGCAGATTCACGAGGATTGGCGCAAGCGGCATGAACAGGTACTCGCCGCCGGCGGACTGCACATCATCGGCACCGAGCGCCACGAATCGCGCCGCATCGACAATCAACTGCGCGGTCGCTCGGGCCGTCAGGGCGATCCGGGCTCGAGCCGGTTCTACCTGTCGCTCGAGGATAACTTGATGCGCATCTTCGGCGACCCCACGCGCATGAAGGCACTGATGACCCGGGTGGGCATGAAAGCCGGCGAAGCCATCGAGAGCGGGATGTTGACACGCCAGATCGAGCGCGCCCAGCGTCGCGTCGAACAGCACAACTTCGACGCGCGCAAACAATTACTGGAGTACGACGACGTCGCCAACGATCAACGGCGTGTCATTTACCAGCAGCGCACCGACCTCATGAGCGCCGACGACGTCGCCGAGGCCGTCAAGGGCATTCGCGAGGACGTGGTCGCGGAGATGGTCGATCAATACCTGCCCGTCGATGCGGCCGATGAGCAATGGGACGTACCCGGATTGGCTCAGGCCATCGAGCGTGATTTCGGTCCTGCATTGCCGATCGAGTCGTGGGTCAAGGAAGATGCCGCCGCCGGCAGCGCCGGATTGAAGAAGAAGCTCTTGGCGGCGCTCGAAGAGGTCTACGATCAAAAAGTGGCGAGCGTGGGTGCGCAAGTCATGCGCTACATCGAGAAAGAGGTGATGCTGCGCACCCTCGATCAGCATTGGCGCGAGCACCTGGCCGCCATGGATTACATGCGGCAGGGTATTTACTTACGTAGCTATGCCCAGAAGAATCCGAAGCAGGAGTACAAGCGCGAGGCCTTCGAGCTGTTCTCGGCCATGCTGGATCGCATCAAGTTCGATACCGTGACCACGGTTTCGAAGATACAAGTGCGCAGCCAGGAGGAGATCGAGCGCGAGGAATTGGAGCGTCAACAGCGGCTCGCGCGCGCGCTGCAATTGCAGCATGCCGACGCCGTGTCCCCGATCCAAGCGGCTCCCTCGTACGAGGAAGGGCCCGGACCGGGTGGGCCTGGTAGTTTTGGTCCCGGCGGCGGTTCCCTCGAGGCCGATCCGCGCGTGGCCGGACCCATCGCCGCACCCTTCGTACGCGAGCTGCCGAAGGTTGGGCGCAATGAATTGTGTCCGTGCGGATCGGGCAAGAAGTTCAAGCACTGTCATGGGGCGCTACAGCAAGCGAGCGGTTGAGCGCGCCGCTTCGAGACTTGTGCACGGCGCGGCACGACATATTCTGCTAATTTCCGGGCCATGGTCAGCCCAGCCCAGTCCGAATCCGACCTGAGTGCGCCGCTCGATGCGCTAGACCGGATCGCCATCGGATATATGGTGTTGCCACTGCTCCTGTTTCTCGCGGGGTGGATGCAGTGGTGGGTCGCGCTGCCGCTGCTCGGCTGCTGCGCCTATGCCCTGCGGCCGTTGATTGCACGATGGCCCGCCGGTGGTGCCAAGCTGCCGGTCACGCCGTTGCACTTCTGTGTTGCGCTGGGTGCCGGCTGTGTCTGGACGATATTGGGCGGCGTCGGACACTTTTTCTTCTCCAATGCGGACTGGCACGTTCGCGATGCCGTGCTCCATGATTTGGTCGTGTCCAGCTGGCCCGTCGGCTACGGGCTTCGCGACGGCATGGAGAGCTTGTTGCGGGCACCGGTTGCGTACTACCTTCCTGCCGCGCTCATCGGCAAACTCTCGGGCGTTTATGCTGCTCATCTGGCGCTGCTCCTCTGGACCGCGGCCGGGTGTAGCTTGTTCTTGACGCAGGTCCTGTCGTTGACCCCTTCCCGGCCGCGCGCCGCCCTAGTCGTGACCGCAGTGATCGTGTTGTTCAGCGGCCTCGACATCGTCGGTTCGCTCTTGAACGATGGGCCGCGCTTTCGCACCGATTGGAACATCACCACCCACTTGGAGTGGTGGGCCGGCAAGTACCAGTATTCCTCGATGACGACGCAGCTGTTCTGGGTGCCCAATCATGCCTTGGCCGGTTGGATCACGATGGGGCTCTTGTTTCGCAACGAGCGCCGGGTCGCGGTGGATACGCTCCTGCCCATCGTCGTCGTCGCGCTCGCGCTCTGGTCGCCACTGACCGCTGTCGGTGCCGTGCCGTTCGTGCTGCTGAAGGTCGGCACAAGCGTCTTGCGCGAGCATTCGCTGACCGTGTTGGCGCCGCGGGTGTGGGGGCCCGCGCTGGCCGTCGGCGCGGTGGTCGGCGCATTCCTGGTGCTGGATCCGGGCGGCATACCAGGCGGTCTATCCACGACCGGTAAAGAATCTGATCTCGCCATGGATCTGGCGCAGCAGGCTCAGTTCTTTCTGCTCGAGGCTGGTTTCATCGGCGCGGCGCTGCTCTGGATCCAGCCATCGTCGCAAACCGTGCTCGCACTCGTGATTCTTGCGCTATTGCCAATCGCCAGTTTCGGTCCTGGCAACGATCTCGTGATGCGGGCATCGATCCCGAGCCTCGTCGCGCTGGCGATCGGGGCTTCCCTCGCACTCGTGAAGGACGCTAAGGGGAAACTCGACGTGCGCAAGAGGGTGCTTCTGGGAGGCTTGTTGGCGCTCGGCGCTATCACCGCGGTCGAGGAACTTGCCCGCGCGGTCATCGTGCCGACTTGGCCGATCAATTTGCAGGCAACGTTGATCGGCGTCAACTGCGGCGGCTACGCGCCGCACTACGTGGCGCGCTTGAAGGATCAAGCCATCGGTCATTTGCTGCGGCACGTTTCACGGCTGCCGATCGGGCCGCAGGGACGTGAATCTTGCGACAACCCCGGTCTCGACTTGATGTGGAATTGGAATCTCGTGCCGCTAAAGAAGTTTCATCAGCACTCGTGAGAGCAACGTGCCCGCACCGGAATATGACGTCCTACACCCTTCCAACGCCGATATGCCGCCATCGCCCGGTACGGTAATCATTCCTCGCGGCGGGCATCGACGCCAGGTATTGGTGGCGCTCAGCGCCCCCGATGCCGATGGCTTCCTGCGCTTCGCGCCGCTGCTCAGCGACGATGTGCAGGCGCCGGGAATCGGGCTCGCGCTCGAGGCCGCTGATTTCGTCGCCGGAGAGTTGTCGGGGTGGGTCAGGCTCGACCGGGCGGGTTGGCAATACTTCGACTCGACCGAGACCATCGGTGCTTTGCAACCAGCCGCATTGGCCCGCATTCATCGCGCCTTGTGCGCCGAGGAGGCGCGCAGCTACTCCGCCATCGCGCATCGACCCATGCCGTTTCTGCCGGGCAAGACGCCCGTGCCGCCCTCGGGGAAGGTAATCGGCGCGCGCGAACTGGAACTTCTGGTCGAAGCGTCGCTCGACGGCTGGTTGACCACGGGCCGCTTCAATGACGCCTTCGAACGCAAACTCGGTGAATACCTCGGGCGGCGGTTCGTCAGGACTACCAATTCAGGGTCATCCGCGAATCTCTTGGCCATGACGGCGCTCACGTCTCACTTGCTGGGCGAGCGCGCATTGAAACCCGGCGACGAAGTGATCACCGTCGCCGCCGGGTTTCCGACCACCGTCAATCCGACGCTGCAGAACGGACTCGTGCCGGTGTTCGTCGACGTAAGTCTGCCGACGTACAACATCGCCGCGGAACTCATCGAAGCGGCGGTTTCGACGCGCACGCGCGCGATCATGCTCGCGCACACGCTCGGCAATCCGTTCGATCTCGACGCCGTCATGGCGGTCGCGCGGCGGCATGACCTGTGGGTCATCGAAGACTGCTGCGATGCGCTCGGGGCGACGTATCGAGATCGCAAGGTGGGTACGTTCGGGCACATCGGCACGTTGAGTTTCTATCCCGCGCACCACATCACCATGGGTGAGGGCGGCGCCGTGTTCACGGACGACAATGACTTGCGCCGCGCCATCGAATCGATCCGCGATTGGGGTCGTGATTGCTATTGCGCGCCCGGCAAGGACAACACATGTGGCAAGCGGTTCAAGTGGCAGCTGGGACACATGCCGCCGGGGTACGACCATAAATACACGTACTCACACTTGGGTTATAACCTCAAGATTACCGACATGCAGGCCGCGCTTGGGGTCGCGCAGCTGGATAGATTGGATGGCTTCATCGAGGCGCGAAAGCGCAATTTCCAGCATTTGTCGCAGCGCCTGGCGACGCTTGCGGACCGACTGGTGCTGCCTGAAGCCACACCGCACAGCGATCCGTCCTGGTTTGGATTTCCCATGACGTTGCGTCCCGAGTTCAGGCAGACGCGCGAGCACGTGACTGGAATTCTCGACCGCCGCAAGATCGGGACGCGGCTCTTGTTCGCCGGTAATTTGACGCGGCAGCCGTACTTCAGCGGGCGTCCTCATCGCGTTAGCGGGACGCTCGAGAACACCGATATCGTCATGTCGCGTACGTTCTGGATCGGTGTCTACCCGGGGTTGACCGCCGAAATGCTCGACTACGCGGCGGACACGTTGATCGAAGTCATGAACGCGGTGCCATGAGCGCAGCGGCATGCAAGTTGCGATCGCGCTCCGATTTGGACGGTCAGGAACTGCTGCAGCTGATTCGCGCCAACGAATCGCTGTTCGAATCGTTCAATGCGGGTTCGGTGCTCCTGACCGGCGCAACGGGCTGGTTCGGAATTTGGCTGCTGGACGTACTGTGTGCCGCCGACGTGGCGTTGGATCTCGGCCTGCACATCACGGCCGTGTCGCGCGATCCGGTCGGGTTTCTGGCTCGACACCCTGGATTTGCGGATGATCCGCGCATTACCTGGGTGACGGCGGACGTACGCCGGTTGGACCTCGACGTGCAGGCGTATTCGCACATCATTCATGCAGCCGCGGACAATCGGTTGTCGGCGGCGTCCGATGCCCGGTCGGTGCTGTTCGACACGCTCGTGGATGGCGCACGGCGGGTTCTCGCGGCGGTGGGGCCGCGATGTCGCGGCATCCTGTTCGTGAGTTCGGGCGCGGTCTATGGTCCAGCGAGGCGCGACGGCGGGCCGTTTCGCGAGACAGATGCGGGCGGCCCCGATGCCTCATTGCTGGCCAGCACGTATGCGGAAGGCAAGCGGGCTGCCGAGCATATCGGCGCATTGGCAGCAGCCCGGGGGGTGCCGCTGCGCATTGCCCGATGCTTCGCGTTCGTGGGACCGCACATGCCGTTCGATCAGCACTTCGCCATCGGGAATTTCATCGCGGACGCGGTGGCCGGCCGGGAA